>SDBV01014237.1_pt1 | contig 10037 bp, 8 predicted proteins | sample 2277081 | NCBI WGS metagenome assembly SDBV01 (sample SAMN10402039, study PRJNA504765) | marine sediment metagenome | isolation source: marine sediment core GS10_PC15, 223 cmbsf | place: Arctic Ocean: Southern Knipovich Ridge | collected 2010 | reverse complement strand
TGCAGTCTACAGGAGAATTGGAATGCGAGTTCTTGTAACCGGCGGAGCCGGGTTTATCGGCAGCAGCATTGTCGAACATTTCAATAGAGAAGCCGAAGTGCGGGTTCTGGACAACCTGCGAACGGGCTACCGTGCAAACATCGAAGCCTTTGACGTTGAGTTTATCGAAGGCTCGATCACGGATCGTGCCGCTGTGAAAAGAGCGGTGCAGGGTGTGGATTATGTTTTCCATCTGGCGGCGATGATCAGTGTGCCCGAGTCGATGGAGAAACCGTGTGAGTGCGTGGAGATTAATACGACAGGCACTTTGAATGTTTTGCAGGCAGCGGCTGAGGCCGGAGTAAAAAAACTCTGCTTCAGTTCGTCGGCAGCCAATTACGGCGATAATCCGACTGTTCCCAAGGTCGAAACGATGATCCCTGAACCCAAAAGCCCGTATGCGGTTACCAAGCTGGACGGGGAGTATTACTGCCGGATATTTCACGATGAGGGTTGGCTGAATACTGCGTGCCTGCGGTATTTTAACGTTTTCGGCCAGCGTCAGGACCCGAAGAGCCAGTACGCCGCGGCGATACCGATCTTTATTCATCGCGCGGTCGGCAATGAGCCGATCACAATTTTCGGCGATGGCGGACAGACACGCGACTTTATCTTCGTAAGAGATGTGGTGGCGGCGAATGTCTATATGGCGACCAACGAGGAATTGACCGGAGTGTACAACGTCGCTTACGGCCGGTGCCGGACGATCCGGGAGACAGCCGAAAAAATTATCGAACTGACCGGTTCATCGTCAAAGATTCAGTACGGCCCGGTCCGCGCCGGCGACGTCAGGCATTCCCAGGCCGGCATCGACAAACTGATGGCCGCCGGTTTCACTCCGAGCGGACAATTTGACGAGGGTTTGAACGAGACAATTGAATTCTTTAAGAATAAAAGGAGTTGATTCATGGCTTTACAGTTGATTGACTGGTTGATTGTGGCGGCTTTTTTTGTGGTGATACTTTTGGTCGGGGTGCTGGTTTCCAAACGGGCCGGCAGCAGTTCGGCGGAGTATTTTCTGGGCGGACGAAGTATGCCCTGGTGGCTGTTAGGCGTTTCGATGGTGGCGACAACTTTTTCAACGGATACGCCGAACCTGGTGACGGATATCGTTCGCAAGAACGGCGTCTCCGGCAACTGGCTGTGGTGGGCGTTTCTTCTGACGGGGATGCTGACGGTCTTTGTCTACGCCAAGCTGTGGCGGCGATCAAGCGTTATGACGGATATCGAGTTTTATGAAATCCGCTACAGCGGAAACGCCGCTGCATTTCTGCGGGGCTTTAGGGCTATATATCTTGGCGTGTTCTTCAATGTGATGATTATGGGATCCGTCTCGTTAGCGGCAATCAAGATCGGGGGAGTGCTGCTGGATTTTTCGCCCATCAAAACGATTCTCGTGGCAATGATTGTAACGGTTGTCTATTGCGGTCTTGGCGGGATTCGTTCCATTCTGATCACCGATTTCATTCTCTTCAGCTTCGCGATGTTCGGTGCGGTGATGGCGGCGGTGGTTGCCTGCCGTTTGCCCGAGGTGGGCGGGCTGTCCGGGCTGTTTAGCCATCCGAATGTGGTCGACAAACTGAGCCTGGTTCCGATCATCAAGGGGGATGACGGATTCAGGTTTCTCGAAACGTTTGTTCCGGTGATGCTGATTCCGATAGCTGTGCAATGGTGGAGCGTGTGGTATCCGGGCGCAGAACCCGGCGGCGGCGGGTATCTCGTTCAGCGGATGCTTTCAGCGAAGGATGAAAAGAACGCGATGGGGGCGACGCTGCTGTTCAATGCCTGTCATTATGCCCTTCGTCCGTGGCCGTGGATACTGGTTGCTCTGGCTTCGCTGATTGTCTTTCCGGATATGGCTTCGATCAAGGCGGCATTCCCCCATATCGCCGACAACCTTGTCAAGGACGATATCGCATATCCGGCGATGCTTACCTTTTTGAAACCCGGGATGATGGGGATAGTGGTAGCATCGCTGATCGCGGCGTATATGTCCACGATGGCCTCGCACTTGAACTGGGGTTCGTCATATATTGTAAATGATTTCTACAGACGTTTTTTCGCCCCCAAGGCTACCGAAAAGAAACTGGTTTTTGTCGGCAGGATGTCTACGGTGGGGCTGATGTTCCTTGCCGGGGTCGTTGCTTTGTTGCTTGATAATGCGCTTCAGGCCTTTCACATCCTGCTGCAGATCGGCGCGGGCACGGGCCTGATCTTTATCCTGCGATGGTTCTGGTGGCGCATCAATGCCTGGACCGAGATTACCGGGATGGTCGTGTCGTTCGTGGTGGCGTTATACCTCGAGATATTTCATGCGAAACTCGGCTTCGATCCTTTCCCGGTGCATATCAATCTCATCATCGGCGTATCGATCACCACCGCAAGCTGGGTGATCGCAACCCTGCTCACAAAGCCCGCCGACGATGCGGTCCTGCGCAAGTTCTATCGTCTGGTTCGCCCGGGCGGCTCGGGTTGGGATGTGGTCCTGGAGAAAGCCCGACAGGACGGCGACCCGATCACAGAGACCGCCACCGCAGGCGATCTTCCTCGCGGCATCCTGTGTATGGTTGCAGGCTGTCTTGCCGTTTACAGTGCCGTGTTTGCCGCGGGTTATTACCTGTATGGAAACATGCTCTATGGAATCGTCTTCACCGCCGTTACCGTCGCAGCGGTAGGATTTTTGGTGTCGATCTGGGGAAAACTGGAAATGAAATAGAAGCTGAATGTTCATCACCGGCTGGTCCTATGTTGAAGAAGCTGCTGGCATTCTATACCAGGTTTTTCGCTGTGTGGGTGATGCTGCTGGCGATCGTGGCATATTTCTGGCCGGCGCCGTTTATCGTCCATAAGCTGGTGATGGTCGAATTCTGGCGGAGGCAGTCCGAAAAGAAATCCCTCGACCAAAGCGTAACCCAGACGGCCCAGGATAGTTAGGGCACCGCGCCGTCTGTGTCCGATAAGAACTACTCTTGCCAAAGCAGAGTCCAAAGGACCAATGGTCAAGGGAATACGCCTGCCTTTCTTTGCCGTAAGCCCCTGAGAGAAAAAGACTTGCGACTCCTGCACCGGTGCAATGGCTTGCCGCAGGCTGATGGGGGCGCAGGCGGGAAAATGTCATTTTCAGGTTAAAAGGCGGAATTTATCAGCCGATGATTCATGTATGTATAGTCCGGGGACAGGCTCCGGATATAATGCCAGGATGCTGGCGGGCGGCGTATGGGAAAGATTGCCGATTTGATTCGTGGCGATGGATCGCAGGAGGCTCATGAATGCGACCTCGTCGTTGGGCCGGATACACCGGTCAGTGAGGCGCTGCGCCGGATGGAGGAACTTGGCTGCGACAGCATTGCCGTCCGGCAGGATGGCGACGACAGCGACACGGTGATCTCCAGGGAGGAAGTGCTGCATGGCTTGCTGGTGGAACTGGAAAACGCTCAAGTGCAGCTTTCCATGTTGCAGCGTCAGATCGAAGGCGGTATTTCCGAACAGATCGACAACGTGCAGGATGGTGTCAAATCGCTTGTCGAATGGGAAAAGGATAAGCTTGCCGTAGCCATAGACAACATGAGCGAGGGGCTGATAATTTTAGGGCGCACCAGTGAGATTGAGAGAGCCAATCCCGCGGCGAAAACTCTGTTAGGCCTGACACCCAAAGACTCGCTGGAGGCGCTTGCGACGGTAATTGACGGGCTTGGTTTTCGGGAGCTGATCGGCAAGGCGGACGACCCGGATAAAAAGAAACAGGGCGAGTTCAAGGTTCGTTCGGTGTCTCACAGAATACTCCAGATGCGGTGGAATGAGATGATTGACGACTGGGATAATTGTCTCGGCACCGTGATTATGATTAGGGATGTGACGGACGAAGATATGGCTGAAAAGGCCAAAACGGAGTTTATCGCATCCATTTCACATGAGTTGCGAACACCGCTGACAAGTATACAAAACTCGGTATCGAACATCCTTGCGGATGTCACGGGACGAATCCCAAATAAGACGCGCGAGTATCTGCATGCGATGAAAAACGACTGTCATCGATTTGCGGATCTGATCAATGATCTGCTTGACATGGCCAAGCTCGAGGCCGGCAGCATGCCCATCAATCAGCGCGTGATGAATATTGTTTCGGTTGTCACCGAGACGATTCGGCAGTCCGCGGATCTTGCCCGGACGCGGAATGTTGACCTGACGTGTGAAATCAGCGACCACGTTTCGCCGGTGTACGCCGATCCTCAGCGGATTGGCCAGGTCCTGTCGTATCTGGTCCGCAATGCGATCAAATTCACCGAGCCCCGGGGACGGGTTACCGTGCGATCCTACGACAGCGCCGACGACGTCGTAACAATGGTTGAAGATACGGGCGTAGGCATAGATCCCGAGTTGCAAAAGCAGATATTCAGCAAGTTCGTCCAGATCAAACGCCAGGCCGGCGCCGGGTCAATGGGCAGCGGGCTGGGACTGGCAATAAGCAACGGCATTATGGCCGTTCACGGCGGAGCGATCTGGCTCGAAAGTCGCAAGGGCGAGGGAAGCAGGTTCTATTTCTCGCTGCCCAAGACCGATCCGCTTGTCATGCTTTACAGGCATTTATCGGCTCTGGCCGCACGGACCGGCAAGGAGGCCCAGGATTTTGCCCTTATGATTCTTGGTTTTGACGTGGCCGGCGAACAGAGCAGCAGCGTCAAGACACAAGTTGGTTCGATAATAAACGAGCTATTGGCCGAAAGCGACCATTTCCTGGTGAATGCCAAGGACCTGGCAATCCAGACAGAAGATTTTGAAGTCGTGTTTGTGGTGGAAAAAGCCGGCACGGGGCAGATTGAAACGGTGCGGCACAAGATTCAAGAAATTGTGGGCAATCGCCTCAGGAAAAACTGTGGGCACGGTGCTATTCTGCCGATGTTGGGTGTAGGAGTTTACCCGGCTGATGCGCTCGAAGCGCGAGATATGGAAGAGGTTGCGCGGAAGAAGGTAAGCAGGTTGCTTGATTGATGTGCGTTGCCCCTTGTAGCGGGGCGGCATTGGAGAACAGTTATGTTTGATTTTCTGGGACTAAAGAAGACGACGACCAAGACGAAGATCCTTGTGGTGGATGATGAGCCGAACATCGTTCAGACTCTGCAGGACAGGCTGGAGATGAACGAGTATGAGGTTGTCACCGCCGGTAACGGCAGGGAAGGTCTGGAGAAGTTCGAACAGGAACAGCCCGATGTCATTTTGCTGGACGTGATTATGCCGATCATGGACGGCCATGAGATGTTGGAAGTGCTGCGAAAGCGGCCCACCGGTCAGAGCGTATCGGTCATCATGCTGACGGCGCGCAGCCAGACCCAGGATATTGCGCGGGCCAACGCGTGCGGCATCGATGATTATATCGTTAAGCCGTTCGATCTCAGCGAACTTCTCGAGAAGATTGAGAGCGTTGTCGAGCACCGTAAGGTGGTGGCACGATAGTGTCGAGGGCGTTTTGAGGACTTTGGCGTTGGCGACTGTCAGCGGTCGCCGACAGCGAGCCGCTGTTCACTTCACGTCTTTCATTTCACCAATTTCGGTGGGGCAAGCCCCACGCTGATATGGAACGACCTTTGTCAAGCGTATCATTTCTCTGTTTTCATTTTTCTTTTATCGACGCTTAATGGTGTGGGCGGCTTCCTGCTCTTCATCCGGGGCCAGGACTCCTTTTGAATGATCTGAATTCTCGCTTTCGCGCCAATGACAAATACTGTTTCAGGAACAGGTACTACCTACGTTTTGAAGAATGGTTTGGGTTTTTTCTTTTTGACTTTTCCGCCTGTTTTTTTGGTTACGGGCACCAGTACGCGGGCCTCCTCTTGTTCTTTTTCGCGGATGTGCCTGCGTATGATCATTTGCTCGATCACGCCGGCCGAGATACTGGACATGATATAAAGGTTCACGCCCGACGGGCCCTTGTACAGCATAATCGGGAACATCAGGGGCATCATAATCATCATCATTTTCTGCTGCTGTGCGACCTGCGGGTTTGTCTGTGCGGCTTTTGCATGGGGCATGAGCTTTTGCTGCAGGAACATGACGACGCCCATGAGCAGTGGCAGGAGATTGAAGGAATCGATGGACCAGTTCAACAGGGGTATGGTGAATTCCTTGAATCTGAAAAGGGCGTCCGGCGAGGAAAGGTCGGTGATCCAGAAGGGCAGGAATGCCGCCCCGCGAAGATCGACACTGGCATTGATCGCCGACCAGAGCGCAATCCAGATTGGCATCTGTATCATCATGGGCAGGAAACTCGAAAGGGGTGAGACTCCCTGTTCCTTGTAAAGCTGCATGACCTTCTTGTTGAGTTCGGCCTTGTCCTTGGCGTACTTCTTTTTTAGCTCCTCCATCATCGGGCCCAACTTCTGCATCTTCATCATCGAGACCTGGCTCTTCTTGGTGACCGGGTGCATGATCAGCCGAACAAGAAACACAAGGACCATTATGACCACGCCGTAGTTGCCCAAAGGCCCCATCGCCATGTACATCGCCTTCATTACAGTCATAATGCCGAACGCCAGCACCTGGATGAGTTTTGCCGGACAGCAGCAGCCGCGAAAATCGATCGTCTTGTAATAGTCAAGTTTCTTGTATTCGGGATTCTTGTTGAACAGGTCCCGGTCCTTGGGCCCAAGGAACAGATGAAACGTAAATGTCCTGCTGGCCCCTCCCTGCTTTGCCGGGGCGAGTTTCAACTGCGGCACGTGTAAAGTAAAACTGGCATTGCCCTGCTTACCGGGGGACTTCGCCTCCAGTTCGGGGTAGGTGTACTGGGCGGGGCCGGGTGCAATACCCTCGGGCCATTCGCCCTCATCCGGCACGGGTCGAAGAATCGCCGAAAAATATTTGTTTGTAACCGCCCCCCACATAAAATGTGCCCCTGCGGTTTTGTGGCTCAGGTTCAGCTTGTCCCGGGATTCCGGGGTGTCCTTCTTGACGTATTTTCTGAGCTTACCAAAGTCCTTCTTGACAATTTCAATATCCCCCTCGGATATGAGGTACGCCGCCACCACCTTTCGCATGTCGCTCCGTGCATCTTCGCGGACGATACCGCCGGGGCCCTGCAGCCCCATCCTGGCTTCAACAGACGTATCTGAAAGGTTTTCCACCTCGATTTGGCAGTAGAGATCATAGCTTCCCGGCGCAAGACGATAGGTCTTTGTGATCCTAAAGGCGTCTTTTTTCTTGGCGTCGCCCAAGACTGCGCTGAAGACGACCTTCTGTGAACCGTCACGTTCGGTGGTGAGGTCTTTGGCGATTTTCCAGTTCAGCATGTCAAGTGGAAAGGGCTTCTTTTGACCCGGCACGGAAAAGCTTGTATTGGCCAACGAATACTTTAGCCGACCACCGGGGTCTGTCGCGGCAATGGGGGCTATGAGTTCTAAAGGCTGGGGATCGTCCGGGTCCCTGTCATCGAACTCACTGAGTGTTACCGTCTTTATGGCGGCGCCCTTACTTGTCAACTCCACCATGAGCTTGAACTTATTCTGGTCGTCGGTTCTCTCAACCTCAGGGTACAGAGAACCCATGACTATTTCCTTGTGGTCTGCCTGGGGGGTCCGCAGCGTGGAGAAATCAAAACTGGAATTGCTTTCTTTGCTCTTGTCGGTCGGATTCGCCTCTGCCTCATTGGCATCGGTTTTTTCACCGGTGTTGTCGGCGCTTAGGGTAGTTTGACTTGCCAGAGGGATTACGCCGGCTGTGTGCCATGCACAATCATGTTTGAACAGACCGGAATCAACGACCAGGAATCCGCACAATGCGATAAAGGCGACGACGAATGAAATCAGGACCGCTTTGGTTTTCATAAGGCAACCTCGAAAAGCGAATAACCGCTTGAATCCTTTCTTAGAACCTATCTCCCGTCAGCCAGCCTGTCGCCTTCGAAGTTATCCAGTTCCTGAGTATCATAAATCTTCTGGGCCGTTTTCTTGTAATCGTACTCCAGCCGAACAAAATGAACCTCATTGTTCTCGATATAAACATAACTGGCGCGGTTGTCCCTGTCTCGCGGCTGGCCCACCGACCCGACGTTGATAATCGCCTTCTCATCCTGCAATACCGGATAGACACCCCCCAACTCATCGGGCGTATAAAAATCCGGGTCATCGAGAAACACACCGGGCAGGTGCGTATGCCCGACAAAGCAGATGTGCCTGGTCCGCTCGAACAATGCGTTTATCTTGCCCAACATTGTATAGACATCGTCCGGAAACAGGTACTCATTGATGGGCTTTCTCGGCGAAGCATGGACAAAATCCAGATGAGCGTCGACATCGCCGAGTTTTGTTTTCAACGTCCATCGCATCTGCTGGCCACCCAGGTAATTCCACCGCTGATCGCACTTTTCGGCGTCCTTTTCATCCTCGAGGACTTTCCGCGTCCAGTACGAGGCCTGTTCGGCGCCCAGATTGAAGTTGGTGGGCTCATAAAGCACTGCATAATCATGATTTCCGAAAACCGACGCCCCGGTCTTTTCGATCACCAGATCCAGACATTCCTTGGGATTGGCTGCGTAGCCCACCACATCGCCCAGACAGTAGATCGTCTTGATCTGCCGCTTTTCGATATCATCCAGAACCGTGGTCAACGCTTCCAGATTCGAATGAACATCACTTATGATTGCAAACATATATTCTTACTCGTCAATTACATCGATACTTCCCGGGACGCCTTCTTATAGCATAAACGGTCTGCCAATTCCAGCAAAACCACAACGAATTTTCAAATCCTCCGCTTTCAGCCCCGTGGTGCTGAAAAAAAGCTGATTGAGCAGAAAGAGTCCGATAAGAGGCGGTCAGTCTTCTCTGCGAGCCGGTTGCTCATCCAGGCGAGTGTGGGCCTGTTTGGCGTTCCGGCGGCGGTCACATGCCCGACAGGGCGTCAACAAGACAGTCCATTCCTGCCGGGGTGATGTTTTGGCGTGCATGGTATTTTGCGACGGCGCCTGCGGCCATGGGTGCTGCTGAGGCCGGACAGATCAGTTCGATACCATCGGCGCCGGTCCATGCGCCGCGGATAATCGTAATCGAGATCATGAAAAATGACATGATAGTGATGCTTGCGGGCTCTATGGCGGAGATATCGAAGGGCAGGATATTGTTCACCGCCTCGGCCGCTCCTGGCCCGTAAATGCCCAACATCGCCGTTTTTTCAGTCAGGTCGGCGATGCTCAAGCCGGTGAGCTGCTTTTCCTTTGCGCTGCTTTGAACCGCCGCCAACACTTCCTGACGCTGTTGGGGTGGTGTCAGAACAAGATAGCCTCCCTTGACCCGGCCGATCCTCAGAGGTTTGTCAACTGTGGTCGGCCCGGCCCAGACCCATCGGCCATCGGCGGGCAATGGTGTTTGATTGCCGACGAGGTCGCCAACGGCCTGCTCGGCACCGTCTCCCTTTACGGCGATTCTGCCGAAACTGCTCAGGTCAAAGGCCGCACGACCATTTTCAAGCGCTGCGCTCTCGGCGGCCGGATCGCCGAAATCCTTCGGCAGACGCCACCCGTCGTATTCGGCAAAATTCGCCCCCATCCGTTCGTGAACCGCCTCAAATGGACTCGATAAGGACATAACAAACTCGCACTAATCCAGTATAACAACAAACCATACGCTCGGCGGACCTTAACACAAAGCCGGCACGAAAGCCAGCAAACAATCGGGGCAAATCGCAACTTCTGCGACCTGTTGCAATTTAGAATTTACAGCGTACAATAACCTGCTACAATAAGGCCGATTTAAGGCAAAGGAGCTTGATAGTGGAAATGACACTTCTGGAAACGCGTGGCCTGATAAAGCGATATTCAGGCAGAACCGTGGTCGACGAAATGAATATCTCCGTCGCAGAGCGCAGCATTGTGGGCCTGCTTGGTCGCAACGGCGCCGGTAAGACCACAACGTTCAGGATGGTGATCGGCATGATTGTCCCGGACGGCGGCACGGTCGTCTTCGATGGCATGAACGTTACAAAACTGCCTATGTACAAGCGCGCCCGTT
>SDBV01014235.1_pt1 | contig 10037 bp, 20 predicted proteins | sample 2277081 | NCBI WGS metagenome assembly SDBV01 (sample SAMN10402039, study PRJNA504765) | marine sediment metagenome | isolation source: marine sediment core GS10_PC15, 223 cmbsf | place: Arctic Ocean: Southern Knipovich Ridge | collected 2010 | reverse complement strand
ATAGAATTATCGATAAAAAACAAGGAGGCGAGTAATGAGATTAGGCAGTATAAGTGAGGTAGTGACCTACTATGCAGGAAAGGTTGCCGGGGTGACTCTTTTTGTCTGGTGGAAAGATGGGACCCAGTATGTTGGTACTACAGGTACCTTACTTTCTCAAGTACTACTAGAGGTTAACAATGAGCTCAACTTAGCCCTTGAAGACCTATCACGCCTAGGGTATGCTTATACTAGAGAGGTGGCCTAGTTATGAAAGTGATTATTGTATCTAGGGGCGGTGAAAGTGTTGGTATATTCCCTTCAGATGCTACTGTAGAATTGGATACACTCTTTGTAACGGATAATGAGGGGATGCGTGAAATAGTCAGGAGTATACTAAGCAGTGCTTTCGGTGAATTATTTGATGATCGAGTGGCCGTTTGGTTTGATGATGAATGTCCTGATTGTGGCAGTATTACTACCCTCCACAAAGCGTGTTGTCCTAGTAGGCCAGAAGCTGAAACCACTCAGTTTGGTGAATAGGCAGTATCTACTAAGGTAAGGAGGTAAGATTATGAAATGCCCACTTAATCTAATATGCTTCAAATCTTGTTACTGGATTAAAGATGGTAAATGTACTTGGAGGGTAAAATGATAAAAGATGGAGACTTATTCCTGGTAGCACTTAAGAAGAAGGCAGATAGAGCAAGGAAACTCAGACTGTGTACTGAAGCTCTGCTAATGCCTCTCTATAACCCTGATGATTATGGGCAGAGGTTTTACTATATGATTTATAACTAAAATAGCTGGTGTACCCGACTTACAATTTTCGGTGCTGATAATAGGGGAAGAGTAACCGAGCCAGTAGGGCTAGATTAGTGGTAGAGGTTAAAATCTTTGTCAGGTCACGGAGTTTACTCCAAGTCCGAACCAGCCCTAGTCTAGCCTTAAGGAGAATAGGAGATGAATAGGAAAATACCACTGGATACAGAGACCTATTGCCCACAGACAGGTGGTAGTTATGGTGGAGATATGGACTGCGACCATGATTATCCGCTCGAACCATACACAGACAAAGACGATTATGCTTGTTGGAAATGTACTAAGTGTGGTATGAAACGCTGTTATGATGTTTGGGATTAACACTACACTATGTATGCATATTACTATATCTTAAGTGCCTTGACCGGACTAAAAACAGGGGGTAGAGAAGATGACGGAAAGGAAGGATAAAACAATCTTCCTTGAAGTAACTATAAAAAGGTATTATGGCTTCGAGGAAGGACAAATAAATGGTTGGTCAACAGAGAGAGTTATTGAAGAGTGGTTTAAGGATTTTGATATAAACGAAGGTCACGTGTCAAGGGATGCTTTCCACTATGGGAACGCTGATGTAGTTAAATCCATAAAAGAAGTTACTAACAAAGAACTTGAGGCAGAAGTAATCTCATATCGTGAAGAGATTAAAGCTAGAAAGAAGAAAATGCAAGAGGACTTTGATAGTAAATGGCGAGGATATTTAACCCAGACTAAAAATAGGAGGTAGAGACGTGAGTATAAAAGGCAGAGAAAATAGTCTACTAAACAAGATAGACCCCTACTATCAAGCTAGAGTGGCATTAGATAGTGTAGAAGAGTTCGGTTGTGTATCCACTATCGCTTATAAAGTGTTAGATGACCTCTCTGAAGCATTTAGAAAAGGCGTAGCTGATGCTGTGCGTAGATTACACAAGCACTATCATAACAAGAAGATGCCTTTATCTCTGAACGCATTCCAAATTATGAAAGATGTCTACGGTGAAGATGGGTGGTTTTAACTTTTGCAACAAGAACCCAGACTAAATATAGTGGGGGGGGACTAAGATGAAGAAGGTTGAGAAGATACTGGCAATAACAATATTACTAGCCGTGGTGTCAATGATTGCCGCCTTTGCGATAAGTCGACCGATATTAGCAGTTTTTTTTTGTAGTACCAATATTGAACGGGTTAGGGGTTCTATATTATTTAAGGAGGATAAGGAGGACTAAATGATTAAGACAGTATTTGTTGATGTTGATGATACTCTTGTTCTATTTGATGGTAATACAGTACATCCCTACGGCGTACTGGAAGGCAGACCCTACAAACCTAATCTTGCCTTAATAGAAAAGCTAAACAACTTCGAAGGCTATATCGTAGTATGGTCCGGTGGTGGTAGGGATTATGCTAGAACGGTTGCAATAAAGGTGATGCCAGAAGAATTAAGGTATCAGGTCAGTAATAAAGAGATGAGCAAAGCCAAAAGTGGTGATATCGTCATAGACGACCAAAAAGAATACTTTGGCTTCTTAGAGGCGATAGGTGTTTATATCTTTAATCCATTTGAAGAGTGGATACTTAAAGAGGAGGGAGAAGAATAATGCCGCTAAAGAGAGAAACCATATTTGATATAGTGACCGACCCGCCTTGCCACTACTGTAATGTAAGTGTGGGCAGAAAGGTATGTGAGTTCTGGGATGTGCAAGGGCATTACTGTTTCCTTAAAGACATACACAGTGACGCCAAGAAGTGCTTACTAGTTGATAAGATTCTAGAAGCCCATACTGCTGTGATTAGGGAGATAATTGATAGGCTAGAGGAATATAACCCTAATGCTCATGGTTACTTTGAATACCCGTTGGAAGTGCCTGGGAAATTCTTACAAGCCCTAATACAAAATATGGAGGCGAGTGGTGCTACTGTTTGCAAAGGGAACGAGCACACAGAAGAATTTGGACATCCAAGGGTAGATAGGATACCTATAAAAGTAAAGGATGGGGATAAGCTCTATCACATTAACGTTGGAGATGGTGATAATGTGTTTGTCTTTGCTGGAAGTATGGGGCAAGCAAAACGGATAGTGGCGCAACAGGGCGAGTTCTCTTTAAGTAGGATTAACTTTGTTGTGGAATTGTTAGCTATTACTTATGTCTTAATAGAAAAGGGCAGGCAGCAGGTAGTAGAGTGGGGGCTAGAAAGATGTCCCCATTGGGAAGGTGAGGCAACTAGAGATGTTGGAGTAATGAAGCGTGATTGTAGCCAATGCTGGGCTGAACTACAGAATACATTTAGCATTGCCCAAGAGGAGGTAAGGAGAATGGATTGAACGTTTACGATATTGATATTTGGCGAAAGGAACAATAAATAAACTAAGGAGATAGTATAATGGAAAGAATAATAGAGAAAGGAGCCCCAGTAAAATCTTAGATGGTGAGTATAAAGGCAAGATAGGAACCTACAGGTCCCACTGTTGCTCTGGCCACAAGATAGATCTGCCTGATGAAACTTTAATCTACCTACGGAACAGGTATGATTTCTCTATAGTCAAGAAATCTAGAAAGGCCAAATAGTAATGCTCTTTCTGAAGATAACTCTTCTACTCGTAGCAACTTGGAGACTCTATCGGCTAGTTGCTATAGACAGAGGTCCTAGGAACATCCTTGAGGAATTAAGAATAAAACTAGGCGTCAGGTACAACAAGAAGAGAACTGCTTGGGTTGCTAGGGAAGGAAGCCTAGCAGATATGATAACCTGCCCTAGGTGTGCGCCTCTCTTATGGGGATTAGGATTGACCCTACTACTTCTCTTTACCCCAGACTGGGTCTACTTCCTAGTAGTACTACCACTAACAGCTAGTGCCTTCGTTATGGTATTTGAGACTCTAGTCTATTCTAAGTATGACTAGACCCCAGTAAGTGGACACCCAAGAAGGGGAGGACTTCTGGACTAATACCATCTATAAAAATAATTGGAGTAAGTGAAGTAAGGTGGCCGAGAAGTTAGTAGTAGTCGAGTCGCATGGCAAGTGTACTGGGTGCGGTAAGAGGGCCATTCTTGGCAACGGCCTCTGCGTAGAGTGTTGGGATGGTAAAGGTCAGTTAGAAGAACTGGCCAGGAGGGGCCGAGAGGCAGCTGAACAGCGAGTCCTAGAGACTTTAGCCTTTGAAGCTAAAAGAGCCAAGGAGCAGGCAAAGGAAGAAAGACTGGTCAAACAGTTAGCTAGACGCCAGGCTAGGTTAGAAGCTTTAGACTTACTAGAAGTTAAAAGAGCTGAGGCGCAGATAGAGAGGAGAGTCCTAGAGGCCAAGAAGGCTAAGAAACAGGCAGAGAGAGCAGCTAGACGGATAGAGGCAGATGCTAGGCGAGTCCAGGAGGCCAAAAGGATTTGGGGCAAGGTTGGAGCCCATGTTGACAGGTCAGTATCTACTCCCAACGGGGTAGTTATGATTGACAAGCGCGGAGTATCATACCGAGTACCTTCGGGTAGGAAGCAGACAGGAGAATGGAGGAACTGCCTAGATTGTGGAAGGTCAATTTATGTTAGGAGCCATAGAAAGGGACCCACTCAAGGCAAAAGGTGCGCTCCCTGTAACCGGAAGGTTTACCTACCCCCGCGGAAACAGGCAAGGCCAACGCTGGAGGTCATTAGGATTGACTTTGGCGTGAAGTTGTAGTATGCTTTAGGTATGAATGAGTTAGTTGAGTATCTGATTACTATAGGTGGTAAGACCTACTCTGTACAGGGGACGACTAGGGCCAAGGCTGTAGCCGAGGCTGCTCGTCAGTTTCGTAAGGAGACTGGGGCGAGGTATACTATATCGGTTCTGATAGCTTCAGCTAGAACTAAGAAAGCTCAAGGTGGTAGAGATAGATATCCTGTTGTTCAGCTGGAGGTACCTGAGTAGTATGATAAGAATCTGGTTGGTTGGAGTAGAGACAACAGGAAAATGGTGGGCATCAGACAGGACTCCATCTAATTGGGGTATAAACCAAGACTATTATGATAGGATAGCCCTAGAGTCAGCACATAATGAGTCTCAGTTGTTAATGATGAAGAGGTGGCCCAAACGATATATGAGTCAAGCACGAGTCGTCTGTACTCCTGGTGCATATCTACCTCATCTGCAGGCACCAGAATACATAGACTACCATGACAACCCGAGAGAAATTCCTCTAGAGGTTTGGGTGATAGAGGGAGCACCAACTAGATATCAGGCATTAAAAATAGCAAAGGATAATTTCAAATCACATTTGATAGGTCTTGCGTTACCTAGTGCAACTTAGATTGGAGGCGCTTAAGTGAGTACGTTAGAAGATAAGTTAGACCTTCAATATGTGGGTGGTAGGTACGATACTGTTCCTAAACTCTTAAAAGCTTATCCTGACCTTAAGACTCGTTGGACCTATGAGGAGTTGACTACATTAAATGATTTGCTTGGAGAGCTTGAGATGGTAGGCTTTAGGCATAAGAGGGGTGCTCAGCTTCTACAGAAGTATTTAGAGCTAAGAGGTGAGGAAGGTGATTTAGTGCATTGCGTAGAATACCATACGAGTGAGTACTGTGTTATGCTTAAGCTGTGGCGTAACGAGCAGTACCGTATGAAGGCGCAGCAGAAGAGGTTAATCGATAAGATGAGACGAGATGGTTTCGATGCTGACACTATTAAGTGGGCTAAGGAGGAGCACTAATGGGTATTATTATAGATTGGTCGCATTCTAGTAACCAAAGCCCCTATAGTGTTGCGAATCGTATGGCACTACTTGAAAGTGCCGGTTTTGGTGATGCTCAGATAGAGTTTATGAAGTATATGAGGCTTACTCCTCATGCGGTTAAAGATGATTTTGGTGTTGAGCGTAAGTCTGATGCTGCGTATAAGCTCTATAAAGAGCAGAAGGCTAAGAGGGACGATTTGGCCGTTGAGATGGGTATATCGAAAGCGGAGGCTGCTATTATTTTGAGAGACGAGGCTAACAAGGCCTCTAGTGAGTGGCAGGAACTGTATACAGGGTTGCCCCCAGAGTATGACCCTATAGTTCTAATGGGTTACGCTGAAACGACGAGGAAGTATGCTTGAAGAGGCTGCTCGAGAGCTTTTGGAAGCCGATATAGACCATTCTGTGGGATATTCAGGTTTTCGTTTTGCTCAGTCTGAGCCTGCGCAAGTAGTAGGGCTAGATTTTGGGCTGGATAGTGAGGGATATTGTAGGACTATTTATAGCAGTGATGACTCTGTCTATAGTATAGGTTCTGCTGAGGATGTATATGCTTGGCTGGTAAAGAAGGATGAGCGTTTGTTGTTTGTGTCTGAAGGTGATTGGCTTGGTCCTCTCCTTAAGTGGTTCGGTGAAGCAGCTCTCGTTCAATATAGCAAGCTTAAAGAGGGCTATCCGATGAGGTTTGGTCGCTGTCGTGTAAGCTATCTTCCTGGTAATGGTTATGTTAATGTATTGGAAGGTAAGTATAGGGCTAAAAGGGTAAGCTGTCTAAAGTCTTATTATCATATGTATGGGTTGCCTCCTGTTATAGATGCCAGGAGCGTCAAGGATTTAGGTCAGAGGATTGTGGATGCTCTGCAGTACTACGGTTTGCCGGTCGAGACGAGGTCTCCAGGGGCTGTATTGCAGGGATGTGTTGTAGGAGACGGTGTTAGACCTGTGGCTGTTGGAAGGATACCGAAAGACGCTCTTGATATGGCTTCTAACAGTTATCATACGAATTTGGTAGTGGCTGTGACTGGAGGTCGTTTTCTAAAAAGCTACGATTACGATTTGGATAGTGCTTATCCTTCACGTGCTGCTGAGCTTGTCTCTTGCGATCCTGCTTTTGGTAAGTGGTTTGCGTCTTCTAAGTACCAGAAAGATGCTTTTTATGGTTTTTGCAGGGCTACTATAAGGGTGTCAGCTTCGATGACGCCTCTATTGTGTAGGATACGCTCCGATTATGGGCGTGTGGCCCAGATAAACTCTATCGGTGCATGGTTTGGTTGGCTTACAAAGCAGGAGATTGACTTTGTACTGAACTATCTCGATGCTGAGGTTAGTATAGAGAGTGGTTGGTGGTTTGTACCTGATAAGGACGTACGTCCATATAGAGGCTCTATGTTAAGGTTGTACGACTTACGTCAGGGGGCTAAGGCTACTGGGGATAAGTTTGGCTCTAATCTTCTGAAGTTGGTTGGTGTGACCGCTCAAGGGAAGTTTTTATCGTCTTTTCCCTCATACGGTAAAATGGTAGGTAACTATATGCGCAATCCTGTTTATGCGGCGTATGTTACTAGTAGTGTGAGGTGTAAAGTTGGTCAGTTCATCTTGGAAAATTGGGGACATGTATTACATGTAGCTGTAGATGGAATAACTTTAGATAGGTCTGTTGAAGTTCCGAGTACTTTTGGGGAGTTTAGCCTAGATAGTGACCCTGCTGGAGAGGAGTGTATTGTGGCTGGGGATGGTCAGTACTGGCGTCGTAGTAGGCAGTCGGTGTTTCAGAAGAGCACTTTAGAGACGTATGCAGACGAAGACGCTTATCCTGATTTGAGAAGGACAGGTAGGTTCGGTTTGGGGCAGGCTGTTGCAGGAAAGTGCACCTTGGGCCAGGTAGGTATAGTGATGCCTACTACGCCTGAGAAGCGTCCAGATGGTGACTTTAGTACTGCTCTGCGTAATTTTAGTGATAAGCCTTTATTATGTAAAGACCTTCTATCTAAGCAGTTTGAGTCAGAACCAAGGTATGCTAGCGATAGTGGGAGGCAGGTTGTTAGGTTTAAGTAGATGAAAGATAGAGAGAAGCTTAGTCAAGAAGAGGATAAGTTAGAACTTCAGAGGCGTGACCATAGACGTATTCTGAAACGCAAGAGTATAGCAATAAAGCGTCTTCAACGCCGTAGACGCCCTTTAGCCCTTTCAGAGCCTATATTAACCCCAAAGCAGAAACGGACTAAGATGCTTTTGGGCTATGTACCTGAGTCGAAATCTGCTTCTAAGTCGAAGTCTGCTATAATGAGGTTGCTAAGGAGGCTACAGTGATAGAAAGAGGCTGTACTATTATCAGAGGGAAAGGTATTGCTGAATTTAAGTCTTCTGAAGGCGTAGCCGCTTGTTTGGACTGTGTTTTGGATATATGTATACTAGAGAACAGATCAGGTTATAGTAAGAAGACTCTTACAAGGGCTGAGGTTAAGGCTCTGCAGGCTAAAGGTATGTCTGTTAGGGAGATAGCTGCTACGTTAGGTAAGTCGGAACGTGTTATACGGATACGTTTGAAGTGACTATACTCAGGCAAGGAGGTTACAGTAATGACGTTACACCAGGCCATTGACTTAGTCTTGATGTTAGGAGGCTTTGTGTTTGCTCCTTCTTTGATAGTGTCAATCGTTAGGAGGGTTAGAATGCCTGCTGTTACTACCTTGCCTACGGCGGTTGTTCTAACTGCTTTTGTCGGCTGTTATGTGCTACTACACTTGTACTTGGCGGCTTTTTCGACGTCGTTGACTGCTATTTGTTGGTATGTATTGTTCTTTAGGTCTAGGGAGTCTAGATGAAAGTGAATATGCCTAAGACGGGAGTGGGAACTAAGACTCTACTGTTCGGGGCACATCAGTTCATTCTTCATCCTCTATTTGTGTCTATAGCATGGTTTAGGCTATACGGTGCTCCCACCTTTCGTGAGTTGATCTGTATTATAGTGCACGACTGGGGGCTATGGGGCCTCTCTGTTACAGATTCTGGAAAGGGTGAGTTTCATCCTGAGAGGGGAGCAAGGATTGCCGGGAAGTTGTTTGGAGATAAGTACTATGATTTGGTTGCTTATCATTCTAGGTTCTATGCCAGATTGAAAGACCATTCGGTGTCTAAGTTGTGTATGGCTGATAAGTTAGGTACAGCTCAGTATCCCGTATGGTTATGGTGTTTTTTGGTAAGATTAACTGGGGAGTACCATGAGTATGTTAAGAATCGGAAGTATGAGATATGGCAGGAGCAAGATGTATTACTTCGTGAGTGGTTTATTGACTATAAGCGACTCTGTGCTAAGTGGGTACGTACAGGCGACTTGACCATTGGAGGATAGATGATTATACCTAAGTTATCAGAGTTAGGTCTGCCTGAAGAATTCAAGGAGTGGCGACCGGAACAAGTTGAACTGCTTGAAGCCGCCTTAGAGCATGAGGTGACACTCGCTGAGGCTCCTCCAGGTGTAGGTAAGACAGTTGTAGGTGTAGGACTTCAAAAGGTATTAGGTACGCCTGTAATCTACATTACTCCTAACAAATCTTTGCAGTATCAGCTATGCAAGACGATTCCGTATGCTCGGATGGTTATGGGCAGGAGCAATTATTCCTGTCTATTGTACTCTGGTAGGACAGCTGAGAGCTGCGATAATAGTAAGGGCGACCCTTGCTCTTATATAGATGATTGTGATTATATCAACGCTAGGGCAGCTGCAGAAGCGAGTCCTTTGGCTGTCTTAAATAGTACCTACTATCTCTATGCTGCTAACTACGGTAAGCGGTTTAGGGGAGGTGTTCTTATCGTAGATGAAGTAGACCTACTCGAGAAGGCCATTCTTAACTTTGTGAACGTTCAGTTGTCTGAGCGCTCTTTATTGAAGATAGAGATGATGGGCGGGGTAGTAGCTCCGTTATCTGATGATGTAGCTTTATGGAGAAGTTGGGCTACGGATACAATAGCTATTCTTAGAAAGGCTAAGATGTCTAAGGAGGATGAGGCTTACTGGAGTAGATTAAGTATGAAACTTAGGTTTCTAGTAGATAATGCTGATAGTAGTTGGTTTATGGAGGAGGGTGAAGGTGGAGTTACCTTTAGGCCCGTTCGTATAGCTCAGTATGCGAAAGAATTAGTTTGGCAGTATCATAGTACCGTGTTAGCGATGTCAGGTACAGTTTTAAGTCCTAAGTCAGTATCTGACGATATAGGGTTGTCTAGCTTTCATTATGTTGCTGTAGATTGCCCTTTTCCTATAGCTAATAGGCCTGTGTATGATATGTCGAGGTATGTAGGGGATGGCTTAAGTGCTAGTAATCTGGTTCAGTCATTGGGTCCTATGGTAAACCTAATTAAACGCATTTTGGGCGGCTATAAAGATGGGAAAGTACTAATCCATACTCCTTCTTATTGGCTATCAACTACACTTAGAGAAAAGTTATCGGTTGACGGACTATACGTGTTAAGTAACTTTTCAGGTAGAGATAGAGAGGCTGCTTTATCAGTTCCCCTTCACATTATCAGAGAAGCCCAAGATAAC
>SDBV01014234.1_pt1 | contig 10037 bp, 9 predicted proteins | sample 2277081 | NCBI WGS metagenome assembly SDBV01 (sample SAMN10402039, study PRJNA504765) | marine sediment metagenome | isolation source: marine sediment core GS10_PC15, 223 cmbsf | place: Arctic Ocean: Southern Knipovich Ridge | collected 2010 | reverse complement strand
GACTGGCGAGTAGCCGGGGCGGGGATGACAAGAGTAACTGATGAGCAACCAGTTGAAATAAGGACTTATCATATGAGCGACGGGCCTGAGCATGATTATTATGTAGCCGTGATTTATGGCGGTGAATTGCATTGTAGTGGCATGGAACCACAATTTTTCAGCGACTCACTCCCTCGCGCCATCATAGAGGCTTGGGTGGAGGCATTGGAGTCCGTCCAAACAGGACAAACGTGAGATGAGCGATTATTGCAAACCACATGAATTTCAGCCGAAGCCAGATGGGGCATGTCCCTACTGTGTGGCTAATCGAGCGTTTGAAGAAGCCAGGCGCGCAAATGCCCGCGAACGCCCTGCATTTATGGCCGGGCTTGAAGCCGCCGGTGATTTTGTCGAGGTTCGGGAAGCCAGTCGAGTTGCCGAGAGATTCACCTGCTTGGCGCCTTAGCTGGTTGTCTTCGAATGTTTCAACAAGCTGGACGCCGGTCTGCTCATCCTTGGCGGCCGAACCATCTTGCAAGTCGTCAACCAGTGAAAGGGCTCTGTCGAGAAGAGCAGCACGGTCCGCATCACTTGCGCTGAGAGCCAGCTCTTCGAGATTCATTCCAACGGTTCTGAGCCGGCGCCTGAAGGCGAGTCTCTTGAGGTCGATAATGTACGCATTGAGCCGGCCGGGCAGCACCGCTGCGTGTGTGATATCAGTGATGAGCTGTGTGTCGATGCCCGCGGACTGCAAGCTGATTGGGTCATAGGGCTTATCAAGATCTGCGAGCTTCTTGATGCTTTGAAAAACAGAGTTGTGCTGATCACGATAGAAGTCGTCTGCCGTCAGATCGAGCTCAAAAACCGGCACCTGGTCCATGATAATGGCGCCTAAGATCGATTGCTCAAGCTCGAGATTGATCAACGCCTGGAAATCCTGCTCCGATGCCGCTGAGGTCATTTGCTCTCACCTGCTTTCGGCCGCCATTGCTATTCATTTGGAGCCAAAGAGCCTGAAACTGCTTGCGGAGTTTCTCAGTACACAAGATGTTAGAGCGCCAAAAATCATCGGATTGACACCAGTCGATCACGCGTCGGATATCTTCAGGACTTCTGTTATCAAGTCGAATCAGGCGATCGATATGAGTTGCCCAATTCTCTAAGTTGGGCTGATTCATTTTCGAGTCGTTTTCCTTTATTCGAGCGAAGAGGTGTTCGGCAATAGGGAGCGCTTCCGGTAAAAGGTTCGGACGTTTTCTTTCTTTTATCTTTTCTTTTCTTTTGTGGGTGTCCATTTGGTCACCACTTTTGGTGTCCATTTGGTCACTACCTTTCGCTAGTGTCCGTTTGGTCACCAGCCATTTTTCATAGTCTTTTTGCAGCTCAAGACATATAACTGGTGTCCGTTTGGTCACCACTAGTGTCCGTTTGGTCACCAGCCTTTTAATTGCTCGTATCACGGAACGCCGAGGTAGACCGGTCAATTCAGAGAGTTGGCCATAGCTGATTTGGTCCCGTTTTTTCTTCCAACCCCAAGTTTTTCTTATCACCGCAAGCATGATTTGATACTCCGCTCCCGATAGGTTTGCTTTCGCCAACTCCTCAAGATATTTAGAAGCGACAACCGTAAATCCGTCTGCTGTCTGAGGATTCGCCATTGCAACCTAAGCGATTCGTCGGGCATTTTTTTTGAACCACACTTCGTCCGACATCTCAGCGATCGTTTCTGGATGTCGCCGGCGATACCTTTCGGATGGCAGGTTAAACTTTTGCGCTCCCCAGCCGCAATACGCCTGAAGCCACTCTCGATGGATATGATCGGAATCAACTCGGCCGGCCAGGGTTCTAGGCATTGACATTATCCGGCCTCCTGGTTTGATGCCTGCTCATTCAGCCACAACTGCAGTGCTTCCCGATCTACGCGCAAGGTCCGCGTACCCCATCTAATCAAGCCAGGGAGTTTATCCTGCGCGCTTAGCTGGTAGACGAAGTCCAACGGTAGCTCTGTGAAAGCAGCGGTTTCTGTAAGTGTCAAATATCGTGGCCAATCCATCACGCGCCCTCTTTAAGATCGAAGAGTGATTCAGCTGTGAGGCCCGTCAATTCACAAGCTGTTTTAATAAGGCGCTTGCTGGGTTTTTGTTTTCCGGCTAAGCACCGGTAAACGTAAGCTGGATCGCACGGAACTGCGTCAGCTATTTGCCGCTGGGGAAATCCCATCGTGTAGAGTAAGATTTGTCCCTTCCCTTTCTGTGTCATTTCAATTTCCTCCTAGTCAATCACTTGACTTGCAAAAACCTGCCTGTTAATCTCATTCTAGACTGGGAAGAATAACATACACAAACTGTCCAATATGAAAATAATCAAGCGGAAGCTAATTGAAAACGTGCGATCGCAGTTTAGACAAAAGGAGCTGACTGCGCCCAGCCCCGAGTGGCTAGGAAAAGAAATTGATCTTTTTGAGAACCTGGGCTATTTAAATACTGTCCGAGACGACTACCTAATTGCCGATAAACACAGGTTCATTCAATATGTTGTGAATAAATCTCCTAAGGCTGAGGGCGTTGAGGATCGGACAAGCGAGCCAGTACTTTATTCAGCAAAACCTACAGAGGCAATAATGGGTCGGCAGCTTGAGGAAATGATCAGATCTCAGGTTCAAGAGCTGAGACGTTTACTTTTTGATAGCGAAGATCCGCCATTCCGAGAAGAAAAAGCAGCAGCTCAATGGCTGATCCATGAAGCAAATATATTTAGGCCCGAGGTAGCCCTTGGAAATCAGCAATATTTATTTCCCGCAGGAATGTCAACGAAAACAAAACGAGAGATCATGATGGCCAAAGGGTCATGGCCAGGACTAGAGCTGGGGTATTCGTACTTTGAAAACGATGAAAATGGGCACGAGTCCTGGGTATCAGGCAAAGTCTCTATTCCGGAATCCAGTTTATTGCTCAAGCATATCGCAATTAAGATAAAAGAGCTTGCGCGGAACACAACGTGGTCGGAGGAGGAGATGCTTATGCATATTTTGACCGGGGCAAGCTATTGGCTGAACTCAATCAGGATTGATTTTCCGACAAGTCCTTTTATTGATATTGCTACGGTGACACTTAATAATATCCGAGACATAAGTTTTGAAGAATTCAAGCGCGGCTATTCCAGCATCAAGAAGCACTTTGGGGCCAACAGGAAGCGGCGTCGAAAGGATATCGATGTTGAGCTCTGTTATTTCGCAGAAAAAAGAGCACCTGGCGTGTGGGAAAAAGGGATCATCGAGGGCTATAAAGAACTCCAAAAAGAATGGAAACTACAACATCCTGGCGTCTGGGAAAATGACACGAGCGGTTATGAATCAATGAGGAAAGCTCTGGGAAGAGCAGCAAGGCGTTTGCGTTTCGAGCATGTATTGCCAAACAAACAGACGTCCCAGTGAAAGCCAGGACGTTAGATAACTGTTAGACAACATCAGAAAGCCGCAGTTAGATATAGGCAAAGTTGGTAAGCACCTGATAGTTTATCAGGAAGTCAGGAGGGCTAGATGGCATCGATCGTGAAGCGACCCAGTGGTTATTTTGTGGTCTTCCGTATCGACGGCCGGCAGGTCTGGAAGAAGGGCGGCGATCGGAAAAAAGATGCTTTGCGCCTGAAGACAGAAATTGAGCGCGAACTACAACAAGGCACTTATCAGGAACTCCCCGACATTACGTTCCGTGAACTCGCTTCCAAATGGCTGGAACTGAAAAAGAATGAAGTGCGGCCGAAGAGCTACGCTAGCTACGAACCACAGGTTCGACGGATTACGGCCGTCTTCGGGGGCCATAAGGTCAAGGCTTTAAAGCAAGAGATGGTCGAGCGCTTTGCTTCTCAGTTGCTCACGGAGATCGGTCCGGATCTGACTGGAAGAATACTGACTTTATTCAAAGCGATTCTCACCAAAGGTATTCAGTGGGGCTATCTATATAGAAATCCTGTCGAGCATGTCTCGAAACCGAAGGCGCCCAAAAGAGAAATGGATTATCTGAATCCCGAGGAATTGACAAAGCTTTTAGATGCGACGGAGGAGCGGCATCGGTGCCTACTTACCTTTGCGACGCTAACGGGCTGTCGCCAGTCCGAGATTCTAGGGCTTCGCTGGGGTGATGTAGATTTTTCGGCCGGGAAGGTCTACATTCGGCAAGTTCTCCAGGAGAACTGCTTCTACGAACCGAAGACGGATAAGTCGAAGCGAGTCGTTGTCGTTCCACCGGTCCTTATTGAAGCACTCGAAGTCCATCAAACGCGTCAGGCCGTTGAGCTTTCAGAGAATCATCATGACCTAGTATTTCCAAATCTCGTGGGAAAGCCGATGAGTGGAATAAACTTGACCCGTCGTGTTCTTTATCCTGCGCTGCGCCGTGCGGGAATTCGGAAGGTTGGTTTTCATATACTCAGGCATAGCTATGTAAGTCTCCTGGTAAATCAAGGGGAGAACATTAAATTTATTCAAAAGCAGGTCGGCCATAGCTCGGCTAAAGTAACCTGGGATGTTTACTCGCATCTGTTTCCGGAGGGCGAAAAGGAAGCGGTTTTGCGGTTGCAGGATTCTCTGTTTGGGGACAAGATTTCTGAGTCTGCTAGGCAAGTCAATTAATAGTGTCGAGCAGCGAAGAACGCGAGATACACAGTCACACGTGCAAATGTAAAACGAAAACCGTTGCTCAATTGGTGGCGTACTGGCAATAGAATGTCATTCACATGGGGAAGGTATGGGTTCGAATCCCATCCGGGCTACATTTCTGCGAAAATGCCTGTTTAAAGGCATTCATTGGTTCGCTATCGCATGAAAATCAAGCTGTCGCTCGCAGTGCCCCGGGTAAAGGTGGAGAAGGTTACTTGGCCATCCGCCCCCCTTGCGAACAGCAGAGTGTTTATCCTAACACCTATGTGATATATTTAACAAGCGGCATCGTGGTCGTCGATGCTGTTTTTGTTTGCTCATTATTCATTGATCGGGACTAGGCGGTGAGAAGCATAGCACCAACTGACATTCAGCGTAAGTATAGACAAGAGCGTGAAGCAGTCGTCATCGACGCACTGCAAAGCTCACGCCATCATCTATCAAGCGCCCACAAACATTTCGGGTCGGTCATACATGATCGAGGCGCCCGTGATGAATTTGTTCAATCGCTTGAGCGAGCCCATAACATTTTGGTCGATCTGGGCGTTGAACCCACGGCCAGCTAGAGCACTGCCCAAAAGGATTGCCCGCGCGGTGGTGCTTGCCACCCAGCTAATTTCAGTGGCCATTAATAAGTCAAGCAAGACAAAGATCGGCTCATCGTAGATTTCACGGGCCAGATCGATAAAGACGAAAAACCAGAGGTGGTCACAGTTTGTGACCACCTCTCTTTAGGTCAACCTTTAACCAGTCATAGATTCTTGCGTACACGGCGCGATCATATGGCCAACATCGTTAATTCAGAGCGAAGCTGTAGAAGGGGCATTGACACTCGCTAATCTCGCTACAAGCAATAAAAGGTGTCTTTAGGTAACAAAACGTACATATGTTCCCTATAATTCAGCAGGCGGGAATCGCTTGATCATACGACAGCAATGTGCCTGCAACATGCCTTGAGCTGCTGTAACATCTCAATATAGTCCGATTGCAAAAAGTTCGAATAGTGTCCTGTATGCGCTATTAATCATAGTTTGCTAGTTTCAACAGTAATCCATTCGATAAAGATCGCAAAGATGAGCTGAGACAAATTCGCCGAGCCATCTAACAATTATCTAACAGGTCCAGCCAGAAACGCCCCGAAGACGACCGTATACACGAGAACAGTTTTCCATTATTTGGCTGCTCAGTCGTGTAGAGAGCGAACATGACGGAAAACGAGAGAAACCCAAGAACGGACTGTCACGCAGGAGGTCGCGGGTTCAAGTCCCGTCGCTCCCGCAAAAGAAAAAGTCACCGCGAGGTGACTTTTTTGTTTTATGAAATGACGGGCCTTGGGACCGCGACCCAAAGGGGTTACATTCTCCGGGGAAAAGGATTTTCTCCGGAGTCTTGCGTAAGGAGGGGGTGACCCCAGAGGGGGAAACTCGGGTTCCCTTTCTGGAGAGCGAGCCGTTAGGACGAAGTCCGTAGCCTATGTCTTGAACATATGACAAATTTAGTTGACTTCGGGTAGCTACCTCTTATACTAATAGTGCCTGCTTAAACTTACAAGCATACGAAATATCTAACAGACTTCTTTGTTTCTTAAGCTAGAAGCACTTATTGCGGCATAATTCATCCATGAACCGCTCCAGGTTTCAAACTCCAATTCATTGACTCTTTGCTTGTGATCATGGCAGAAACGTTTCTTGGTTTTTCGTCGAACGAAAGGAAAATGAAATGTTGCCATATCTCCCAAATAGCAAAAGTTTCAAATCAATCGCTCTCTTTCTTTGCTGTTTGATAGTGTTTTCCGTTGTTCCAATGACATCTCCGGAAATCTTGCAGGCCGCAGAGACTTATGAGTTTGCGGAGATGTGGCCCGAAGTCAGAGTCGCACCCAGAGCCGTAGCTATCGATTCAAGCGGCAACAGATATGTGCCTGGTTGGGATGGTGTCACGATCGCAAAGTTTGATTCGCAAGGCACATTTATTACTGAGTGGGGAAGCTATGGCTCTGGTGACGGTCAATTTATGTATCCTAACGGCATCGCCATCGATTCCGGTGACAACGTGTACGTGGCCGACATGTACAACCACCGCATTCAAAAGTTCGACTCGACCGGGGGCTTCCTTGCCAAGTGGGGCGGTCGTGGCTCGGGTGACGGCCAGTTTAATTATCCTGAAGGCATTGCCATCGATTCCAATGATAATGTATACACGACCGATATGTACAACCACCGCATTCAAAAGTTCGATTCGACCGGAGGCTTCCTTGCCAAGTGGGGCGATCGTGGCTCGGATGACGGCCAGTTTATGTATCCTCATGGCATCGCCATAGATTCCGGTGACAATGTATATGTGGTCGACTATATTAATTACCGCATCCAAAAGTTCGACTCTGTTGGAGGTTTCCTTGCCAAGTGGGGCGGTCGTGGCTCGTATGAGGGCCAGTTCAACTATCCTCAAGGCATAGCCATAGATTCAAGTGATAGCGTACATGTGGGCGATAGTCTCCGTTTTCAAAAGTTTGATACTCTAGGAAATCTTCAGGAGACGTGGGGTCGGTCTTACAATGCGCGAGCTGTTGCTGTCGCTCCCGACGGTAATATTTACGTAGCCGACGGCGACGCAAACAGCGTTATCCAATTCGACCAGCACGGACAGCTCCTCAATGAGTGGGGAGGCCAGGGCAACGGTGCCGGCCAGTTTAATGAACCAAATGGTGTCGCCATTGGGCCGGCCGGCAATATCTACGTGGCAGACACGTATAACAATCGGGTTCAAAAGTTCGATTCTAGCGGCGGGCTGATTGCCATCTGGGGCAGCGCCGACTCGAGTGAAACGTCTAGTACAGGTTCCGAAGAAACAAGCGGCACCTCCACCTCATTTTCTTATCCGCGCGATATTGCTGTAGATTCGAACACCGGCCATGTTTACGTAGCGGAAACCAGGAATAATCGCATTAAGAAGCTAACTTCTGACGGTGATCTCATTGCGATCTGGGGAAGCTCCGACTCGAGTGAAACATCCGGCACGTCCGCCTCGTTTTCCAACCCGCGAAGAATTAGTGTAGACCCGGGAACCGGAGATGTATACGTATTGGAAACCTGGAATAATCGTATTAAGAAGCTGAGTTCAGAGGGTGAGATTATTGCCATTTGGGGCGGCTCGGGCGAGACCTCCATGAGCCAACAGTTTTCTTATCCAGAGGATCTTGATGTGGATGCAAACGGCAACGTGTATGTCATGGACACAAACAATAATTGGGTTCAAAAGTTCGACGCTGCCGGACAATTTATCACAAAATGGGGCAACTTCGGCAATGGGGAAGGCCAGTTCGATGATCCGAGGGGAATAGGCGTTAGCGCAAGCGGCGAAAACGTCTATGTGGCCGATACAGAAAATTACCGAATCCAAAAGTTTAGCTGGGTAGATATAGATCCAACCGGCCGGGTGATAGACGAAGTCGGAAACCCGATAGCCAATGCCCGGGTGTTGGCATATCGTACAGATGTTTATGACTCATACTGGAACGGCGGGCAGACATCATACTTTGAGGCCGGCTGGGCCACTAATTGGACGATGACCGACCAGTACGGTGAGTATCTCTTCAGCCATCAAGATCTGCCTCAGGGTACATACAAATTTAGAGTCATTCCGCCAAGCGGCTACGTGAGTGAATGGTGGCATGATAAGTGGACTTATGGAGCAGCCGATAGCGTTACAATAGGCGCCTCCGCTCTACAGGTTGATTTTACTGTGGCCACAGATAATGAGCCGCCGACCGGGGCTATCTTGATCAATAGCGGCGACTCCACTGCTGGGTTTTCAGCGACAACACTAACCTTGACGGCGACAGATACGATTTCCGGAGTCTCGCGAATGCGTTTTCGGGAAGAGGGTGGCGCTTGGAGCCCACTGGAACCTTATGAGCCCTCCAGGGTTTGGATGTTCTCAGGTGGAGCCGGCCCCCGCAGCGTCTCAGTTCAGTTTGTCGATAACGCCGGAAATTTTTCGGAACCGATAACTGATGCTATCGAGTTTGCACCAGTGGCCCTGGTCAACATTTCGAGCAGTGGCGGAACCTTTACCTGGAATGGAAACAATTACATCCGGGTTCTGGGCGGGCACCGAACCATCACAATATCCGTGGATACAAACTGCGATGCGCGCAGGGTACAAGCGATCCTTCCCGGGAGCGGCACGAGCACAACCGTTGATCTTGTCGAAACATCCGATAATCACTGGGAAACAGATGTCACAGTAACTGAAGAAGGTTGCATTTTTGTACGAGTCTTCTGTTGGAACGGACACACGTATATAGGGGAAGTTGGCTGCATCGACCTGATTGATCCATCAGGTTATGTAACCGATAATGCTACAGGCGAGCCGGTCGAAGGAGCAACGGTCACGCTTTACCGCCTCAATCCGGATACGATTTCGTACGAGATGATGGATCCCGCCATCGGAGACAATTCTATGCTGATGGATCCCGACATCAATCCGCAATATACGGACAGTGATGGACACTATGCTTGGGACGTTGCTCCGGGGACGTATTATGTCTCTGTAGAAAAAGATGGATATGCCGACGTCGAACAGAGTCGCGTCGTCGTCGTACCGCCGCCGGTGACCGATCTGGATATTGAACTATCTGACAACCAGCCGCCCAGCGCTCCGGTTCTTTCGGGCGAGGCAATCGACCCGTTTGAAACAAATCTGTCTTGGACAGAGGTATCGGACTCACAGAGCGGTATCGGCGGCTACACGATAATTGATGGCGAAACCAGTGAGCCGCTAGCTGACACTTCTGTTACGGCGCATACATTTGCCGGTCTTGAGCCAGGCGAAACATATAGTTATTTCATAAAGGCATACGATAGAGCCGGAAATATGTCTGATTCGAGTAACTTGATCTCCGTTACCACGCCGATGCCGACTACAATTAGCTATACAGGCGATGAATCAGCTCAGTACTCTGATCTCGCACAATTAGCGGCATCGTTGACGGACAGCAACGGGGATCCGGTCGTCGGAAAGGAAATCGCGTTTACGCTTGGCACCCAAGCCGCAACCGGCACGACCGATGCGAGTGGTTCGGCTCAACCTACACTCGCAATCGACCAGCCCGCGGGATCAAAGATACTAAACATGAGTTTTGACGGCAACGGAAACTACCTTCCCTCCTCGTCGTCTGAAGCTTTTGTGGTGGCAACTGAAGATACGCTGCTAAACTACTTCGGGGAAGCGATCAGCAAAAAGGACACAACTGCAACTCTGCGGGCTCAATTAAGCGAACCTGATGTATCTGTTGGAGATTTAAGCGGAAAAGAAATTGTTTTCACAATAACTGACGGAACAAACAACCAGATAGTTAGCGGGACGACGGACTCGAGCGGGGTAGCTGAAATCTCTGTGG
>SDBV01014233.1_pt1 | contig 10037 bp, 9 predicted proteins | sample 2277081 | NCBI WGS metagenome assembly SDBV01 (sample SAMN10402039, study PRJNA504765) | marine sediment metagenome | isolation source: marine sediment core GS10_PC15, 223 cmbsf | place: Arctic Ocean: Southern Knipovich Ridge | collected 2010 | reverse complement strand
GAACGAGACCTCTACCGGCTCAACTGATGCCGCCGATGCAACTTTAAGAGCCGAATACGCCTCAACCATCCGCAAAGCCCTCGAGTCGGACCAATCCGACGCTCAATCCGTACAAGAAGCCAGAGACGCCCTCATCTCAGCCCAGCTCGACACCTACGAAAACATCGAACAAACAGCGGAAAATATTCTAAAGTTCGGCATATAAAGGATTTATATTCCGGTTGGCCAAGGATGGCTGCCGCTCAAGTGTAACGGATTATAATAATACCGGCGAGGAATTTGGAATTAGGTCGTCCCCTTTTATCCTTACCTCGCCTTTTTTTTGCGCACCCCGACGTTTCTGGAATATTACGCCAGCACATCCAGCATCATACCGTAGCTGATCCTGGCTTTCGGGTGATACGGCCCGGAAGCCTCGGTCGGTCCGGCTTCGCTTAGATCGGTTCCACCGGCAAAATCGTGTGCAATAACTGATAGCGAACTTTCGTCACTACCGGCTTGATGCATAGCGGAATTTGTTATCGGACCCGGCTGTCTTTTCATTTTTTCTGCTTGGACCTTCGGCCCATGCAACGGCTCGGAACTTATGACTGTACAAACTATTCGCTTGGTCATTTCATCACCCCCCAAAACAATGATAAAATACAATAACAGCTCGAAAACGCTGTTTATCCCCGTTTTTGATGAATTCATTATACCAAATTTGCGCTTGAAATTCAAGCAAAAAACATCCGTACAAGCCCCCGTCTCGACGGTTTCATGTTGACAATACAAGGTGAGCCTGTTAGGGTCTCGGCGTCGATAATTTATGTTTATTTTGCGTATACTTCGGAATTCATGGATACCAAAGCGAAGATATTAAGGTCCGATCTATTATTACTGATCGGTGCGGTGATATGGGGTTCTACATTCGTTGCCCAGCGATATGGTTCCCAGCATGTGGGCACGTTTACCTTTAATGCGGTTCGTTTTGCCCTCGGCAGTATATTCCTGGTTCCGATTTTTTTACTGACCGCCCGCCGCAAGGCCCGATCCGAAGAACAGCCGACCGGCAAACATTTCATATTCGGCTGCTGTATGGCAGGGGTTACTCTTTTTCTGGCAGCTTGTACGCAGCAAGCCGGCATTGCATACACAACCGCTGGCAAAGCCGGATTCATCACGGGTCTGTACATGGTCATCGTGCCGATCATGGGTTTCTTCTGGCGTCAGAAGGTGGGGTTCGGGACTCTATTTGGTATGATACTCGCTACCGTAGGCCTGTACCTTTTGTGCATCAGTGAGAGCTTTAGTATCGGTAAAGGCGACCTGCTGGTATTGATCAGCGCAATATTCTGGGCCGGACACGTTCAGATCATCGGCTGGCTTTCGGTTCGCTTTGACCCGATCCGGGTAGCGCTGTTTCAATATGTTGTTTGTGCTGTGCTTAGTGCGGTCGGAGCCGTTCTAACCGAAGAGATAGTTATCGCGAATATCCGCAGCGCAATTGTACCTATCATGTACGCGGGATTTCTCTCGACCGGAATAGCCTTTACTCTACAGGTTATCGCCCAGCGTGATTCATTACCGGCGCACGCGGCGATCATGATGAGCATGGAAGCCGTTTTCGCCGCTTTGGGCGGTTATCTGATACTCAGTGAAGTAATGACATTTCGCGATATGATCGGCTGCGGGTTCATACTAACCGGAATGCTCATGTCCCAATTGTGCGTTAGAAAAATAATACAAAACAATGGCGGTTGCGGCAGTTGTCCTGCCCCCTGAAAACCGGTCCATTTAAAAGGTGAGAAAAAATTATTTTTGAAAGGAAAATCATGAAAACTTTTAAACATGCAGTATTTTTTGTCACTTTGCTTTGTACTTTGTACTCTGTAGGATACGCGGGGCAATGGAAACCTGCCGGTGATAAGATCATGACTCGTTGGGGGAAGGAAGTTACACCTGACAAAGCCTGGGTCGAATATCCGCGTCCTCAATTGCAAAGAAAAGATTGGCTTAACCTCAACGGATTGTGGGATTACGCTTTGTTGGGCAAGACTTCTGTAGAACCGTCAAACTATCAAGGACAAATTCTTGTGCCGTTCTGTATAGAGTCATCATTGTCAGGAGTCGGCAAAACAGTGGGCCAGGATAACAGGTTGTGGTATCGGAGAAATTTTACCCTGCCAAAGAAATGGAAAGATAAACGTATCAAACTGAATTTTGGCGCGGTAGATTGGGACGCGACAGTATTCGTAAACAACAAACAAGTCGGCAGGCATAAAGGCGGGTACGACTCTTTCAGTTTCGATATCACCGATGCACTTAATGAAAACGGTATGCAGGAGATCGTCGTTTCTGTGTGGGATCCAAGCGACAAGGGCCTGCAGCCGAGAGGCAAACAGGTCGCCGAACCACATGGTATATGGTACACATCGGTAACGGGTATATGGCAAACGGTATGGATCGAACCGGTTAACAATGCATACATAGAAAGTATCAAGATAGTTCCGGACATCGATGAAAATAAAGTCACCGTAACGGCAAACTGTATTAACTCAGAGAGCTGCACGGTAACGGTACAAGCCAAAGACTGGTTTTTTCCAAAAGGTAAAGCTACAGGCAAAGCCGGCGAGAAATTGGTATTTTCAATTAACAATGCCAAACTGTGGTCGCCTGATTCGCCATTTCTATACGACCTTAAAGTCATTCTCAAAGACAGCAGAGGAAAAACCGTCGATCGTGTGGACAGTTATTTCGGGATGCGCAAGAGTGCTCTTATAAGAGACGATAAGGGTGTGCTTAGGCTGGGCCTGAATAATAAGCCGCTGTTTCAGTATGGCCCGCTGGACCAGGGATGGTGGCCGGACGGTCTTTATACGGCACCGACCGATGAGGCATTGCGGTATGACGTTGAAATAACAAAACAACTTGGCTTCAACATGCTTCGTAAGCATGTTAAAGTTGAGCCTGCAAGATTTTACTACTGGTGCGACAAGCTCGGCATTTTGGTATGGCAGGATATGCCCAATACAAGCAGCGGGCCAGGCTGGAACAGAGGCATAAATGTCATAGGTTCGGATATGGACCGTGATGCCGAATCCTCGGATCAGTTTTTTACTGAGTTGTCTGAGATCATAAGTGAATTCGGCAATCATCCTTCGATCGTAATGTGGGTGCCGTTTAACGAAAGCTGGGGGCAATTCAAAACTTCCGATACGGTTGATCTGATCCGGCAGCTTGATCCGAGCCGACCGATCAACTCGGCCAGCGGTGGCAATTATCTTAACGTCGGCGATGTGCTTGATGTGCATTCATATCCAAATCCGATGTTTCCACGCCTGGACGACAAGATGGCGGTGGTTTGCGGTGAATTCGGCGGACTTGGCATGCCGATCAAAGGGCATACATGGCAGGATGAGAAAAACTGGGGCTATAGAAACTACACAGACAAAGAAACCCTCACTAAAAACTATCTGAAATTGCTGAAGAACATACCGTTCCTGATCGGCAAAGGCTTAGCCGCGGCAATTTATACCCAGACTACGGACGTCGAGATAGAGGTTAATGGGCTGTTGACTTATGATCGTGCAGTGCTCAAAATGGATGCGTCATTGCTGAAAAATGCAGCGGAAAAGCTATACGAAAAACCGCCGGAATTGTCGAGCGTTACTCCGACATCCGAAGCGGAAGGTATCGACTGGAAGTATATAACAACCGAACCGGAAACCGGCTGGCAAAATATCAATTACGATGATGCTCCATGGCTGACCGGCAAAGGCGGCTTAGGCACCAAAACGACACCAGGTACCACCGTACGGACAGAATGGAAAACTCCGGAGATATGGATCAGGCGAACCTTTGAATTTAACGATGAAAAACCGAACGAACTGTATCTCAACATTTTTCACGATGAAGATGCACAGGTATACCTTAACGGCCGGCTCATTGCTGAAGTTTCCGGGTATACCTCTTCTTATATAACAATGGCCCTGGATGAAACCGCCTTGACCGCTCTGAAAAAAGGCGAAAATCTTCTTGCTGTTCATTGCCGTCAAACCAGCGGAGGTCAGTACATTGATGTCGGGTTATTCGGAACCAAATATTAAATTGTTCTGATCAAAGGACAAGTTGCTACCGGTTTGGCCCTGCCCAAAGACGTCAGCATCACGGTCGTCAAGGAATAAAGTCGCTATGAGTAAAAAAATTCAGCCTGTACGAAAAAAATGGGCGTCCGCATTAACCGACAGGGAGCGGTTCAACCGGCAGATGCATTATGAACCGGTAGATCGATGCTTCAATATGGAGTTCGGGTACTGGGAAGAAAATTTTGACCTTTGGGATATTTTCAAAGACAACAGCATAACCAATAACGCCGAGGCGGACAGATTCTTTAATTTTGATGTGATCAAGCTGCATGAGTACCCATGGATGAATCCCGCATTTGAGCAGACGGTGGTCGAGGAGATGGGAGATAAGAAGATCATAATAAATCAGGATGGATTGCTGGCCGAGGTGCCGGCCGATGGGCACAACACTATACCGCATTTTATTAAGGCTTCGATAGTAACCCCGGACGACTGGAAAAAGTGCAAGCAGGAAAGGCTCAGGCGGGATGACCCTCAGCGTAAGCCGGATATCAAGGCATTGAAAAAACTTTACCCGGCTGACCGTGACTTTCCGGTTGGGCTGTGGTGCGGGTCAATGATCGGCAAGATTCGGGATATACTAACATTTGAGGGGTTGGCGTATGCGTGCTTTGATCATCCGGATATGGTCGAAGATATGGTCGAGACCTGCTGTGTGCTGGTCGAAGACTATCTTGACAGCGTACTCGGTAAGATCGATTTTGATTTCGCATGGGGCTGGGAGGACATCTGCTATAAGTCCGGTCCGATCGTATCGGTTGATTTCTTTAAGAATGTGGTGCTGCCGAGATACAAGCGAATCAACAGCAAACTTGCCGCTCATGGGATCGACATCTGGTTTACTGATTGTGACGGTGACTTGCGCCCGATCCTTCCGATGCTGATCGAAGGCGGAATAAATACCATGTTCCCTTTTGAGGTCAATTGCAGCGGCCATCCCGGCCAGTTACTGAAAGAATACGGCAAGGATTTGCGGATCATGGGTGGATTTGATAAAATGGCCTTGGGTGCCGGCCCCGAAGCCATAAAAGATTATATGGAATCGCTTGTGCCGTTGGTTGAGCGAGGCGGATACATCCCATTCTGTGACCACCGATGCCCGCCAAATGTAAAACAGGAAGATTATTTATATTACCTTGACTTGAAAGAACAGATGTTCGGCTTAAGTTAAGGAACGCAAGCAAGACAATCGAGAAATGGCGAAAAGAAGTAGTCGGCGGTGTTGAATTTATTTATAACTTGTGGAGAAACGATAATGCAGCTTCTTGCAAAATGCCCGCGATGCGGCGAGGTTCTACACCTTCAGTTATCCGACGCCGATAAGCGCAAAAGATGCCCGAAATGCGGCAGTCTCTTCAAGGTGCCTGACATAGATCATCTGCAAGAAGCCCTGAAGATAATAAAAAAAGCCAACACCACCATCTACGTCGATCAGGATGGTAAAAGCTACGGATGATCATCTTGTCAGCAGGTCGAACTCTTCAGGGCTGAGGCACTGTCGCAGTTTCTTCAGTGCGACAAGTTCGAGTTGCCTCACTCTTTCCCTTGTGATGTTGTATGTGTCGCCGATCTGCTGGAGTGTCATGTGTTTTTTTCTGGCGATGGTACTGTCGAGGCCGAAGTGATTGCGGATTATGAATTGTTCGCGTTCGTCGAGGTTGTTTTTTATTACATGATCGAGGCTGTGATGGGCTCGTTCAATAGCGGCGACATCCACAAGGCCGGCTATCCTCAGGTCCTGCTGGATATTTGAAAGTTCGTCGGCATTTGACCTGTCCAGGCGACGGGCTTGGGCGGGCACTTTTCTGGCGAAATCTTTCGCGATCGCCAAAGAAGCGTAGGTGTTGAACCTGTAGCCCCTCGAATAGTCGAATTTTTCGACGGTACGCATGAGCGAAAGATTACCCTCGCTGATCAGTTCCGATAGATTTGCGCCTGTGGCAAGATGTTTTTGTGCGATACGGACGACCAGCCCTATGTTGGATTCGATGATGGTCCTCTTAATATCCTCAGCACGTTCCAGAAAATATTCTATATTGAGCAGTCTTTTGCTGCTTGGCCTGACGCGGTCGATCTTTGTGCGTGTCAAACATGCGAGATATTTCAAATAGTTGTATTCGCGGAAAAGCTCCATTTCCTGCTGTCGTGTGAGCAGTTGGGCGGGGAGATTTTTTTGCTCTGACGGTCGCCTTTTTGAAAGGTCGCCCATTGATTGAGAGAGGATATTCTCTTCAGCATTTTGTTCGAGGAATTCGCTGCTGTCAATATACTCTATTTTTTTTACGAGCAGTGCTTTTGCGCGACGCTTATTGATGATCCGGTAGATCGAGCTGCGACTGCGTTCGAACCGATTCATCAGTTCGGCTATGTCGGTACCCTGGAGATGCAGCTTATATATCTGGGATGCCTCCCTTGACGTAATGGCGTGCGAAGGGCGGCGAAAGATGGATTTGTCAGGATTTTTTTTATCATGATCTATCAATATCAATCGTATCGCTTCTGGTGACCTTGAAGTCTCGCCGGCGACCTTCTTAGTTATCTGATAGCGGTTGTATTTACTCTTACCGGCAAGGATCTTTGCACGTTTTACGATCTGCTTTTTCTGATGATCGGTGATCCGGGTGAAGTTTTTTGCCCTTTGCAGTATGCCGGGGTTCTTTTCTAAAAACGCGTCTATTGACAATTGGCGGAAACCGACACGTTTATCACCGTCGGCAAAAAGATATGTCTTTGCGACGAAACCTTTTTTTCGCCAACGTTGAATAGTTTTCGCAGAGACCGAGAACTTCGACGCCAGGTGATCGGCAGAATAGACGGCGGAATTTTCCTCATCCGAGGCAAGTGATATTTGATGGCTGACATTCAGGATAAATGCGCGTAAGGCTTCGGCAAGTTCGCCGGCAGGGACAGCTTCGTTCTTTAGTTCCGTTTTGAGGCGATAATCCGTGACCCGATAGCAGATGAAGTCGAGGGGGTAGTTTTTGCCGGGTTCTAAGATCGAAAGAAGCTCCTCAGCGGCATTGATCTGGTTTATTCGCTGGGTGCGCGGACCGAACCGAAGCTCACTAAAAAACTCCCTCAGAGATATATTTTTGACTTTTCTCATGGTCTGTCAACCATTATATCATCTATAACAGGCTAAAATCAAGGGCAAAATGATATTTTTCCTATTACACCATGTGACCATTTGTGGGCAACGCGCAAAAAAACAGAGCCACTATGGACGCTGTTTTGAAAAACTTAAATATTCGGGCACTATTCCGCAACCAATTTATAAAAAGAAAATTTGAACCTTGTGGGGTACCTATCTATCTTAGATAATAGAAAAGATCGATATGAAAGGAGTTTCTTTGATTTCAAACGAAAAACTAATGAAGAGTGAATATTGGGTTATTCGGTGTAAAAATGGATACCCAACGGCTATGGCTGAACTCATTGAGGTCTGGATAGATCCACTTTATTTCTATGTTCGGCGATTTAATTTAAGTGAAGATGAATCTTTGGATGTAATTCAGGATGCGTGGCTTCGAGTTATCCAAAGATTCAGACAACTACGAAAACCCGCAGCTTTTCCTGCTTGGCTTTTCAAGATTACACGCAACATAGTTATTAGTCATATTCAAAAAAACTCGCAATTCGAGACTGTGTGCTCAGATGAAAACCTAAGCGATATCCCACAGCAGGATGACGCTATAAACTTAAGTGGGTTTTCAAGCCTGGAGATTTACGAATCGCTGGACAAGCTTAAGGTAATTCATCGTGAGTGTCTCGTGTTGTATTTTATTGAGGAATTCTCAGTAAACGAAGTCAGTATTATTCTGGGAATTCCAGTTGGAACTGTGAAATCAAGACTATATTATGCTAAAAAATCTCTTAAACATTTACTGAAAGTGGAGGTAAGATCATGAAAGAAAAAGGAAACATAAATGACGTCTATAATTTTGATGCCTGCCCATCAACTCTTAAGAATTCTCTTAAGACACGTATTGAGGAAACGATTTTTAGACGCATTAAGTTTTGGGAACGATTGCTTCTCATTGCGGTAATAATTCTGTGCTTGGGCGGGGGACTTTTTTGTGCTGTATGCCCATTTGTAGCCAATAACCTGACATCAATGCAGCATTTTTACCTGTTTAGCGTAGTGCCATTAGCCGCGGTAGGTGTTCTTTGGTGTGCCTCGACATTGAAACGAGGTACATTTAACATCATTAAAGATGATATTCGTATTCCGACTGTTGTTTGGATATTCTTGACGGTGATCTTGGTTGTAGAGATTCTTACAGGCCAAACTGAAAGTACTATTATCAAGACCGTTGCTGCTTTTGTGGCGATTGGCTTCCCGATGACATGGGATCGTATGAAAGCTTCAGCGTTGCGCACACAGGAAACTATATTGCGAATTGCTCTGTATAAGTTGGATCTATCTGATGAATTCTCACAGGATGCTAATAAATAACGATGGCAAAATTATAGGTGTCAGGTTCTTGGTCTTTTTCCTATCACACCATGTACTTTACCCTTTAATTTCCGCCCAATAAATGAAGTTAGAAAGCTTGAGTTTTCGAGATCAATTTGATATTCTATCAGAAAAGAGGCTCAGCGGCGTAGCTGGGCTGAAATATATAAGCGTATACGGGAAATCTCAGTTCAAATGAAAATACCCAATTACATCTGCATAATCTTGCTCTCACTGACACTATCGTTTATCGGCTGCACAAACCAGCACACCAACAGCGACGAACCATTCACACTCATAATGCTCCCCGACACACAGAACTACGCAGACACCCGCCTAAAACAAACCGCCCAGCGTCTTGGTACCGGCGACCTCCGTAACTACTTCTACGCACAGACCGAATGGATCAAACAAAACACAGACAACCTAAGAATCGCAATGGTCGCCCACGTCGGCGACATCGTCCAGACCGACTACCCCGGCGAATGGCAGATCGCCGACAAGGCATTCCAAACCATAGACGACTCCACCCCCTACATCCTCTCGCTCGGCAACCACGACATGGGCTGCCAGGTCACTTCAGTAAAACCCCCAAAATACAACACCGCCGTCACCCGCGACACCCATATCAATGATTACTTCCCACCCTCACGCTTCAACAAAAAACCATGGTACGGCGGCAACCTCAACAACAGCTCCGAAAACTACTACTGCACCTTCACCGGCGGTGACATGAAATTCCTCATCATATCTCTCGAGTTCGTCCCGCGTAACGAGGTCCTCGACTGGGCAAACAAAATCATCGCCGACCACCCCGACCACCACACCATAGTCGTAACTCACTGGTACCTCAAAGAGAACGGCAAAAGATTCACAAACAATTCATACAAAGTAAAAGGCAACAACGCCGAACAAATGTGGCAAAAATTCGTCAGTCAACACAAAAACATCTTCATGCTCCTCTGCGGCCACGAACTCGGCGAAAGTATCCTAACCACACCAGGCGTTCATGGAAACAACGTCCACCAGATTCTGGCCGACTACCAGGGCCTGCCAAACGGAGGAAATGGATACTTAAGAATATTCAAATTCATCCCGACCGAAAACCGCATAGAAGTAAAATCATACTCGCCAACCCAGGACAAATTCATTGCAAACCACAAAAACAACTTCACCCTCAATTTCAACATGAAAAAATAAGAACAAAGGGGAATATAAGAATTTTCAGGAAAATTAAAGGGGAGAATTTAGGTGTCCGGTATGTTCTGTAGAAAAGCTTAAATTTTTCCTGCCGAGGGGTGACGCCATCGCGCAAAAAAACAGCGCCGCCAGGGACGCTGTTTATAAAACCAAATATCCTGTTCTTAGTTCAGTTCAAGAGTGCTTTGGCTACATCTACCGCTGTTGCAGCGTCTGCGGCGTAACCGTCAGCACCGATCTTGTCGGCATAACCC
>SDBV01014232.1_pt1 | contig 10037 bp, 13 predicted proteins | sample 2277081 | NCBI WGS metagenome assembly SDBV01 (sample SAMN10402039, study PRJNA504765) | marine sediment metagenome | isolation source: marine sediment core GS10_PC15, 223 cmbsf | place: Arctic Ocean: Southern Knipovich Ridge | collected 2010 | reverse complement strand
GCGGCGAAGGATCTGGCGGCGATACTCGAGACGGCGCGGGAGAGCGACGGGGATCGGCTCCGGTGCAAGGCTTGCGGGTCCTTCATTCCGGGCGTGTCCAAGCTCAAGCTCGGGGACATCCTGGCAGTGATCCGGGAGCTACGGGCCATTCTCCCGGCGCAGCACGAGCACGAGGGGTTGCCGCCGATTCAGGTTATCGTGGTGGGGGGGTGCCAGGTCGTGCCGAATAGGCCCGACGAAGAATGACACAGAAGGGGGCGAGGCTCAATCGGCGGTATTGGCTGCACCGCTAGCTCCGACGGAAGCAGCCCGGGTGCGGGCTTTTCGATCCGTCTTCTCAGGGTTCACGGGAATGCCCCCGTGGATACAGGGTACCGCCCAGTGGTTGTGTCCGAGGGTCGACGCCAGCGAGACTGAGCCACTCGGTCGACCCGATGCGGCCGTACAAAAAATACCCCAATGATTCAAGCCGTCGTACCCGTTCCCGAAACACATCAGGGTTGTTGGAGGACATCACTTCTTGATATTCCTCCCGACTCATCGCTCCAAGAGCCTCCGGGGTGATCTTCTGCTCCCATAGCGCAAACACAATGCTCCCCGCATCGGAAGGAACGCGCCACTGGAAGTTCTCGCGCCGTGACATGCGCCTGACTCTTCTTGCTTCAAGATCAACCTCTGATCCCTGTCTGTCCAAGTAACTACAACCGAGATAGACTGCACCTACAACCGGCAGACCATCCACCTCGACACTGTACACAAGTGTTGTTCGCGTCGACACAACCGCGCCTACGAAGTCAGAGGGCCGCCATGTGACCTCTACAATAGTCTGTGCGTAGCCAGACTCAGCCCAGACAGGTAGTAAACCCAAGAGGCAGATTGTCAACTTGAGTAGTCTGACTACTGACGAAACGTGTTTGGTGTTCATCGGCCGGGGGTGGTCTTGGGTTGGTTCGATTGCGTTAGGCATTGGCTCTCTCCAACGCTAGTGTCTGAGACATCTATCCATCGGTTGACGGAGAGGGGGGCCGTGGCAAAAATGACGAGTTCTGTCGAAGAGAGGTGCAGCGCTCGCTTTGTTCTGGCACTCTTGCCGCACTTGGCATCACGGGACGATCTCCGTGATAATCCTTATCGTGAGGCTCCTGTAGTTGGTGCTCGGCGAACTCGGCTCTGCATCCAGCAGGGCGATACTCACTTTGACATTGCCTACTTCGACAATGGGCGTTCGAGGAGGGTCACCGATTCTGGCCATATGAACCACTTCAGCTCGAGGTAGCCTGATCTTCTTGGCATCTCTCTCACCATCATAGGTGAACTCATAGCGCAGCATCCGGAATGACCAATCGCTTTGTTGTTCAGCGGGGTGGATCCTAAGCGAGAAACGATGAAGTGCCAGCCCGCTTGTGTTCTCCACCGCGCCGTCCAGCAGATACTCCCCTTCGGAGCCGTCAGCTACTCTTATCGTCGCGGTCTCGTCGGCGATCACGCCAGTTCTTACCGTCGTGAGTGCCTCTCTGGCGAGGGCCGCCTCTGCACGACCTGCTTCTACCCGCACCGGGGGCTGAATAGCCGAGCGGGGACGCGTAGATTCTCTTCTTATCTGCTGATATAGGTTCGTCTCGCGATACCATCTGATTCGGTCGAGTTCCGCGCGAGCACGGGCCGATGCATCTGACCCCGGAAACCGTTGCAATACGGTCCTCAGAGTACGTTCGGCAACTTGCGCCGCGCGTTCCCATTCAGAGTTGCCAGACGCTCTACTGCCGACGCCAATCCTATGCTGCGCTTGTCCCTTGGCGAACAGGGCGTCGGCAAGGTCAGGGTTCAGTCTGAGGACAGCGTCGAAGCAGGCCTCGGCTTCGGCCAGCCTTGCGGTCCCACCCCCGTGAATCAGAACTACTCCCTTGTTGAAGTACGCCTCTAAGAAGTCCGACTTCAGCGATATGGCTCGGTCGTATTGCCTCACAGCCTCTCGCAAAACGCTGCCCCGCGCTGAGCCATCGATGTAGGAGTCAAGCATCGCGTTGCCACGTGCAAACGCCTGCAGTGCCAGTGCATCCTGTCCTCCGGCGGTCGGACGCGGCTGCTGTGCCACTGCCGTCTGCCCGCTGGCAACTACTACACCAAGAACAAATCCGATTTGGCAAGCTGCTCCAAGAACGGAACTCACTGATCCCCACCGCATCTCGCTCAGGCGGACCTGCGACTGTCGTACTCTCGTGACAATGCTCGCGCATCCTCGTGGAACCGCAAGCCACTTAAAGCTGGTGATCACGCCCTACCTCCTAACACTAGTATGCATTGAGTTCTGAATGTTCTCTTGAGAATGTCCTAACCGTTCGGTCAGTGCGTCTCAGTGGGCATTCTGCGCCGCGATGTACGCGGAGGTAGCATCGTAAGATTGGTTTCATTTTGCCCCTCCAGCAGTTCGAGCGCTTGCACGCAAGCTCGGCGATTGACGGCGCAGGAGACGACCTCCAGGCCAAAGCCCGAGTAGTGCTCCATGTGTCACGTGCGTTGTGTGTCTCGGGCGACCCAGTCTAACAGCAGTAGCTTGGGGAGAGTCACTATGTGACATAGAATCACAGGGCCGATGGTGACGTCGGCAGCGGTCAGCCATCATGCTGTTTCAGACCGGATCTTCCCAGGTGACAATTGGACCACTGTGTGAAACGAGCGTGTTACTCGGATTGCCGAACACATCGTACTTTCAGGCTACCCTTGTGGACGTCGTAGGTACTACCTTTGTACAACATGTCCTCAGTCCCATCACCGAAGTTCCGCACCCAAATATAGGAACCCGATCTTTCTGTGGAACTCCAGTACCAGCCGGTTCCGAAACCGCCAATGATATGTCTGTTATCAAAGAGAACACCCAGCTCAGTTCGTGACGGCAGGTGCCAATCATCATGACCGAGTCGGCCCAGTTGACGACAGGCGTTTATCGCCCTTTGCCAATAGTATGAACCCCCTGATAGATCATTCGGGAAGACACCAATCGTAACACCTCGATCGGTGACGGTCGGGATTTCTGGTCCGTAGTCTGTAGGGCGACGGAGTCTATCTGGTCCCCCTCGCTCCGGGGTCCCTCTCCCGCGACGGACTCTTGCCAATTCCACTGCGTACTCGTAGAGCGCTGGTGCATAGTTCTGCATAGAGAACCCGTATTCGGTCGGTACCTGCCGGACTCCAACGCGATACCGCCGCGCTCGAACCTTGTCGATCAACTCCTGCGTACTTGGGAGTGCATTCTCATCAGTCCAGTTGTGCATATGCCCGTCTAGGAGAATTCTCCGCTCGTCCTCTCCCGTAACGAGATCCCACTGCACAATCTCCTCTTCATGGTATGCGTAGAGCGGATGAGTAATCTCCAAGGAAACCACTCCAGGAATACATCGCGGGTCACTGGCTACGAGTACGGCCACGCCCTCTCGATCCGCACTCCAGACCATCTCGAAGCCGTCTGGCTGCTCTCGAATTCTGATCCTTGCTCCTGGGATAGGGGCATGAGTGTCTTGGTCAACGACCTCAAACCTCAGAAGCCAATAGGGGGGACTACCTTCTCCACCGCATAACATCCCCCCGTCGTACTGAGAGAGGGCCGCTGCTGCATGAAACGACAATGCAGATATGACTAGAAGCGCGATGCTTCCAATCCGCGCTTTACGCATGTCCCATCTCCGAGCGCCGGCGGCCGGGGATCGCCAGCCATCCTATATGCCAAGTCAGCAATAGGCGGCCAAGGGGTGAAAAGCCTGATTCAATCATGCTCCCAATTCACCCGCATTTCTGACCTTTCCTCCAGCTTCCACTAAGACCCTCACTGGAAAGAAAATCCTCTGTGCAAATTTCCCTTGTAGTCCAAACACAAGCTTTATAATCGATATCTGGGGGACCATAGAGGCATGCTCCCTTAGGCGGTGGAGCAGTGGGATCAGAACAGGCAACAACCAACACCGCCATAACACCGGCACGAGACCAGAGACACCGGGTTGCTGACTCGTGCATGTCCACCTTCCTTTTGATATTCGTCCGCAGCGTCGGGCTCATAACATAAGACTCCTTTCTCGCCCGCAAGGACTCAGGACCCGAGGTCGCCGACTGAATCTGTAGGTGGGCGGTACGGTTGCCGGAGCCGACCTCTAGGGCCAAGCCTGGAAAGTTGTACTCAGTCGCCATCACTGCCTAGTCACGCCTTCCGGACGGATGGACCAAGCGCATATCCATTTCCGGAGTACGTACTCCAAGAATCTGCCGAAAGGTGGGATTCGGGGACTTCAGGTGCCCAGATTTCGGACATTCGTCGGGAGAGGAGTGAGTTCGAACAGAAGGCCGACGCGGCCAGGATTCGTCGTCGCATAGGAACCTCCTCTGACATATGTGCTCTTGCGACAGATGGCTCAGCGGTATCCTCGTCGGGCGGGCGCCCTACGGGGCGTCGGTACGGCGGCGGGGCCACGAGGGTCACCGATGGCTTAGTCTTTACAGATGCTTTCTAGGACTGAAAGGTTACAGGTGAGTTGGTGAAGATCTGTTGAGAATTAGGACTATCCCTTTCCAGGTTAGGAGCGCCTAACCCCATGAGCATCTGAGGGAGGGCGTTTTTGCGTGGACAGCCACCGGCCAATGGGTAGGTTGGAGGGATGGCAAGCCTCACGTGGCAACGGGCAAGCCGCTGGTTTCGTCGGTGGGAGATTGTGGATTCCATCTTGTCACTGGCGTGGTGGTTTAAGGCGATTGCTGGTCTGTTGGTTGCGGTCTTGGGGACTGCTGGGGGTGCGGTCGGCGGGCTGCTTGGGGGTAGCGCGACCTCAGCCGTGGTGGGCGTGGTGAGCGGAGTGGGCCTCGCCGTCGTGATAGGAGGAATCATGGCGAGTCGATTACGGACCCTGTTCCCTCGTGGCGCATTGGTCACGGTCGTGGGTTCCAATGGGTACGGGAACTCCGTTAAGGTCGGACCGAATCAGCAGAACGGCGGCACGGGCTCGCAGGACGCAGGGGAAGTCAAAGAAACAGAGATACCGCAAGATGTAATCAACTCGGAAGCGCGCGAGTCTACGACCGCCGTTCCCCTCGAAACGACCAACAGCGAGCGGTTTGAAGCGGACTATAACGGTTCGCTCGTTGGTATCAAGCGTGGGTCATTGCAAATATCGGAGTGGCCCGATGTCGTAAAAGACAAAATCTTTTCCGACTGTACCATCGATGGCCCGGGAGCGCTGGTACTTGTTCCTGTTCCAGTCATCTACATGCAGAGTCCCACTTTGGAGTATGTCGGATTCCTTCCAGTCAATGATCCCGATATGCTAAATGATGGTGTGGTTCGCATAGAAAATTGCCAGTTTATTCGCTGTCGCTTTCGCAATGTTCTGTTCATCGGTCACCATCATATTTTGGACAACATTCGACGTGCATCTGTCCACACCACCTCTAGATCACCAGGCGCAGCACCGGATCTATCACCGACAACGAAAAAACAAGAGCTGGTTTACGAGCAGCGAGGCCGCATACGGCGTGTTATATACGCCGAATATTCAGACTCCGTAATTTTTATGCCAGTTGTGGCCATTCACAATTCGGGCGCGCCAACAACTATTGAATGGGTTGAAATATCGCTGGTCTTGGCGTCGGGTGATACTGTGACCTGTCAGCCGTGTGTTATAGTTGAGCCCTTTGAGATCCCAAACGAAAAGGGAGACTTGACGTTGACGGTATCTCCATCAGATATGATTGCGTCAAAAACCGCCGAGACGCCAATACCGTCAGGCGGCTCCTGTACTGGGTATTTGCTATTTCGTGCAAGTGGCGTAAGGCCAAAGGATGCAGTGGCGCCCGAGACAGAAGTGAGAATTGTGTTTGAAGATGTTGAGCGGAACCGGAGGTACATCAACAAGCGCATTGGCAAACCGAGCAACCAATTGTTGGCCTTTCCCGGCTTGCCAGGCGTCAAGCCGTCAACTCCTGATACCGCAACGCCTCCCGGTCCAGAATCCAAAGGAGAGCATCCCGAAACATGAACGGGTGCCAACCCGAAAAAGGTTGGGTCTGTATCGCGTGGCCGGCGATCACGTGATCGCCATCATCCCCCAGCCACGTGTTGACACCCCGTTGACACCCCCCCAACCTCCTGGGACACTCGTTTCGGGAGGTTTTGTCATGGGCACCATGACGTGGATTTACCCCGATTATCCACCACCCAAGCCACCACCGCAGGAGCCGTGGCCGTTCTGACACCCACGCCTAGAGATGGGTTCGCTGGACTCCGGTACAGGCGAGTAGGCGGCGATGTAGCCAAGAGCATGGGCACCGCCGTAGCCGTTCTGAGGCGGGTGACGATTGGCTGACGGGTGGCAACCTATCTTGGCCGGAATTGTTCCAACCTGGAGACAGGAGGCGGCGATAACTACGAAAAGACATAATACGCAAGCGTACCGGCCCCCACGACCCACGGGAGGAGGTAATCGGTAACGGACGTGTGGAGAAGCAGCCGCGCGTACGTGCGCAACCGCTCCTTCATCCAAAGACTCCGAGGAATGTTGACTTGGACAGGATCGTCCCCACCACCCTTATCTGGGTCGTAAATGATCCCGTGGAAGACCCTGTTGAACCAACCCGCCTTGTGAAGTGCATCGTACGTGAATTTTCCCTGGATTTGCTGGTTTGTTTCCCTCACAACCGCGATCAGTTCTTGTTTAAACGGCTCCAGTGAGATGTGCGTTCGCGCCGTCCGAAGCTTCGGCAACCCGTCTTCTCGGAAGTACTGCGCGTATCGAATCAGCGCGTAGACCCAAAACGTCCAGAGGGCCACATCTATCGCGCCCGGGTTAGCGAGATCGAACGATGTTCCAAGTACGCTGACGCCCGTGACAGAGAGACCGGCCAGTTTCGCGAACCACAACACCACGCTTGCTACCAAGAGGTTGCGCCTTTGGCGTCGCAGGTCGTCCGTCATAGCTTCGACATAGAGCGGCATGGCCACATTTCCGGTTGAGGTCCTGTTGATCTTCACCCATAGGGTAAGCGACACCCCCTATCGCTTCGTGTCTGATTTCTGTCGTGATCTCAAAGGGCGAGGGGGGGGCTACCTGACCCGAAATGCCATCTAGGACCAGAAAGTTACCATCAGTTGGTGAAGATTTGTTGAGCGCCCCGTAGTAGCGTTGGCCTCATGGCGGCCGACCCGAATCCCACCTGCTCCGTTGTCCACATGGACGCCTTTGCCCGCGAGTTCTTGGCCCAGTGTCACGCCGAGGCCCACCGTCGGAGCGTGAAGGCCCGCGGGCGGTTCGTGGGCTGCCTGTACTGCGAACGGGACTATCCGTGGCACGTCCTGGAGAGCGTGTGCTGAGTGGTGAAGCCGAAAAGTTTCAACGATCGTTGATTCCGCGGTCCATGGCGTCAACTAAATTAGTGGCCCACACGCGCCGACTTTTCCCTTCGGATTTCCCTTCGTGCGCTCACGTAACGCTCATAGCCACCCCTATCCAGGTGTACTAGCAGCTTCTTGATGTACATGAAGGCTCGCCGCATTCCACTTTCAGAGATCGGACCCAGGATCAGTTGTTGCAGGAGCGTTGCGAGCTGCGGATTATCTGCATCGGCTAGCTGCTTGATCATCTCGGGCCTGGATAGCGGAAAGACCCTGTCCCTTAGTAGGATGGCTCGAGCGACGTGTGAAACGGCATATAGGAGTTCCTCAGCCGCCGCATCGCCATCTCCCAGGTCAATAAGCGCGCGTGCAAGCAATAACCGCCTGGCGGCATGATCCAACTTGCGATGCCAGTCCGGCCACAGCTCGACGTCTGGCGATTCCAGGATTCTGGTCCAAACTGCCGCGGGAACTATGGGAAGGCCAAATCGAACACACCACGCGGCGAAATCATCTCCATTTTGGAGCCGCCGAACGAACTCGGTTTCTTTCATGTACTGGACGTGCAGCCTATCCGCCGTCCGCACGACGGTGAGCTCACTGGATGCAATGACGAGGAGGTCAAGGTCGCTCTGCGCTGTAGCGCAGTCCCTAGCGGCCGAGCCAATCAACAGTACCGCGAATTCGTCATCAGGATTCGTGCGTCGCAAGGATGCTACGAATCCATCGATGAACTCATCATGCGGCTTGGCTTTCACTCTCTAGTCGTAGCTCCGTTAGGGCTGTTGCGCTCGGTCCACGAGATCCTCCACCTCATCCAAAAACGATTCGAGCTCAGAAACCACTCCCTCCAAATCGGCCGCCACGAGCGCCTCGCCTGGTGTACCATACTGAACGTCCTTCCTCAGCCCGTTGAGCTCCACCAAACGTTCGCTGATATCTGTCTTCAATCTGCCGGTTGCGGCAAGTCGATGGGCAAGGTCGGCCTTTTCGTAATGCTTGGTAGTCCACTTCTCGCCGAGGGCAATCGCTGCTGCAGTCACGGCGTTCTCGAATCCATAGAAACATTTGGTTACGCATTCGGCCGGCTCCGCCGGATCCCAACTATCAACAGCGGCCTGGTCCCACTGCTTCCTGGCGGTCTGAAGTCGCTGTTCTGCCTCTCGCATCGAGACCTTCTTTGATCTCATCGACCGGTTCGTGTGGCAGTACCGTTCTGGTACCGTCTTGTGTTGATGAATTCCCGCAACAACACCGAAGGCGTCTCCTGAATCGTGCCGCGTCGAGGCCGGGTGGACAGATCGAAGGACCTGTAATTCGCAGACTTGCTGGCGACGAGCGCGAGGCGAGCCTCGTGCAATGTATCGTCGAATTCAACGACTGAGCAACCTACTCGTTCGCGCATCGTTAGCCTGACTGCCGGGTCCGCACCAGGATGTCACCCGGCTCACACTCGAGGGCCCGACAGAGGCGATCGAGCACGTCTAGACTAATCGCCTTTGCCCCCTTCTCGATTCGGCTGATGTCGGCCTGATCCATTCGGGCTCGCTTGGCAAGCTCGACTTGAGTGAACCCTGCCGCTTTGCGCGCCTGGCGGAGCCTGATTTCTACCGGAGTCATATCGAATAACATATGTGGAAGCACACATATTGACAAATATGTGTAAGTTCACATATTGACAGAGTGAAGATCGACCAGGTGAAGGATCGGACTGGAGCGAGAGGACCTCGGCCGGCGCTCGGCTACGCCAGGGTCTCGACAGACGAGCAGGCGCGCGAGGGCGTGAGCCTCGACGCGCAGCAGGCTCGGATCAAGGCGTATGCACAGGCCAAGGACCTCCCGCTCGGCGACATCCTTGTCGACGAAGGCCGCTCGGGGAAAGACCTCAACCGCCCTGCCCTGCAGGATCTCCTGGCGCGGTGCGATCGCGGCGAGGTGGCGCATGTAATCGTATGGAAACTGGATCGGCTCACGCGGCGGACACGTCATCTCCTGAGTCTGGTCGAGGACCTCTTCCTGGCCCGCAAGATCGAACTCCATTCAGTAAGTGAATCGCTCGACACGTCGACACCACACGGCCGGTTTGTGCTCACCCTCTTTGGTGGCCTTGCCCAAATGGAGCGGGAGCTAATCGGCGAGCGGGGCCAGTTGATTGCCGAGCTGGAGGGAGCGGCGAAGGACCTGTCGGCGCTCCTCGAGACGGCGCGGGAGAGCGACGGGGATCGGCTCCGGTGCAAGGCTTGTGGATCCTTCATCCCGGGCGTGTCAAAGCTCAGGCTGAGCGACATCCTGGCGGTCATCCGGGAGCTACGGGCCGTTCTGCCGGCGCAGCTCGAGCACGAGGGGTTGCCCCCGATTCAGGTCACCGTGGTGGGGGGTGGACCGGTTGTGCCCTACAGCAGTGAGCAAGGCCGATGAGGGTTACGATTCTCAACTGGCGTTTGGCGTAGTGAACCTCGGCGACACGGCGGAGTGAAGTGTTGGGCGAGGCTCAATCCGCGGTATTGACCGCACCGCTGTCTCCACCGGAGTAGGCGCGGGTGCAGGCAAGAGCCGGCGCACGCGTCCTGCTGATGCGCCCAGCGCGATGCGCACGCCAAGCTCGTGCGTGCGCCGGACCACCGCATACGCCACCAGCCCGTACGTCCCGACGCGGCGAGAAACAGGG
>SDBV01014231.1_pt1 | contig 10037 bp, 7 predicted proteins | sample 2277081 | NCBI WGS metagenome assembly SDBV01 (sample SAMN10402039, study PRJNA504765) | marine sediment metagenome | isolation source: marine sediment core GS10_PC15, 223 cmbsf | place: Arctic Ocean: Southern Knipovich Ridge | collected 2010 | reverse complement strand
AGAATTAATTACGCGCAGCCGGATGGTATAATCGTCGACATTGCGCGGGGGCAGATAACGATCTGCGAGATGAAATACAAGCATTGTGCTGAAGCGTATTTTCAACTCTTAGATAAATACCTGCCAATTGTACGTTTGTTCTTTAACAATTCGGAAGAAGAGATTTGGACCTTTGCAACGGTAGAGGTTGTTTATTGGTATGATGGAACGATTGCTTTTCCCACCAAACCACGGATGCGCAAGCACTTAAGAGATGTTTGTCCGAACGAGCTGGCGGTACACATATGCCGGCCGTAACCTCACATGCAGAAGCAGTAGAACTTGGTGCGACGGACAGCATTTTTTATTCGCATTTTTGGTTCTCCGAAACTACGCGACAAGACTCACCTACATTTCATGAGGACGTGTGGGATCTCTTTGAACACAATCGGTTAGCGAATGTAGAAATTTTTCGCGGCGGAGCTAAAACGACCATAGCAAGGTTGTTTATGTCGAAGCGCATCGCGTACGGCATTTCGCATACGATCTTGTTCGTGGGTCCAAATGAGAAGCACGCGAGCGAAAGCGTTAAGTGGTTAATGCAGCAAGTTGAGTACAACACAGATTGGGCACAAGCCTTCGGGTTACAAAGAGGAAGTAATTGGACACCCACAAACTGTGAAATTGTTCACTCGAAGTTCGAATATCCAATACGTGTACTTGCGGTTGGTATTCACGGTGCGGTGCGAGGCATCAATGTTAATAGTTATCGGCCGGATTTGATAATTGTTGATGATCCTTGCGATGAAGATAACACAGCAACACACGAGCAACGAGACAAGATCAGTCGCTTGTTCCACGGGGCAGTTAAAGAGAGCTTAGCGCCAGCGAGCGAGGAACCTTTAGCCCGTTTGTTGTTGCTGCAAACACCGCTGGATGCGGATGATTTATCCGCTGAGTGCACGAAGAGTTCGGAATTCAAATCCATACGAGTTCCAATTCTAACAGACGATGACGAATCCATAGCAGAAAGTGCTTGGCCGTCACGCTGGACGAAAGAAGTAATCTTGGCTGAAAAGCGTGCGGCGGTAGATCTTAACAAACTCTCGATTTGGCTGCGTGAAAAGATGTGCCAGATCGTCTCCCGCGAGACTGCTAGTTTCCGCGAAGAGTGGTTGGAGTATTGGGAAGTATTACCAATAACCGCTCGGTATATTATGGCCATTGACCCTGCGCCAATCCTTAGTGATAAAGCGCGCATGACGGGGCAAAGGACTGACTTGCAAGCAGTCATGGTTAAGTGTTATTGGAGGGGACATATTTTTGTCGTAGATTATCATACAGCAAGAGACGAAGACCCGGACGAGCTAGTAATTCACATGAATCGGATGCTTCGCAAATATCCCATCCTGCGCTGCGGAGTTGAGGGCGTAGCATATCAACGTACTTTAAAATGGTTCATCGAGAGACAAATTCGAAGAGGACTTTTAAAGAGTGTTTACATTTTGGAGCTACCAGCTATAGGTAGTAAGCATACACGAATTGTACAAGCACATGCAGGGCCAGCTTCTAACGGCCAACTGCATGTGCATCGGGAACACACGGAGTTTATTGACCAGTTCACACGGCACCCAAACATTAAGTACAAAGATCTATTAGATGTTAGTGCTATGTGTGATGCGACAATTTCGCCGTCGCAAGCTGGAATGATGCCGCCAGATAGTTTGGCAGATGTAGATGAAGGAGAAATTGCAGCACTTGAATGGGACAGACCTTGTCCTTAACAACCTAAAGGCGCTTAGCGCTGGGATCTATTAACTGGAGAACACGTATGTCGATCAAAACACGAGCACAATTTTTCGAGCTTTTCACTCACAACAGTCAGTACATGCGTGACTTTGTGGATACGATTATGCCCGCCAAGAACGCAACCGGGCCGGGTGCAGGTATTACCGACGCCGCGAACGTAATCATCAAATCAGGTGTGCAGCGGTTTGGTGAGATCATCAAGACAACCGTGATGTTCGATATGACGGGGTTGAAGTCCGGGACCTCCGATCTGGACATTATCGGTGAGGCTGTCACCGGTGACGACGCCAGTTTATTCCAAATCAAAGCGGTCGAGCATGGCACGATCCTTATGGGTCTGATGACTTGTTTAGAAGTTCCGGCATCCTTGACAGATATCGATGTGTATTCTGCAACGGTAGCAACAGGTGAGCATGAAGACCTGGTGACCGACTTGGTAGAAACAGCATTGCTGACATCTGGTGCGGCCTGGACCCTTATGTTAAGTAGAGCGCTTACCTTGATGCCTCCTGCAAACGGGTACATATATCTGGTGAACGGCGCGGCTGATACAGCTGACGACTTCACCGCAGGCAGGTTCTTGCTCGAACTGTACGGTTACGACGCATAAGATGGGTATTGGAACAACGCTTAAGAGTTTGTTGGGCGCGGTAGCTCCGACGTTAGCTACCGCGATAGGCGGGCCAATGGGTGGCATAGCCATGAAGTTTATGGCTGACAAGTTCACCGAGGGCGACACAGGGAGTGTAGAGGACTTTTTACTCTCCGCCAACCCTGAAGTGCTCCAGAGTTTAAAGATGGCCAACATCGAGTTCAAGCGCGATATGGCGAAGCTCGGAGTCGATATTGAGGAAATTGCAGCGGCAGATCGAAGGGATGCCCGCAACTTGGCTAGAGAGAAAGGATCGCTCCCACAGGTTATTTTGAGTGGTGTTTACATGGTGGGTTACTTCACAGTAATCTTCATGTTCATGGCAGGGCACATTGAAGTCGCGCCTGCGCACGATGTGATGTTTGGCACCTTACTCGGCGTGTTAACTACCGCGCAGGTTCAGATCATGAACTTCTGGTTCGGGTCTAGTGCAGGATCGAAACAAAAGACTGCCGCGTTGACAAAAGGAACGTAATGGCCGCACTTGGTGAAACGCTAGGATTTCATACGCCGCAACACAGGTTTCTTGTAGATGCTGTGTTGCGGCGTCGTGATTTTTCACGCGACAAGATGAAGGAACGTCACAACGCGTGGAAGAAAAGCGAAGAGAATTTCATCGCGTACATGCCTGAGAAAGATGTAGATCGGCAGCGTAGAAGCTTGCGCGAAGTCGGCGGCGAACCACAATTCACAACCCTACGAATTCCCTTCGACTATGCGGTTCTTATGGCTGCACACACATATTGGACAAGTGTGTTCTTGAGTCGAAATCCTGTCTTTCAATACCAAGGGCGTCACGGCTCTGGCGAAGACCAAGTACTTGCTGTCGAAGCCATGATGGATTATCAACTCATGGTTGGCAAGATGCTCCCACAGTTGTACATATGGTTGCTCGATGTTGGCAAGTATGGCATGGCAATCACGGGTTCCCACTGGAGCAAAGAGAAGATAATCGTCAACCGCGAAATGGAAGTTCCGGACACGTTTCTCGGCATTGACCTCGGCTCGTCCCAAACCGAAATGAAGCGGTTCGTTATGGACGGCTACCAAGGCAACAAACTTTATAATGTCCGCCCCTATGACTTCTTTCCCGATCCACGTGTTACCCTTGGGCGCATGCAGGAAGGAGAGTTTTGTGGAAGGTACACGCAGGTCGGCTGGAACCATATGGCGAAGCGGGCAGCCGCTGGCGACTACTTCAACATAAACGTTGTGCGGCAGCAACGCCAAGCCTCGGCAGATAGAGATCGGGGAAGCTCAAATGTTTCTCGTCCAGTAGATACCAGCAACAGCAACAGTTCTGGTTTCGGTCAAGATGTGATGGATATGCATACCATCGATCTCTTAGAAATGTACATCGAATTGATTCCCCGTGATTGGGGCTTAGGTGATTCGGGTTTTCCAGAGAAGTGGGTATTTGTCCTTGCAAACGATCAGGTCGTGGTTGCCGCACAGCCTTTAGGCGATTACCATGACAAATTCCCATTCTATATCTTAGAGTACGAGCCAGACGGTTATGCGATGTTTAAGCGTAGCTTACTCGAAATCGTAGGTCCAATGACTGATGTCATAACCTGGTTGATTAACACACATTTTTACAACACACGCAAGTCGTTGAACGATATGTTTGTTGTTGATCCGACGAAGATTGTAATAAAGGATTTGAAGAATCCTGAACCGGGCAAGATTATTCGGTTGAAAGAGGAGATGTACGGGCAGGACGTACGTAGTGCCATTTGGCAATTTCCAGTCCAAAATACTACTCAACAGCATCTGCAGGACACGGGAATCTTATCATCGTTGATCCAGCGTGTCTCAGGTGTAAACGACAACATAATGGGACTGCTAGACCAGGGCGGTCGCAAGACAGCTACGGAAGTTCGTACATCTTCCTCGTTCGGAGTTAATCGGTTAAAAACGGTTGCTGAATGGTTCTCCGCCACAGGCTTTTCTGACATGGCACAGACCCTTCTGCAATCAACCCAACAGCATTATTCTGGTAACGAAAAGATGCGGCTTGCTGGAGACTTCTTCTTGCATCCAGGTGCCGCGAGGGAACTTGAAGTTACGCCGCAATCTATTCAAGGGTTTTATGACTTCACAGGTGTGGACGGCACATTGCCTGTTGATAGGTTTGCGCAAGTTAATATGTGGACGCAGCTCTTACAACAGATGGGGCAATCGCCACAAGTGCTGCAACAATACGACTTGGGTAGGATTTTTGCCTGGGTCGCGCAGTTAGGTGGGCTTAAGAACATCCATCGATTTAAGGTGGAAATTACTGAGCCTGAACAATTACTTAACCAACAGGATCGCGGTAACGTGGTTCCGATAGGAGGTACCGATGGAGCAGGAACAGGAGAGCCTACTAGCGGAGCTCCGCGCGGAGAAGGAGAGCCTCCAACGGCTCCTCAAATCGCCGGAGTGGGGCCTTCTAGTTAAATTCGTAAGAGCACAGAACGAAGCTAGAACGCAACAAAGTTCTTTAACAGTTATCAGTTCGTTGGAAGATGCTTTTGAACACAACAGAAAGGTTGGTTTTGTTTTAGGCCAACGGAGTGTTATAGCACTCCCACAACAGATCGTCACAATACGTGATGAGGAATTTCAACTACTTATAGATGAGGAAAGAAAATCATGACAGACGCAATTACAAGCAACAGCATGATACCTAGCAATCCTGGTATCGTGGCGCAGCAGTTAGCGGCCGGGGCACAAGTTGTAGCTCCAATCGCTCCTGGTGCGGCACCGATCGTCGCACCTGCACAAGCTCCAGTACCCGCAGTCGAAGCTTACGACTTCTGGGGTGGAGTAGAGCAGAGAATCGAACCAGAAGCATTACCTGCGCAGCCAGGAGAAGTACCAGTCGCACCCGTTGTGCCTGCTGCATCTCCAACTGCGGGGCAGCCAACAGTTCCTGTTGCAACTGCCTTAACTCCCGAACAGCATGCGGCAATAATTGAAGCAGGCGCGGTAGCAGCTCCAGTAGCAGCTCCGCAAGCTCCAGCTCCTGTCGCACCAGTTGGCGATATAACGCAACAGACTATCGCCCACCTCGCTAGCACGGAGTATGCCATGCCAAAAGAAGTGGCAGACAAATTAGTGTCGAACCCTGAGGAGGTCTACCCGACACTCGCAGCAACAATGCATGTACGTCTCGCGACGCAGATTGGACAGGCGGTTTCAAGCCTATTGCCAGCTATCGTCGAAAAGATTGTCGGCTCAAAGATTGAAGCGCATAGGCTGGAGAATGATTTCTTCCGTTTATATCCGCAACTCGCGGACCCGCGCTTCCGCCCTGTAGTCGCACAGTCTATTTCGATGGCTAGACAGGCTAATCCACAAGCTACACGAGAACAGGTTATGAATGATGGCGCGAGCTTAGCAGCACTCAAGCTAAGAATCACACCGCAGGGAGTAGCACCAGCGCAGGTCGTTGCGCAAGTGCCCGCTTTGCAGCCAGCACAAATACCCGTACAGCAACCCAACCTTTCACCGGTTGCGGTTGTACCCTTCCAGCCAGCCGCTGGGGGCGGAGGAGCGTTGCCCAATCTTCAGCCAGCACTAGAAAATGAGTTTGAAGTGTTGGCGATGGACCAAAACTGGTAAGGAACAATGTCATGTCAGCAGTAGCAGGTTTACGTGGAACCGGTGATTGGGGAACAGACGAACGGCCTAAGAATTTCCGTGAGTTAATTCTGTTTCGCAACCCAAATGGTTCTGCTCCTTTGTTTGCACTTTCGGCACGGATTGCTACGGAATCTGTCGACGATCCGGAATTCAGTTGGTGGGATGAACCGAACGATCTCATTCGCGTTCAGTTTGACGCTGCGTTTGCAGCGGGCGATACAGCCCTCACCGTGGATTCTGCTGATCCTTCGGCAGCCTCTCCGGGGCTCGCGTATGGAAATGCAACTCACTTAAAGGCTGGCGATCTTTTGATGCTGGAAACAGCAGCAGAGGCAGCCGCCTTTACACAAGAAGTTATGCAGGTTATTACAGTAACGAGCGCGACGGCCTTTACAGTCGCACGTGGTGTTGCTGGATCAACCGCAACGGCAATCGCAGACGATGCGTTCTGCCTTAAAATTGGCTCGGCGTATGCTGAAGGCACCAATTCGCCCGATGCAACGAGCCGCAACCCAATCAAGTACAGCAACTTTACGCAAATCTTCAAGAGTGCGTATGAGCTGACCAATACCGCGATCAAGACTCGCGCGCGTACGGGTAAGGTGCTTGATAACGACAAAAAGCGCAAGACCTTTGATCACAGCCGTGATATCGAACTTGCACTCATGTTCGGGCAAAAGTTTGAAACCACGGGCGCAAACGGTAAGCCGTTACGCTTCATGGGTGGGCTGAGGGAATTCATTCCAACAGCTACTACCACAATCTTTAGCGCGAGCGTCACGTTGCAGCAGTATTTGGACGCAACCACCCCAGTGTTCGACTTCGATACACCAGCGGGCGATGAAAGAATCGTCTTCTGCGGAAACGGATATCTGAATGTGCTCAACCTCTTAGCTAACAGTGCTGGTCAGATTCGCTTCGGCGATGTGATCACGTTGTTTGGCATGAAGTTACGTGAATTTATCTTGCCGCAAGGCAGGCTGTTTTTGCGTACGCACCCCTTGATGAATCGCCATGCTCAGTACACGAACTCGGCGTTTATCATCGACATGGGTTCGCTCAAATGGCGTCCTCTGCGTGACACAAAGTCACAGGATAACATTCAAGCTAACGACGCTGACACTCACAAGGGTCAATGGTTAACGGAAGCTGGTTTGGAAGTAACGCGTGGAGGCCTAACGTGTGGCTACCATGGTAACTTCATCTCGGTGGCATAAGGAAAAGGTAATCTGCGCGGGTTCCAAAACGGAATTCGCGCAGGTTTTACCTCGACATAAAAGGAGAAGAGACGTGACGCCAAAAAAAGAACAAGGAATTAATATTTCTACGAGTGTGATTATCTCGTGGTTGACGATTGGTACATTCGCCTGGCTGTTCGCTGAGCCATTATTGGTTAGTGCTGTGAGTTCAGCCTTAGCTGATGACATTAAGCAGACGGTTGCTGAGTCAGTTGCTCCAATTAATGGAGCATTCATTGCTTTACTTGTGCGAGATATAAATGCGACAAAGAGAGAAATCGCCGCGTTGAAATTTCGGCAGCGCAAAGCAACGGATTGGACTGCAGACGACGCAACCTATCTTGCGGATAAGGAGATCGAGCTGGCTGCGCTGGAAGCAGCTAAAAGATCTCTCGAATCAACGAGCTAAATATGTTTAAGAAATTAAATTCATTTTTGTTGCTTGCTATTCTGACCGCCTCGTGGTCTGCAGCGGGCTTTGCTCAGACGTTGCGCATACCTCCATCCACAGTAGCTCCTCCACCCGCATCTGGGGAAGTGGGATTCACGGATGATGATTATCAGGCCGCAGAGGATGTTGGAGTAACTACCGTAGAAGTCTCACGAGTAGACGCTGTAGGATCTTGTACATTGGCTATGGATACGTCAGATGGGACGGCTATAGCAGGGGTTGACTACGTTGCTGTTGTTAATTCGTTTATCATCTTTGGAGACGGCACTTCGGGATTTGTTAACAAGTCTATAACTATTCTTGCCAGGCCGGGTGTGGCGCAAGGTAATCTTACTATCAATGTCACGCTTACTAAGAATACATGCCCTAATGATACACTGGTTAACCCTACTGAGATTGTGCTAATTATAGACCAGGATGTAGACAACTCCTTTCCTGTAGGATGGACTCAGCCATCGACTTTAATTGACGGCACAGGACGAACAGTTAATGATTCATCAACTGCTTACGAGACAGCAACAGATCGTTTCTCGATCTTCCATGATGGAGGCGAGATATTTTCAACTGCTGATCATTTTAAGCCTGTGTGCTGGCCAATTGCGTCTTTGGGTGACGCAACGATTATCACTACAGTTGTTCAATCTCATCCAGGAACATTAGCTTCTTTCCCTAAAGCTGGAATCATGGCCAGAGATGCCTCTGTTGGCTCTTGTGCTAGTTCTCCAGCTAATGCCATTAACATCTACGCGAACATTCTTGGTGAAGATGGGGCTCAAGGATATAACCTGTCACAACGGGACACGCCTGGCGGCACTACCACAAAAACAGACTTTACATCGCCCGCAGTTAGCTTGTCGTGGGGGTTGAAGCTCGAACTCGATGGAGCATTGGATTCTTTCCGCACATTTTACGCAACGAACCCCGCTTCACCCTCTTGGGTTGAATACGCAGCAGGCAATAAGGCGTTCTTAAGTACAGGAGACGCCATTGATATTATGTTGGCCGCAACGGTAAACGATTCTGCCGACGCAGGCTTTACTGGAACAGCCATATTCGCGGATACTACTGTCGACGTAGCAACGTCCGTTGATCACTCGTCAACGGCAATAGCGAACTATTTGCCTGTAAATGTGCCTCCTGTCAATGAAGATGCTGGCACTGTCACACTTCGCATGACGAGAGCAGGTGGGTTATCTGGTGCACTGACGATTGACTTTGCTACTGCCGCTGGAACGTGTGTAGCTGGAACGCACTACACAGAAACTAGTGGAGCGTTCAGTTGGACTGACGGGGTTGGTGGAGAAGACACAGCTACTGTTCCGGTGATTGATATTGTGGGTGCTCAGGGCGCAGCGTCGTGTACGTTCACAGCAGACTCAACCGTATCGACTGGCTCAGCGACCATCATCAATGGTACGGCTACGGTCACATGGATAGATACAGACCAGACACCTCCGCAGACAGGAGCGTGGTCTACACAAGGCGCGTCAAGTTGTTCTGATGGGCTTGGTTCGTTTGATGCATTTATCCCTGGCATGAGAGGACAGGGGTCGTGTAATCGCGGTGGCTTTGTTACGGATACGACAGTGCTTCGGGTTAGTAATCTTAATGCGTCAGGCGCTGGTTCATTAGTAGCAGCACTGGCTGCATCCTGCCCGAAGGTTATTTTATTTGATGTCTCTGGTCTGATTAACCTATCTGGTAATTCGGGTATCACCACTCAGCGTTGTGATGATTGGAGCCTCGTAGGTGCGTCAGCCCCTAGTAATATCACGCTTACAGGTAGTGTGAATACATTGCTTAATGGGACAGGAAGTAACTGGACCATCGACCACATGACCTTGGCTGCTGGCGATACGGACATCACTGCGGGCAATACTGGCAATCGTGATTCATTAGCTTTTGAGCAAAATACAGATGGTGGCAACGTCACCATTCTGAATAACAACCTAATTTGGGGTGCTGATGAAACGACGCAATGCTATATGGGCGGCGGCGATGGGACTAAGAATTTTAACGATGTCTTGCACTGGCAAAACATAATTGGGTATCCGGTTGGCGGGTCAGGTGTTCATATCATTCAGAACACTTGCCGTACCAATGCGTCTATACGAAATTTTTATATTCATGCTAATGGTAGAATGCCTCTTGTTCGCGCTGATGGCTATTTTCATGCTAATAATTTTACTGCGAATTACGGTTACAACGCCTCACAGTTTACGCCCTGTGGTGGTTTTTATGCTCCGGTGGATGATCCAGTTCGTATGCAGTCTGTTGA
>SDBV01014230.1_pt1 | contig 10039 bp, 9 predicted proteins | sample 2277081 | NCBI WGS metagenome assembly SDBV01 (sample SAMN10402039, study PRJNA504765) | marine sediment metagenome | isolation source: marine sediment core GS10_PC15, 223 cmbsf | place: Arctic Ocean: Southern Knipovich Ridge | collected 2010 | reverse complement strand
CGTAAAGCCTAACTTCTCACGGAGAACATAGGACAAAGTCCAATGCGGTTCCACAGCTACATCATAGGTGACTTCATTTATGCTTAGTTTTGCCATTGTAGACCTCTTTCAATTTGTTTCTCAGCTTAAGCGCTGGTGCAGTATAAATCTTTGGTGCAGTATAAATCTTTATAGTAAGTTTGTCAACCCTATATTCTCGTTGGACTTGACGAAGAGACACGTCTCCTGCTAAATTTAGCTTGTGGCCTATGTCTTTGAGCATTTAGATTTAATTGAAGAAGCCCTCAAGAAGCCTCATTTTGGGCTTATCACTGATGTTGATGGCACTATAAGTACCACGGCTCCCACTCCCCAGCAGGCCAGAGTTTCTCCATTATGCCATTATTATCTATCCATCCTCTGTCATCATCTAGCTCTGGTAGCGGCTATCTCAGGGAGACCGGCTGTAGAAGTAAAAAATATGATAGGAATTGACGGGATGGTTTATATTGGCAATCATGGCTTGGAGCGATGGACTGAGGGGCATTCTGAATTTGACGAAGGTGCTCAGGATTATTCTGAGATTATTAAGGCTGCCATCAAAGAACTAACCCCACTACTTTCCATAGAAGGTGTTAATATTGAAGATAAGGGGGTAACAGCTACTATTCACTATCGCCTCTCTCATGAACCTCCATTAGCTAAGAGAGACATCCTAACTGCAATAGAGAAGTCACCTCATGCCAAGATGCTACGAATTATACAGGAAAGAATGGCATTTGACCTTCTACCACCACTGAAGGTGAACAAGGGCACAGTCACATTGGACTTAATAAAGAGATATAATTTGCAAGGCGGTATCTATCTGGGAGATGACTCCACCGATATTGATGCTTTTAGAGCTGTACGTGCTGCTTCCCGTGATTTGGATTTTCGCGGTTTTGCCATTGGCATCACCAGTCAGGAAATGCCTGAAAAGCTGGTCAGAGAAACGGATTTTACCTTGAATGGGGTAGATGATGTAGAGCGCTTTCTCAAGTGGATGTCTCAGATTCCCCCGGAAGCAAGTTAGCGGCGTCCTCTAGCAAGCACAGAAGCCAGTTAGTTAAGTCCTCTTCTTCAATCGCTCTCTTCAATCCAGCGGCATGCTTTTTCCTCTCGTCAGGCGGCATTGTCAATGCAGCATATAGAGCTTGGGTTGTTCCCTCCAGGTCAGCCGGTGCCACAGTTAGAGCATCCTGTTTTAATTGTTCATGGGCACCAACAGTTTCCGATAGTATCAAGACCCCGTCACGCTTATTAACCGTCGGACCTTCCTTAGCTACCAGGTTCATCCCATCAATAACAGCATTTACCAATAGCACATCATATAGGCGCATGCCGGCTATAGCTTGTATATAGTTATTCTCATAGAAGAAATCGATGGGATGCCACTCCTCGTTTCCGTACTTATTATTTATGGTTTCAATTAGCTGGGTTACCTCTTGCGTATACCTCTGATACTGTTTCAGATGGGTTCTAGTGGGGACTAGAAAGGCTAAAAATTTGACCTTTCCCAAGAACTGCGGATAGCGCTCCAATAGCATATCAAAGGCTCTAAAAACACGAAGGATATTTTTACTGGGCTCAACTCTATCTACGCGAACTATAGTTTGCTCCCCGCAAATATGTCGCAATTGCTCTTCATACTCCTGCAGCCTAGTGGAAGAAACCAGCTTATTAAGACTGGCAACATCAACAGATACTGGATAAGCTTTAACCTGAGCAACATGTTTACCTATCTGAACTGTCTGTTGCCTATAATCTATCTCAGCCTCATCAATAAATGACTGACAACACAGGAGGAAACTACGCACATCTCGCGTTGTTTGCAAGCCAACAATATCAGTGGTGCATAAACTCCTGATGATTGCTTGCCGCATAAAATCCGGCAATAGTTGCCAGTAGGCTGGTGACGGCCAAGGAATATGGATAAAGTGCTGGATTATCAGGTTTGGCATCTGCTGCCTAATATAAGCACTGGCTAAATAGAGGTGATAGTCGTGTAGCATTACTATCGGTGGGAGTTCATTCCTTTTTGCCTCAGTAATAATTGCTTGGGCAAAGGCCTGATTCACTAGAACGTAACCATTCTCCCAGGCATCGTAAACTACGCGGTCTATATTGGGAGTACGGGAAAAATTCCACATGTAGTGTTGTAGAAACCAGAGAAGAGGATTACAAAAGATACTATAAAATTTGTGGTATGTATTTCTGGGACTAACTACAAAATTAAGATATAGGTTCTCACTAGATGAAGGGACGATAAAGCGTCCTCCCTGTGCCTTTCGCGCTACCTGCCTATCCCCTTCCCCCATAGCACTAGCGATCCAACTAAGTTCAACATACTTACTGAGGCTACTAAGAGCAGTAACTACGCCCCCGCTACCACGGCGTGATTGAAGTCGTCTATCCTCGGTAAAATGATATTCAATGGGTCCCCGGTTGCTGGCAAGGATTAGCCGTCTCTGTGCCAATTTTTTGCTGCATAACTCTTTTAATCGGGCACTGTTACTGTCTAGGTCTGTTGTCATTTCGTTCCCTTGCCCGTTCTGCTGCGGAAGAGGAGGGCTTGATGTCAAATTGGTTCAGAGGGTGTTATATCGGCTAACAAAAACTGTAACATGGTGGCAACAAGTCTGTCAAGTTTGGGGTTGGCTCCTGGCAAACTTTACCTGGGCGAATCAACTGTGGTTTTACGCCGTTGACCTAGTTCAGCAATCAGAATATTGAATGCAAGCTCACCCTCATATTTCCCGGTCTTTATCGACAGGTCAGTTTCTAAAAGTTTATCATATACTTCCTTAAGCCGCGCCAGAGGATACCTACTAGCTTGCTCTATTGTTTTATGTAAAGCAAACTCTGAGGTCAACCCCAACTTATTCTGAATCTCTAGCTCAGGTTTCCCTTGACTCCTTAGCCCCTTTACTCTAACTATCATCTGAAGCTGCCGTGATAACATAACCAGAAGATAGGCTGGGGCAGCCCCTCTTTGCAGTAATTGGTGTAATAGCTGCCCGGCTACCCCGGCTTTGAACTCAAGAATAGCGTCAACCATAGAAAAAACATTGGCCTGCTGAGCATAGCTTACTACTGCCTTAACATCCCCTTCCTCAATACGGCGGCCTGAAGTGAATAGGACCAGCTTATTAATTTCATTTGCCATTATCCACAGATTACCGCCCACAAGTTTAGCCAGCAGGTCTACTGCCTGAGGAGATATGCTGCTACCCTCTCCTTTCACATGCTTCTGGATCCACTGACGCAATTTAGTATCTCTTAGAAGCGGAAAGGACCTTACCTCTGCCTTGGCGGAAAGCTCTCGGAACAGGGGATTATTACTTCTTATCCGACCATCTATTAGGACTAATATCGTGCTCTCAAGTATCTTGCTGATATAGGTAGCCAATAATTTATACTCGTTCCGCTTGTCAGGTATATGTGCGATTTTCTTCCGTCGGGTGGATTTGCCTTTGGGCTCAAAGCGCTCCAGTAACCCGCTGACAATGACCAAGCGCCTTTCAGCCAGAAAGGGGAACGTCTCACAGGCGGTTCTTAACTGCTCCAAGGTCACCTGTTGCCCATCAAGCACAGTAGTATTAGCCGCTAAGAGTTCCTGATCACCAATGCCCTTTTTTATCTCCTCAAGCGACTTGCTGAGGGAAAAATCATCTTGGCCCGATAGTATGTACAGCAAGGTTTACCTACCCGATTTACTATTCTTCCCATTGTATCATACTGAAAGTTTATCTCGCAGTTCCCGCCCGGTTAATATTTATAGTAAGCTCTATTGAAGAATGACCGCGCAAGGAGTAGAATAAATGTAAATAATAAAAACTTCATCCGGCTGACACCGCCGGGGTTAAGAGGAGAGGTAAAATGGCAGAACAGTCTAATGAATTACAAAAGCTAACTGCTATTGCTACAGACTTAGAACTTTCTGCCGAGTTGAGGACTAAAGCTACTGAACTGCTCGGTAACATTGGCACCCGTCAGGCACTCCTTGCCTTGCTGGATCTAGCAGCTAATGAGGGGTTAGCTAGCGAAGAAAGAGACCTCGCCCTCAGGCACGCCAGAGAAATAATAAAGTCAGGCCGTTGATAATTACAGCTTAATTAAGAAGGCATACGGTTAGACGGATGAGCGTTGGTATTGGCATTATAGGGCTGGCTAAAAGCGGCAAGACAACAATTTTCAACGCTTTAACCAAAAGTCAAGCTGATACCGGCAGCTACTCTCCAGAAAGCCTAGCTCCACATATTGGAATAACCAAGGTTCCTGAGCCCCGCCTCAAATCGTTAGCTGATATGCTTCACCCCAATAGAGTAATCCCCACTGAGGCAAGGTATATTGACATAGGCGCTTCAGTTAAAGATTTAGTTAAAGACAAGTCTATAAGTGGTCAATTTCTGGCTCAGCTTAGTAATGTGGATGCCCTGCTTAACGTAGTCCGAGCCTTTAGTGATGAAAGCGTACCCCATATTGAAGGCAGCCTGGACGTGGAGCGAGATATTGCCACTATGAATTTGGAGCTGGCTTTTTCCGACCTAGCCACTATTGAGAAAAGACTGGAAAGAATAGAAATATCGTTAAAAGGAGCTAAGCAACCCGAGCGCCAGCAGCTTCTCCACGAGCAAGAAATACTAACAAAGGTTAAGTCTGACTTAGAAAAAGATGTACCTATCCGGGAACTAAGGCTAACTACTGATGAGGCTAGAACTCTTTCTGGCTACCAGTTTCTTACTGCCAAGCCGCTATTAATAGCAGTCAATATCGGAGAAGAACAGCTACCCCAGGCATTGTCTTTAGAGACAGAACTGAATTCACATTATTCACGCCCAAGATGTCGCCTTATCACCCTCTGTGGCAAATTAGAAATGGAACTGACTCAATTGGATAACAGTGCTGCTGAGGGATTCCGCGTTGAGTTTGGTATAACCGAATCTGGGCTTGACCGCACTATCAAACTATCCTACGAATTATTAGGGCTAATTTCGTTTTTCACCATAGCCTCAGGCGAAATTAAGGCCTGGCCTATCCAAAGTGGCACTGATGCTCTTAAAGCAGCTGGCAAAATTCACTCTGATATGGAAAGGGGCTTCATTCGCGCCGAGGTAATCAGTTACGATGACCTGGTGAAGTGTGGTAGCCTATCTGAGGCTCGCAAGAAGGGCCTCCTCCGACTGGAGGGCAAGAGCTACATAGTCCAAGATGGTGATGTGATCACCTTCCTCTTTAATGTGTAGCCCTATTGAATATGGAGATGTCTCGCTATATCATTCAGGTAACAGTAATAACTATGTGTCAAGATGCTACTTACCACGACCTTAACCCAGCGTGCCAGTGGACTTGCCTTCGCTACCGGAATCGCTCCCCTAAGGCTCTTCAGAACGCTATGAACCTTGACAATTATGGTCTTAAGTGATAGTTTTGAAAACAACTTGAAAGTTCAATTTTCTGAAGAGATTGATTCAACGTATATAAAAATGAGCCCTTATAAAATATGCAAAAGGAGGATAAAAGATGGCAAGAATAGAGCCTTATGTAGCTGTGGGACTATGCAACACCGTATGGAATACCACGAGACATTTAGACGAAAATGAGAAGAGAAATGTAAAACATATACTTGAAATGATAGATTTTGCTATGTGGTTCGCTGAACTTGACCTACCTGTCAAACTGGTGACGTTACCGGAACTCGGCATCCACGGAGCTCCAGATGAAACTTTTGACTATGAGCATGTTAGAGCGGCTCGGGAACTATATGGCACAATTCCTGATGAAACAACTGAGGCATTGGGTGAGGCATGTAAGAAATACGGCTTTTATCTTATTGCCCAGAAAAAGGTAACCGACCCGGACCTTATAAAGGACCGATACTTCAATTGTGCCTTCATAATTGACCCTAAAGGGCAGATAATCCATAAAGCTTACAAGAATGCGATGTTCCCACGAGAACATACCTGCACGCCGACTGACATATGGGATATATATGTAGAGAAATACGGAGACGACCCCAAGAAGCTTCTGCAAGCCCTCTTTCCGGTAGCGCGTACAGAAATAGGCAATATAGGGTTAATTATATGTGAGGATGGCACATATCCAGAGGCTTCTAGGGCATTGGCGGTGAACGGAGCCGAAATCATCTATCGGCCCAGCTACCCTGAGCCATGGGTAGGCAATGAAATGTTCGAGATACAAAATAGAGCCCACGCCATATTCAATACCTGCTATGTTATTACCCCAACCATAGGACCACAATATTTTGAATCGATGCATAAGAATTGGAAAGAAGCCATACCATGTGATGGTAGTGGTAGCACGGCTATGATACTAGATTACAGGGGGATGAAGCTCTCTAAGCATACGGGGAGAGCCGACTCATTCGTAAGCGCAATTATTGATGTTGAGCAGCTACGTTACTTCCGTATTAAAGGCTTATGGCAGAATCTGGTAAAAAACCTTAGAGTCGACGTATACAGCCAAATCTACAAAGCACTTGAGGCTATGGGGGGCTGCTATCCGAAAAACTTAGGATTAAAACAGCCGCCGATGAGGCATGCCGAGACGGATGAACTTATGAGATGGTTAGTAAATAGAATGGTTGAAATGGGTATATACACACCACCGGATGGCTGGCAACCATGGGAAATAAAGGGTGAAGTCCTGAAGATAATAGAAGGGGCGAAGAAATCGGCAAAATCTTAAGAATTGGGCCTTGGCTCTAGACTAGGAAAATTTTTGACACGTAAGGGGGTGAGGCTATGTGATGACATATTGAATATTAGAGACTAAAATCGAGACAAAAAATCTTGCTAAGGAGGAATTTAAATAGTGAGGAAAAAATTGCCAGTTGTATTCGGGGTCCTTAGCTTAGCGCTAGTACTGGCAGCGCTACCATTCATGGCGGCTTGCGCTCAACCAACGCCCACTGGGCCGATAACCCTTAAATTAGTTACATTTCTACCTGTATTTATTGAAACATCCAAAACGAGTGGGGAGTATGCCAGAAGAGTTACCGAGCAATCCAACGGTGAGCTTATCATTGACTGGGTCGGCGGACCGGAGGTAGTCCCCATGGAAGAAATTCCAGAGGCAGTGCGGACGGGTGCCATCGACATGGTCTTAGTTCCATCCGGCTGGTATGAGGCGTTAGTGCCGGAGGGTGGTGCTTTCACCCTTTCCGAGGTGAGCCTTGAGGAGAGGCGAAAGAACGGGTTTTATGACTGGATGTTTGAACTCCATAAAGAGAACATGAATGCCTACTATCTGGGCCAACAGGATCTCTATTATCCATTCTATTTATGGCTTAAAGTCGGGGTGGAAGGGCCACAGGAGCTAGCTGGGCTAAAAATAGGTGATACCGGTCTCATGCCAGAGTTTGCGCCTGCCTTTGGCGGTACTTCCGTTCATGTAAACTTCGGCGACGTTTACTCTGCCTTGGAACGGGGGGTAATCGATGGTTTCTTGATGACGGCTACAACCGTTGCTGACTTGAGCATTTTTGAGGTAACCAAGTACGGGATTAAGCATGGGTTGTACGGGGCGGCTGATGCCATAATTCTCATAAACCTGGATAAGTGGAACAGCCTTCCTAAGCATCTGCAAAAGCTGATGAAAGACGTATTCCTTGACTTTGAACCAGAGCGTGAAGCCCTGCAGAGGCAAATTCATGACGAGGGGTGGCAGACGATGCTGGGGGGTGGCGTGGAAGCTATCACCTTCTCAGCAGAGGATGCCAAATTTTATCGTGATACCGCCTACGAAGCCGCCTGGGCAACGGTGAAGAAGAAGGCAAGCCCAGAGTCGTATGACAGATTAAGGGAATTGCTATCAAAGTAAACTATAGGCTTTCCTCTTCTTAGCAGGATGCTTGATAGGATTGGATTGCCTGCAAATGACGGGGTATTAAACCCCGTCATTTGCAGGGTGATATGTTGATTTCGTGCTTTTTCGCATTTAGTACGACCATTTACAGAGCGGAGAACGCATTATGAAGCCACTAGCTAGAATTACTGCTGTTTTTGACCGCACCCTTAACCTTCTAGCCTACTTGGCAGCAGCTCTTATTGCCTTTATAATGTTATCCGTCTCCTACGAAGTTGTCATGAGGTATTTTTTTAACCGTCCACCGGTATGGGTGATAGACATCACTGAGATTCTTCTGCTATATATTGCATTTCTTGCTGTTGCCTGGCTGCTAAGAGAGGAAGGTCATGTAAGAATGGACATGGTGCTTACTCGGTTAAAGTCAAGACCTCAGGCTACGCTCAATATCATTACTTCCACTATTTGCGCCATCATCTTCTTAGTTGTTACCTGGTATGGTGTACGGGTTACCTGGGTTCATTTCCAGAAGGGTCTCTACTCGCCTACGTTTCTGGATATTCCTAGCGCTTATAGCTTGGTCATTATTCCTGTGGGTAGTTTTCTGCTCTTCATCCAGTTCCTGAGAAGAATTCGCAGATTTGTGGGGAACTGGAGAGCGTCAGATAAAGAACAAGGTTATCGATGAACGCATAAGCTTAAGCGGTGAGGTGAAAAGCGTTGGAATGGCAGTTAGCGCTGCTGCTCATCTTTGGCAGTTTGCTTATCCTAATGGCATCAGGAATGCCGGTGGCTTTCACTTTTATGTTCGTGAATGTCATGGGGGCACTAGTGTTCTGGGGTGGTGGCGCCGGTCTAGGGCAACTTATTCTCAGTCTCCGTCAGTCTATTACTACCTTTACCCTAATGCCTTTGCCCCTATTTATCCTGATGGGCGAAGTGGTATTCCACTCAGGATTAGCCCCGCTGGTGATAGATGCAGTAGATAAATGGCTGGGGCGTTTGCCTGGCCGCTTGGGTTTGCTGGCAGTGGGTGCCGGGGCGATATTTGCCACGTTGACCGGGACTGGAATGGGCAGTGCCGCCATGCTGGGTTCAACACTGGTGCCAGAGATGGAAAGGCGAGGCTACAAAAAGTCAATGACAGTGGGGCCGGTTCTGGGCAGCGGCGGACTGGCAATAATGATTCCTCCCAGTAGCCTGGCTGTTTTTTTGGGTGCCATAGGCCAAATATCTATTGGCAATATTTTGATTGCTATCATCTTTCCTGGGCTGGTGATGGCTGTTCTTTACGCCACCTATATTATTGTTAGATGCCGGCTCCAACCCAGCCTTGCCCCTGCTTATGATTTGCCCCCCACCCCCATATTAGACAGAATCATGCCCACGGTTAAGTACATACTGCCCGTAGGGTTTATCATCTTTTTGGTGATTGGGGTCATCTTCTTGGGTGTTGCCACCCCGACTGAGGCAGCAGCTACAGGTGCCCTTGGTACCTACCTTCTAGCTGCCTTCTATGGAAAGCTTAATTGGGAGGTGGTGAAGAAATCCCTGATGGCTACCCTCCGGATTACTGGCATGATATTCATAATTATCGCTGGGGCGATGGCCTTTAGCCAAAATCTTGCCATTACCGGGGCTAGCCGAGGCGTGATTGAATTTGCCTTAGGTCTGCCTCTAGCCCCTATCGTTATCATCATAGCTATGCAGGTTATTGTGCTGATTATGGGTATGTTTATGGACGAGGGCGCCATAATTATGATTACTATCCCCCTATTTATGCCTGTTGTCCTATCTCTGGGCTTTAGTCCGGTATGGTTCGCCGTAATTTTTCTCCTTAACCTAGAGATGGCAGGGACATCACCACCCTACGGGCTGACCTTGTTTGTGATGAAAGGCGTAGCTCCACCCGATACTACGATGGGAGACCTGTATCGAGGCGCTTTGCCCTTCCTCGGGTGTGACGTGATAGCGATGGCATTGATTATAGTATTTCCAGCTCTAGCACTCTGGCTGCCAGGCCTGATGCACTGAGTAATAGGATTCCGTCTTGCTACTCCAAGATCTGATACTTTAGGGCTTTAGGTTCAAAATCATTAACTATGTTATTATCCGGGCATGATGTAGCTGCAACTAGAAGATCCATCTCAGCCAAAAAGTCTATATAGTCTCCCTTTTCGCAAGAGGGGCGGTC
>SDBV01014229.1_pt1 | contig 10040 bp, 12 predicted proteins | sample 2277081 | NCBI WGS metagenome assembly SDBV01 (sample SAMN10402039, study PRJNA504765) | marine sediment metagenome | isolation source: marine sediment core GS10_PC15, 223 cmbsf | place: Arctic Ocean: Southern Knipovich Ridge | collected 2010 | reverse complement strand
GCTATGCGTATTACAGGAGTTCTCGGAGGTGCCTACGGATTGATTCAAGCGATTCTAAGCTCTTCCCTAAAACCCTTGATCGTATTCGGCGGCATAGGCTTAGCAGTGAACATTATTCCTAAATTCATAGATGGAATTTATGGAGTGTCAGGGATGATGCTCCCATAAACACTTAAGAGAACAACCATGAATGAGCGCCAACTCATGTATAAAACTCTAGACAATCCAATACGGATATTGTTTTGGAGTATCGACGAATTTTTACTACTAGCAGGTCCCTTATTTCTAAGTATGTGTCTAGGGAGCATCAGCCTGATTTTTATGGGCTTTATACTAAAGCCTTTCTACACAAAAATCAAGAAAAGGCTTCCCTACGGTACTTTCAAACACATGCTTTACTGGAATCTGCCCACCTCAACTCTTAAGAGAATGGGCAGAGTCAAGAGCTTGCCTCCATCGCACTGTAGGGAGCTTCTTCTATGAATCGATCCTTCCTTGAAAAAACTACACAATACCTGCGCTTTCAAAGAAATATCTTTGCTGCTCTTTCTCTCCTCTTGTCACTATCTCTAGTTATCCTAACAGCCTTCTTGTTCCTGAAAAGTGAACGAGTGATTGTGACACCCCCCATAGTAGAAAAAGAATTTTGGGTAGAGGCAAACAAAGTTTCTCCAACCTACCTAGAACAATACGGCTGTTTTTTAGGACAGCTTCTACTAGGAAAATCCTCCCACTCTGCCCCCTCTCAAAGAACCATCCTCTTGCGGCACGCGGACCCAGCCTTTGCTGATGCCTTAAAGCACAAGCTATTAGAAGAAGAAGAGCTACTTCAAAAACAAAGCGCCTCCTACACCTTTTATCCCGTCTCAGTCCACGTAAATGCAGAGAAAAACCAAGTCCTGCTTGAAGGGGATAGAATCTTTTACGTCTCAGGTAATCAAGTCTCATCCGCAAGAGAGGGCTATATCCTCAGCTTCAACTATTCAGGATCTAGACTGCTTCTTTCTGGAGTGAGTGCAAAAGAGAAAAAAGGAGAGACATGCGACAGATAATCCTAGCGCTCATCCTTTTTACAGCACCCCTGCCTGCTGCCATTTTTCACCAGATCGATACAACACGCCCTCTCCGCTGTACATTGTCCAGCATTCATCACAACCGCATCTTGGTAGAGAGCGGCCGTATCAAAAAGCTCATTTTCCCTGAAGACAAACTCTATGTCCGCATGGAAGAGACCAGTGGACAAGTCTTTGTCCAAACCAAAAGCTCTTTCGAAGAAAAGATCGTAGTTTCAGTCATAACCAAGGAGGGGCTCGTGCAAGATATAGAACTCACATTTTCAGAGAGCCCTTCTCAAGTGATTATCCTCAAAGACAGCAACCCAGAAGAGAAGCCTATGCTAAGCACAGTAGATTACACACTTTGTTCTTCAACAGAGAGTGAAGATATCCAGACTACCGTAAATGACATTCTACAGGGGAGAGCGCCGTCAGGCTATATAGCCGCTCCAGTTATCAACTCCACCTGCACCATAAAACCCGGCATAACAGCAAAAGTTGTTGGCCGTTTCCAAAGTTGGCATCACGATCTCTATATCTATCAGGTGAAAAACACAAGACCTTGGCGTAAACGACTTTATGAAAAAAGCTTTTCTCATCCCAAATCTCTGTGGGTCTACCTTGCAAACCACTGTTTAAAACCTAACGACAACACTCTAGCCATAGTGGCAGTACGCTCATGAAAGACGGTACCAAAAAAGTGCAGAGAAAACAGAAACGCCTTTTTCTCGCTCTTATCATAGGAGTGGGTCTGCTAGCTCTTGGATTTGGATACCTTGTTGTAGGGGATACGCGCTATGCCCCTCAACAGACACCTACAGCCACAATCGATTTACCAGCCGATAAAATGCACCCTCAAGACATCTGGATGAACCGTGTAGAGTCGCAAAACAAGGTTATTGACCAGAAGCTCAAATACCTCGAAGAGGTTGTCCTGGAAAAGAAAAAACAAGAAGGAAATCAGGAGAAAGAAAAAAAGGAGCTGAAAAAAGAGATCATCCAACTCAAAGGGCAACTGAAAGAGCATGTTCTACCGGTAGAAACGCTTCCAAATCCAGAAGATCCTTTCTTCTCCACTCCAATGGAGATCATCACACAACCTACATATGTTCCTCTAGTAGAATTTATTATGGATGATCCAAGCGGGACAATTGGAGACGTTGCCCATACCATTCCTGCCGGTACAACCGTTAAAGCCCTTCTTGTCTCCAGTGTTGATGCAGACTGTGGTGTCTATTCCAACTCAGACCCAATACCCGTAAAGCTACGTATTCTTGATGATGGCCACCTGCCAAAAGAAGTCGACGTTACACTCAAAGGGGGTATCCTCATAGGCAGTGCCTACGGCAATCTTTCCAGCGAAAGAGTCTACATGCGCCTAGAGAGACTCACACAGGTCAAAAAAGATGGCAAATTTGTTGAAACCGAAGTAGCAGGCTATGTCTCAGGAGAAGATGGTAAATATGGAGTACGAGGCGTCGTAGTTGATAAATCCGAAAAAATTGTCAAAAACGCAGCTGTCAGCGGATTTTTCGGAGAAGCAAGCCAAATACTCCAATCAGCTGTAGGTCGTTACACAGTCGATAACAACCTCAGCACTAACCAATACTCCCTCAATGACACCTTCAAACCCGGTCCTATGGGACGCTCATCAAATGCCTTCGATATGCTTTCCGACTACTACATCAAGAGAGCAGAACAAGTAAAACCAGTGATCCAAGTCAACGCAGGCAGAGTGATTGACATCACATTCACGCACGGAACCGAAATAGGGGAGTTACATACCCAAGATAAAGTACGTGCAGTGAGAGAGACTCATAGGAGCCGTCCATGAGAAAGCTATTCCTATGTATAATCTGTCTTTTCTGTTTGAGAGGCTATGCCTTTGACAAACTATCGGATGCTTACCTTGTCAATTATGGTGACCCCGAAGCCACAGTACATATCATCCAATACTTTTCCTTTACCTGTCCCCATTGCGTAGCCCTTTTTCGAAAAGAATTTCAGCAAATCAAAGAAGAGTACATCGAAACAAAAAAAATCTTTTGGACTTTCCATCCCGTTCCTATGGATTTGTTGACTGTGCAAGCCATGGACTGCTTATCCCATCTTACAGAGAGCGAGAAGAAAATATTTCAGGAAGCAATACTGGAAGAACTTTTCATCGACAATCCAAAACTCTCAGCTTGTCTAATGCAAAAGGGAATGGAAGTTCTAGAGAAACCCCTAGCTGAACTGCATGACAAATCCTACCTCACCAAGACAGACGCTTTTCAGGACTCTTTTGAATTTCTGAAGCAAGACAAGATGCTCCAAATGATACCTGCTGTTGAAATCAACGGCGCACTGTTACCTGGGCAGATCCCAGATAGAGGGTTTATTGAAACCGCATTGCAAAAAATAGGAGAAACATCATGAAAATAAGAACACTTCTCCTCTGCCTACCTTTACTTTTCACTTCTTGTGCTATCTATCGCCAAAAATTCGATTGCCCTCCTGATCCAGGAGTCCCATGTACCTCCGTAAGCGATCTAGAACGAATGATTATAGAGACTGAATCCGGCCCTGACATCTTTGTTGGAGAAGACACTCAAGGTACTACATCAGAATGTGACAAAAAAGCACAGAGAGTGTGGATAAGAAAACCTTGTGGTAGAGGATGTTATATCTATTTCAACGGGAGGAAAAATGCTTGAGACTTTGAATAAAATGGGCCACAAACTGACCTCCTTTTTCCGAGAACCAAGCTCTTCAAAACCAACTCCGTTATTCTCAGGTGATCCCATAGCCTCTTTTCTGCCTTGGCAGGCCTATGATGAAGAAAAGGGGATCTTTATTTCTAAACACAGCATCGGATTCACCATTGAAGCCATTCCTCTTGTCGGAGCAACTGATGTCATCCAAAAGGAACTTGCTAGCATCTTTCAAGAAATCCTAGAAGAAGGGGACTCGATCCAATGTCTGCTCTGGGCGGATCACCATATAGCCCCCTTTTTAGAGAAATGGAAAGAAGCGAGAAATCACTCTAAAGAGATCTATAGAGAAATTGCAGGTATGAGAGAGGAACACTACCTTAACTCTAACGCTGTTTCACCGCGCATATTTCGCTTTATTCTTTCCTACAGCGTCGCTTCTAAGCCAAACTCCCAATCTTTCCAATCCCTCCAAGAGAAAAAGGAAAAGCTGCTAAAGACCCTTAAATCAGCAACGTATGCCTTCAGTTGGGACGTCCACCATTTTTTAGAAACCGTAGGAGCTTTTGTCAATCTAACAAATGATAGAAAAGCGCAAAAAAGACAGTGGAATCCCTTTCAAACTCTCTCTAGCCAACTGCCCATCGGAGGATCTCTAAAAGTAGAAGAGAAGACCCTTCAATGGGAAAACACCCATCTAAAAACTTTCCGAGCAGTTGATCTTCCCGACTATTGGTCTTTGAACGAAATGCAAAATCTCATCGGAGATGTTTTTCGCGATGCTTTCCGTATCGACGTCCCATTTTTTCTTCACTACGGGGTCCATTGCCCCAAACAGTCAAAAGAAGAGAGGCGATTCAAAAAGCGATCACATTTCATTGAAAAACAAGGTCGATCAAACATCCTGATGCGAATGATCCCCGACTTGCAAGAAGAACTGAAGGAGTCTGGTCTTATACGCAGAGAAATCTCTCAGTCTTCCAAGTTTGTCTGGACACAGTTCTCCGCCGGTATTTGGACTGATAAAGAGCACCTTTCACAAGCAGAACAATCTCTGAAAAGCCTCTTTCGCATCAATCAATTTACCTTGGTAGAAAACCGCTATCTACAGCTCCCTTCGTTTATCTCTTCCCTTCCCATGACCTGGGCAGAATATGTCCATGACCTTTACGCTTTCAATCTTCTTAGAACGACAATTACACCTGAATGCTCAGCACTAATGCCTATTCAAGGAGAGTGGATGGGTACTCCTACCCCGGGCATGCTTCTTCTAGGTAGACGAGGACAGCTCGTCAACTGGAACCCCTTCGACAATAAATCAGGCAACTATAACGTAGTAGTTGTTGGCAGAAGTGGATCTGGAAAATCTGTTTTTATGCAGGATCTCCTGCTAAACGGCCTGGGGCTAGGAGCTAAGGTCTTTGTCCTAGAAGTGGGACGCAGTTTCGAAAAACTCTGTGATCTTCTCGAAGGGCAGTACATAGAGTTCTCTAAAGAGTCGGGTATTTGCCTAAACCCCTTTACTAACATTCCCACTCAAGACGCTGAGGAGAGAGATACAGCCTTCAGTTTTTTAAAAGCCATTATCTCTTGCATGGCAGCGCCTACAAAAGGCACCTCCGACTATGAGAATGCTCTCATAGAAAAGGCCATACGTCACGCCTGGGAAACCAAGCAAACAGAAGCCACCATTACAGACGTAGCTCGCTGGTTGCAATCCCTCAAAGACCCCAAAGCCTCTGTACTAGGTGTTATGTTGACCCCCTATACAAAAGAGGGGATCTACGCCAAGTATTTCGAGGGAAAAAACAACGTCGATTTTACCAGTCCCATGGTTCTCATCGAACTTGAAGAACTCAAAGAGAAAAAAGACCTCCAAGCAGTAGTTCTCCAGCTGTTTATCATGACCATCACCAACCAAGCCTTCCTTGGGGATCGCAAAACTCCTTTTTATATCTGTATCGACGAAGCGTGGGATCTTCTTAGAGGCCAACAGACAGGCGTCTTTATTGAAACACTGGCCCGCAGACTAAGAAAATATTACGGGTCACTAGTTATTGGCACACAAAGCGTCGATGATTTCTTTACCACACCAGGAGCCCTAGCAGCCTTTGAAAATAGTGACTGGATGTGCTTTCTCTCCCAAAAGAAAAGTTCCATTACCCGTTTTGCCGAAAGCGGAAAGATAGAGATGGATGAAAGTAAAAAATATGCTCTTGAAAGCGTTAGGACACGCCATGGTGAATATAGCGAAGTGATGATCTGCGATGCAGATGGTAACTACTCCATTGAAAGACTCATCCTAGATCCCTTTTCACAACTGCTCTACACGACAAAAGCTCAAGAATTTTCCCAAATCAAAGAGCTACAGAAAAAGGGCATGACCATTTCAGAGGCGATTAACCACATTATCCGAAACAGTAAAGGTACAGGATGAAAAGAAAGGCATTATTACTGTCCCTTGTCATCGTCTGCCTAATCTTTTCCCTCTGCCCTGCGACCCCTCTTTTTGGAATCAGGTTTAATGTCAGCCCAAGCCTGCCCAATAAGCTGTTCATAAGCACACCTTGCCACTCTCCTCAGAGGAACCAATATGTCTCTATTGATCATCCGCCCGGAAAAATGCCCTTAGCCAAAAAAATCATAGGTATTCCCGGAGATACCATCTGCGTACAAAACCAACACATCTACGTAAATGATCAAGATTACGGTCTCGTTTTAGAGCGGTCAAAATCAGGCATGGTTTTGACGCCAATTTCAGTAAAGGAAGTTCCGGAAGGTCATATCTTTGCATATGCGCCCCATGCCGAGAGCTTTGATTCCAGATATCAAGAATTTGGCCTAGTGAAAATAGAACAAATCAAGGAGCAGCTATGCCCTATATTCTGAGCTGCCTTTTCCTCTTTCTTATGCACTCGTTGACAGCAAAAGATCTAGGTACTCATGGCCACACTTTTGCCATTGAAGAAGAGAACCTGATTACCTACCTCAAAAAACGCCTTGAGCTATGTAATATTCAGTCCATTTCAAACACAGTCGCAACTCATTATACGCAAACTCTCTCTAGTCCAACTCTAGTTAAAACCCTGCCACCCGCTGCAACACATGAAATCGACTACTTCGACCCCACAGTAGTTGCCAAACAAGAGATCAAAGATAGTCAGGGAAAGGCAATTATTCAGAAAGGGGAGACATACAATCCTCTGCATCATTTTTCCTTATCGGAAGACCTTCTTTTCTTCGATGGAGAGGATCCCAAGCAAGTAGCGTGGGCTAGAACCCTAGGCGATCACAAAAAATGGATTTTAGTACGTGGGAAACCCCTAATTTTAGAGGAACGAGAAAATCACCCCGTCTTTTTTGACCAATTTGGTCTTCTCATCGACAAACTAAAAATCAGATCTATTCCTGCACAAGTTTCGCAGGAGAAATCCTTACTAAAAATAGAGATGATTCCTCCAGAGGAGCTTCTATGCGAATAGCCGCAATTCTCCTCTTCCTATCATGCAACTGCTCAGGGTGGGAGCATGATAAATGGCTTTATCAAGCAGAGCAAAATATCGATCAAAAGTCAGTCGACTGGCTTCGAGAGCAAATGAAAGAAGGATTACCGGACATTGATCCACTCGATCATATAGGTAATCCGTGTAAACACTGTTTATCGGGAGAACTGTTAGAAATGGAAACTAAAGTACTTGTTTGTATCTCATTTTCTGTTCCAGAAGAGAGCTGGCTAAAACTTTCCAGTGAAATGGAGCCATATGCAGGACATTTTGTAATACGGGGGTTGCCCAACAATAGCTTCCAAGAATTAGCAAAAAGATTGGGTAGCTTGAAAAAGAGGGGAATGAATACACCCGTCCAGATTGATCCCCAGTTATTCGATCGATTTCAAATCGAACGCGTGCCGACCTTTGTTTTGGTGGAAGGGTCAGAGCATCACAAAATCACCGGAAACATCTCTCTTGAGTACGCATTAGATACTCTTTCCAAGCTGCAAAGAGAACCTCTATCAGAGGAAATGGCTCCAACAGGATAGCAATGAGAATTCAATTTCTAGCATTCTTGATCTTTTTTTCTCCTCTTCTAGCCAAGGAGGGGACTCTAGTCAATCCTTTCACTGAGGTATGCTGGGAGTGTCTATTTCCCATAACTATTGCCGGAGTCAATGTTACCCCCAACGAAAAAGATCAGGTAGACCACAACACTATTTTTTGCATCTGCCAAGGAATACCCCCAAAAGTAGGCGTGCCTTTGACATTCTGGGAGCCCCTCTATCTCATAGATGTTACAAGGCATGCCTACAAATTCATGGGGCTCGGCGGCATTTCTGTAGGCAAAGAGAGCATCAAAAACAGGGGAGCCGTAAGCCTTATAGCCGATGGTCCTGAGCAGCAAAGCTTTTACCATGTGCATCTCTACACCTATCCTATCCTAGCCCTTCTAGAACTTTTTACGGATTTTACCTGCGCACATAAAGGGGATTTGGATCTTGGATATATGTCAGAACTAGACCCTCTTTGGAATGATGATCAACTCTCCATCATCCTCAATGGTGAAGCTGGTTTTTTTAGCACACCACTTGCCCAAACAGCGTGTATCGCAGACTGTGCCAGTTGTAGCTTCGGAAAACCCCAGGACGCCCTTTTCTGGTGCGCAGGATGTCAAGGATCTCTTTATCCCTTCACAGGAACGGTAGGACATCACGTTGGAGCTGTGCAGGCAAGCTCGCTACTAGTACATCGTGTGCTTGCAAAACTCCACCGTTCCTTTCTCCTCAAAGGTTATGAGAAAAATGAGTTCTGCGAAGCCAAATACCTACCCACTATCAAAAAGAGCCTCTACAAAACCCAGCTCATTCATCCCATTCCTCAAACAAAGGGACAGTGCCATCCCCTAGGAAAAACAGATACCCTTTGGGGAGCAGGTAAAAGCTTTCCCTATGGTGGCGAAGACTTCGTTTACCTGATTTGGACTAAGAAACAGTGTTGCCTAGATGCTGTTAAACCACTTGTCGGGGCAGTGAAGCCATGATCGCTCTAATTCAATGTCATCTTATGGCTCGCCTGATAACCCTACCCCTTATGCTTGCAAATGGAATGTCGGGCGCTAAAGAAGAGGGTAAGAGTCTGGGAGAACAGGGGAGATCTAAGGCAATTTCACAGATACATAGTTTTCCCTCTAAAGAGTTGGTTTCAGAGGGGAAGGGGGGAGAAGAGTTTGATCCTGAAAAAGCTAAAGAGAGTTCTGAGGTGCTCGAATATCTCCGAAGCGAAGAGGTGCAAAAGAACATTACCCCTCCGCAAGAAGATGAGTACTTCCTAACACGTTCAGAAAACATTTTAGAGAACTCCGATAAAGAAGGGGTAGAGGTAGATGAAGCTACAGAGCACACCCTCCAAACATGCAGACAAACGGATGCTCCATATCCTTTGGAGCACATTCGCACTCTCAACGTAGAGGTAGCCAATGAGCCTGCTGAAATCAAAGAAGTTAACATCTGCCGTGGCCATGAAAAACGAGAGATCTATAGTAAAAAAAGAGAGGCCCAGAAAGCTAAAGAGCAATGGGAGAAGAAACTCTCTCAAGATCCCTCCATCAAAAGTTATAACGTCGCTTGCTACAATAAAGGGAAATGGCGCGTCAAGCCTTCCTGGATCCATAAAGATGATACAAGCGAGTGCAATAATTATCAGACGCAACAAGTAACCGTCAAAGAATCAAGACAGCAAGAAGTCAGAGATCTGTGGGTCTATGAAGATGAAAAATCTCAGGTATTGAGCCGTACCCCTGATTGCACTTTTCTCAAAAGAGAGTGTCTAGATGCGACACCGTCTAAGGTAATCAATGGCAAAGAGGTTAAGAGACAGTGCTGGAGAGAAAAATTATAATGTAGCTGATTATGAAGATGCATTGTTTTATTTTAATTTAGTAGATAGAGCTAGATATTACAATCATAAACATGATCTTTCTGGTTTGCATATGGATCACTGTTATGACTGTACAGTAACACTGAATATGCTAGAGACATATTTAGAGAGTGATTTCAATATAAATTTTAAAAACTATACAGTAAACAAACTGATGAAAAAATTAATAAATGTATTAACAGAAGGGAACAATAGAAGAAACAAATTAAAAACATCCTACAATATTTTATCAAATTTGAAATAAATAATATATTACAACAAATTGCAATATATTATAACCATCTATACTTCCAAGTATAATAATTTTTAGTTAAAATATTGATGTGACGAAAATATTGAAATATAATAAATATAATAGATTA
>SDBV01014228.1_pt1 | contig 10041 bp, 9 predicted proteins | sample 2277081 | NCBI WGS metagenome assembly SDBV01 (sample SAMN10402039, study PRJNA504765) | marine sediment metagenome | isolation source: marine sediment core GS10_PC15, 223 cmbsf | place: Arctic Ocean: Southern Knipovich Ridge | collected 2010 | reverse complement strand
GCCTGCGGCGCTACTTCGGCAGCTACGGCGAGGCGATGGGCGACGTTCATTACGTCCCGAAGCGCCTCGAGGGAAACGGCGAGCGGGTACTCGCCGAGCTGATCTTTCGGGCGACGGGATCAGCCTCCGGGATCGAGGTGGAGCAGCGCGGCTGGTTGGTGTTCACGCTCCGCGACGCCAAGATCCGCCGGATCGAGGATTTCCCCGACCACGAGTCGGCAGCGGCCGCCGGCGGCCTCAGCTGAGATCGCCTGAAGCGCTGACGGGGCTAGCCGGAGGGAGGCCGATGAGAACGCCACCGCAGACTCACTTGCCGCTTGACGTCGAGTGGGCAGGCGCCGATGCGCACGGCCGCTACTTCGTCGTCGATGTCTTCACGGACACGCCGCTCGAGGGCAATCAGCTCGGCGTCTTCACCAACGCCAGCGGCCTCTCATCGGAGCGGATGCAGCGCCTGGCGCGCGAGCTGAACTTCTCGGAGACGGTCTTCGTCCTGCCGCCACAGGAGGACGGAGATGTCCGGGTTCGGATCTTCACGCCACGCCAGGAGTTGCCGTTCGCCGGGCATCCGGTGCTCGGTTGCGCGTTCGTCGCCGGCGAGGCGCTGGATCGAGACACCGTGCGACTCGAGACGGGGCTCGGGGTCATCCCGGTCGAGCTGGAGCGCGAGGACGGCCGGGTCGTCTTCGGGCGGATGCAGCAGGTGGTTCCCAGCTGGTATCGCTACGAGCGCGAGGGCGAGCTGCTCGCGGCGCTCGACGTCGAGCGGTCGGGCCTTCCCGTCGAGGCATACCCCAACGGACCGCTTCACGTCTATGTCGAGCTGGAGAGCGAGGAGGCTGTCGCTGCGCTCGCACCGAACTTGGACGCGCTGGTCGAGCTGGGCGAAGTCTGCGCGAACTGTTTCGCCGGCGCGAAGCGAAGCTGGAAGACCCGCATGTTCGCGCCGGGCGACGGCGTGTTCGAGGATCCCGCGACCGGTTCCGCGGCCGGGCCGCTCGCGGGGGCGCGTGCGTCTCTACTCCGACGCGGACATCCAGCACGTGCGCAATATCCAGCGGCTGGTGCGGGACCTGGGCGTGAACCTGGCGGGCGTCGAGGTGATCATGAACATGCGGGGCCGCATGCAGCGCATGGAGGCCGAGATGGACCTGCTGCGCCAGGAGCTGCAGACGTACCGCGACCGCGTGTTGCCGGCGGTGCCGGGGCAGGAGGACTGACGGTGTCTAGGAAAAACGACCTTTCTGGTTTCGTGCCGATATTGACTGACGCGGCCAAGTCACATCGAGCTGGGAGTGCGGAAGCGTGGGATATTGGCGGAGCGTTCGTGGACCTTCACCTAGCGGCTCTGCAGACTCTATCCGAAGCGGCGAAGACAACTCCATCCGAATCCAACACAGCTTTGATTGGGCTTACCTGTCACGGATTCAACTTGTACGTTGCCGCGTTCGATCTGGCCACATCAGGCAAGTTCGACGTTGCGATTCTCCTAATGCGCGCGATATTCGATTGCGGGCCGCTCGTGTATGCGGTCGCGAAGGATGATGCGATCGCAAAGAGATTCAATGAAGACAGTTTCTCAGGTGCCGACGCTCGCAAACTTCAGATTGATGACATCGCATCGCTGGAGCCCGAGCTGGCGGCGGGGTTGACGCGTCAATGGAAGAGTGAATACGACGCTGTGAACAAGGCTGCTCACGTAAAAGCAGTGCACAGCGAGAAGCTATTGGCGATCGTTGATGGTCAGGTCACACCTTGGGTGGGTGGCCGTGAAGACTTGGAGGAATGTACGCACATGTACAGAGCGGCGAATTTTGGGGAGTTCTGGCATCTGAGCTCGCTCGCCAATTTTCGCGTGGAGTTGCTTGGTGGCGCTTGGGTTCGGCGATTCAAGGCAGCAGGCCGGAAATTTGACAGTTGGATGAAGGAAACGAAGCACGAACTTGAGAAGGAACAGCGATCATGATGAGACAAGACAGGTTTACAGAGGGCGCGCAGGAGGTGCTCTCCGAGTCGCAGGAGATGGTGCGGCGCGACCGGCACGCGCAGTGGGACGTGGAGCACGTCCTGATGGCGCTCGTGAACTACGAGCAGGGGATCACGCCCGAGATCTTCGAGAAGCTGGGGGTCGACCGCACGAAGCTGCGGCAGACCGTCGGACGCTCGCTCGAGGCGAGCCCGAAGCTCTCGTACGACGTAGTGCAGATCTACACGACGCCGCGCATCGTGCGGTTGCTGGAAGCGGCGAACGCCGAGGCCGAGCGGCTGAAGGACGAGTACGTCGGCGTCGAGCACATCCTGATCGCGATGTCGGACGAGCGCGAAGGCGACGCGGCGCGCATCCTCCAGCAGTTCGGGATCGAGAAGGAGCGCCTCTATCAGGTGCTGCAGGAGGTCCGCGGCGGCGCCCGCACCGATAGCCCGACGGCCGAGTCGAAGTACAACGCGCTCGAGAAGTTCGCGATCGACCTGACGGAGGCCGCGCGCCAGAACAAGCTCGACCCCGTGATCGGCCGCGACGACGAAGTGCGGCGCGTGATGCAGGTGCTCAACCGGCGCACGAAGAACAACCCGGTGATCATCGGCGAGGCCGGCGTCGGCAAGACCGCGATCGCCGAGGCGCTCGCCCAGCGCATCGTCGCCGGCGACGTGCCGGAGAACCTCAAGGGCAAGCGCGTGCTGGCGCTCGACATGGGCGCGATGGTCGCCGGCTCGAAGTTCCGGGGCGAGTTCGAGGAGCGGCTCAAGGCTGTGATGGACGAGATTAAGGCTTCGCAGGGCGAGGTGATCATCTTCATCGACGAGATCCACCAGGTCGTCGGCGCGGGCGGTGCGGAAGGCGCGATTGACGCCTCGACGATGCTCAAGCCGGCGCTGGCGCGCGGTGAGCTGCACGTCATCGGCGCGACAACGCTGGATGACTACCGCCAGCACATCGAGAAGGACCCGGCGCTGGAGCGGCGCTTCGCGCCCGTGTACATCGACGAGCCGTCGGAGGAAGAGGCGATCGAGATCCTCAAGGGGCTGCGGCCGCGCTATGAGGCGCACCACAAGGTGACGATCAGCGACGAGGCGATCGTGGCCGCCGTGAGCCTGTCCAACCGCTACGTCGCAGACCGCTTCCTCCCGGACAAGGCGATCGACCTGATCGACGAGGCGTCGTCCAAGCACGTGATCGACGCTCAGAGCATGCCCGCTGACATTCGCGAGCTGGAGAAGGAGATCGAGAAGCTCGAGGCGGAGGCCGAAGCGGCCGCCGAGCGCGAGGACTGGGAGACGAACGCCACACTGAAGGCCGAACTCGATCCGAAGCGCGCCGCCTTCACGGAGAAGCGCGACGAGTGGCTGGCGGAGACCGGCGGGGACGAAATGCGCGTCAGCGAGCAGGACATCGCCGAGCTGGTCGCGGCGATCACCGGCATTCCGGTCAGCCGCATGCTCGAAGAGGAGACCGAGAAGCTGCTGGGGATGGAGGAGCGCCTGCACGACCGGGTGATCGGCCAGGACCAGGCGATCGCCGCGATCTCAGACGCGATCCGGCGCGCCCGCGCTGGGCTCAAGGACCCGAACCGGCCGATCGGCTCGTTCGTTTTTCTGGGCCCGACGGGCGTCGGCAAGACCGAGCTGGCCCGCGCGCTGGCGGAGTTCATGTTCGACGATGAGGACGCGATGATCCGGCTCGACATGAGCGAGTACCAGGAGCGTCACACCGTTTCGCGGATGATCGGCTCGCCGCCGGGCTACATCGGCTACGACGAGGGCGGGCAGCTGACGGAGGCCGTGCGGCGGCGTCCGTATCGCCTGATCCTGCTGGACGAGATCGAGAAGGCGAACCCCGAGGTGTTCAACATCCTCCTCCAGATGCTGGAGGACGGGCGTTTGACCGACGGCCATGGCCGCAGGGTGGACTTTCGCAACACCGTGGTCATCATGACTTCGAACCTGGGCACCGAGTCGTTCCAGAAGGAGTCGCTGGGATTTGGCCTGCCGCAGGACAAGCCCTCGAAGACGGAGAAGGACAAGCAGAAGGCGGCGGTGGAGAAGGAGCTGCGTGCCACCTTCCGGCCGGAGCTGCTCAACCGCATCGACGAGATCATCGTCTTCGACCCGCTGACGGAGGATGACCTGACGCAGATCGTCGAGCTGCTGCTGGCGGACGTCCGCGAGCGGCTGGCGGACCGCGAGGTGGGGCTGGAGCTGACGGAGGCGGCGAAGGCGGCGCTGGTGCGCGAGGGCTACGATCCGGTCTTCGGAGCGCGCCCGCTGCGCCGCACGATCGAGCGCCGCATCGCCAACCCGCTCGCCAAGCGCATCCTCGCGGGAGAGTTCAGCGAGGGCGACACCGCTGGCATCGACTACGCGGGCGATCCGGACGGGAAAGGCGATTTCACGTTCGAAAAGCAGAAGACGAAGGAGCCGCTGCCGACGGCGTAACGCACGAGGCGAACAACGAAACGAGGGTCAGGGTTAAGCCTGGCCCTCGATCTCTTTGTGGCGGAGGTCTAGGAAGCGGCTTTTTCGCCGTCGCGGCGGGCAGCCCGACGCAGGAGTTGCGGCGCGCTTTCCTGCACGCGTTGCAGGGCCTCGCGGGCGTCTCCCAGGCCCTGTCGCAGCGCGTCTGAGGTCTCACGCTGTGACTGGGCAGCGTCCTCGACCCATTCGCGGGCGAGCGCCAGCGAACGGGTCTGCGAGTTGCCGACGGCCTCAGTCGCCGCCTCGTAGGCGCCGACGAAATCCGTCGGCTTGCTGGCCCAGCGGCGGCCGACTTCGGCCCAGTCGCGGCTGCCCTGACGGGCGCCCTCGATCACGCTGTGATTGAAGCGGTTGATCCGGTCGTTGCTGCTTCGAACGACGTCGAAGAGCGTAGCCTGCCGCTGCAGGATGCCATCGAAAATGCGGTCAGTCGCCGATTCGCGAGTGCGGGTGGTCATCTCGGCCTCCCTGTGGGTGCGCTTGTCTCCTTTTGTTCGCCCCAATTGAAGCTCTCTTGCGAGGTACTGTCAAGGCGTGCGTGTTAGCGTTTTGTTTTAAGTTTTGACATAATCCGTCTACTGAGGGGCCGATGCTATAATGGCGCGGATCTGACACGTCACGCGCACCCCAGAAAGTGAGGGCCGATGAGCCGCGTTGATCCACCTCTCGCCGGCGTTCTACGCGTCGTCTACTTCCTCTGCATTTCATTTGTCAGCCTCTTTGTCGTCGTCACCGGCGTCTTCGGCTTGTATCACGATCCCAACGAGTCCATCACGGACCTGTCGGCCGCCCTCGACTTCGGCTCGCCGTCTTTCGGCGACGTCTTCATCCCGGCTGACGCCGATCACTTCGTCGAGCAGGCCGAGCAGGGCAACGTCTTCAGCGTGGTCGTCATCGGCGATCAGATCCGCTACGAGCTTTACTCCGGAAGCTCACAGTACGAGGCGGCGGTGCCGCCGGGCGAGACATTCCAGGGCTTGCTCGACGAGGCTGGCGTGGGCCCGTTCGAGATCCCATTTGTCGACGATTCGCTGGCCGGCGAGGCGTTCTCCGGGAACGCAGACGACGGCGACTACGAGCGGAACATCATGATCATCCTCGCGGTTATTGCGTCGGCGCTGTTCGCCGCGGCCGTCCTGGGCCTTGGCGGGCGTTTCAACCCGCTGCGGGCGGGGCTTCTCGGTGGCGGGCTGGTCGTCTTCCTGACGGCGATGGGCTTCTGGGGCGCCGCCAGCAACGATTGGCTGGGCTTGCCGGTCTCCCTCGTTGCGTTCGTCGTTCTGGCCGCCGTCTTCCCGTTCCTCGAGGACGGCCTGCCGATGGAGGAGCGGCGGCAGCCGCCTTCCGCGGGCGCGATCTCATTCACGCCGGGGCCATCAGCCGATCCGCCGCCGCCACCCGCGTAGACGCGGGGAGAACCGCCGCCGCGATAAACTATTCGCCGTATGACGTACGACGAGGCGATCGACTACCTGCTCCTGTTTGCGGACTTCGAGCGATCCGGCCGCTTTCTTGACCGGCCGGACGTCGGGCCGGTACGTCGTCTCCTGCGCGCGCTTGGCGAGCCACAGGAGGAGCGCCTGACGGTCCACGTCGCCGGGACGAAGGGCAAGGGCAGCGTTTCGGCGATGCTCGACTCGATCCTCCGCGCGGCCGGCCGCTCCTGCGGGCTCTACACCAGTCCGCACCTGCACGACTATACGGAGCGCGTCCGGATTAACGGCGAGGCGATATCGCAAGCGGGCTTCGCGCGCCTCACCGCGTCTGTCCACGACGCGGTCGTGGGCCTCGATCTGGACGACCGCGGGCTGGTAACGTTCGATCTCCTGACGGCGATCGGGTTCCTCGCCTTTCGTGACGCGCGACTGGACGCGCAGGTCATCGAGGTGGGGCTCGGCGGCCGCGTGGACAGCACCAACGTTTTCGGCTCGAAGGACCTGGCCGTCATCACGCCGCTCTCCCTGGAGCACACGGCCATCCTGGGTGAGACGATCGAGGAGATCGCCGCCGAGAAGGCCGCGATCATCCGCCCGCGTACGGAGACGGCCGTGCTCGCACCGCAGCCCCAGGAAGCGGCGGCGGAGGTAGTGCGTGAGCGTGCTGAGGGCGCCGGTGTGCCCCTCGTCGATGTCAGGGCCTCTTACAGCTGGCGGGTTGTCGCGCACGATCTTCGGGGCCAGGATGTGCGCATCGAGCGGCCCGGCGGCGGGCTGGACGTGCGGCTGCCGCTCCTCGGCGCGCACCAGGCGGAGAACGCGGCGACGGCCGTCGCCGCCGCGGACGCGCTCCGCGAGTCCGCGAAGATCACCGACGAGGCGATCCTGAGCGGCCTGGCGAGCGTCTCCTGGCCCGGCCGGCTGGAAGTGTTGCACGAGTCGCCGCTCGTGATCGCCGATGGGGCGCACAACCGCGACTCCGCGCGCCTCCTGGCCGAGGCGTTGCGCGACTATTTCGGCGCCGAGCAGGTCACGTTCGTCGTCGGCGCCCTGTCGGACAAGGACGTACGAGGTCTCGCGGAGGAGCTTGCGCCCCTGGCGACGCTCGTCTTCGCGGCGCGTTCGGCGCACCCGCGGTCGCTGGAGCCCTCGGAGATCGCGGCGCTGTTTGAGGAGAAGGGCGCTCGGGCGGAACGCGCGGACAGCGTCGCAGGTGCGCTCGAAGGCGCGATGGCGGCTAGCGGAAGCGACGCGGTAATATGTCTGACAGGCTCGCTGTTCGTTGCGGCTGAAGGCCGGGCGCACCTCGGGAAGGCGGCCGCATAGCAGGTGGAGGAAGAGATGCCAGGACGGAACGGAACCCGCGTCTTAGTCACCGGAATGGGTGCGATTACGCCCATCGGGAACTCTGTGCAAGAGTTCTGGGACAACGCGGTCGCCGGCAAGTCCGGCCTCGGCATCCTGCAGGCGTTCGACCACTCCGCCTACCCGGTGCATGTCGCGGGCGAGGTCAAGGGCTTCGATCCGGAGGAGTACATGGACCGCCGCGTGGCCCGCCGCATGGGGCGCTTCAGCCAGTTCGCCATGGCCGGCACGGCTCAGGCGCTGAGCCATGCGGACCTGAACCTCGAAGACACCAACCGCGACCGCGTGGGCGTGCTGATGGGAAACGGTATCGGGGGGCTGGAGGAGTCGCAGAAGGGTGTGCGCACGGTTGACTCGCGCGGCGGCATGCGCCTGGACCCCCTCTACTTCCCAAAGATGCTGCCTAACATGGCGGCAGCCCACATCGCGCTCAACTTCGGCGTGCGCGGCTACAACAACACTGTGATCACGGCCTGCGCGGCGGGTACCCAGGCGATCGGTGACGCGATGGACCTCGTTCGCGCCGGACGCGTCGACGTCTGCATCACGGGTGGCAGCGAGGCTTCGCTTTGCGAGCTTGGCCTGTGCGGGTTCGCGGTCATTCGCTCTCTCTCGCAGAACAATGATGAGCCTCAGAAGGCGAGCCGGCCGTTCGACGCCGAGCGGGACGGCTTTGTCGCCGCCGAGGGCGCCGGGATCATGATCCTCGAGAGCGAGGAGCACGCGAAGTCCCGTAACGCGCCCATCCTGGCGGAAGTCGCGGGCTACGGCGCCTGCAGCGACGCGTTCCACGTCGTCGCGCCCTCGGAGGATGGCAACGGCGCGATGCGTGCGATGCGCGAGGCGCTGGAAGACGCCGGCGTCGAGACTTCGGAAGTCGACTACATCAACGCTCACGGCACCTCGACGCAGCTCAACGACAAGTCGGAAACGCTGGCGATCAAGAAGCTTTTCGGGGAGGAGGCCTACCGGGTGCCGATCAGCGCCACGAAGTCGATGGTCGGCCACTCCTTCGGCGCCGCCGGCGCCGTCGAGTCGGTGGCGGCGGTGCAGACGATCGTAAACAGAGTGATCCACCCGACGATCAACCTCGAGCACCCGGACCCGGAGTGCGACCTGGACTACGTGCCTGAGGGCGCACGAGAGGCCGCCGTCGACGTTGTGCTCAAGAACAGCTTCGGCTTCGGCGGCCAGAACGCTTGCCTTGTCTTCAAGCGGTACGAAGGGTGACCGCCGCACGGCAATGCGCGTCCTCGTAGTCGGTGGCGCCGGCTACATCGGCTCCGTCACGGTCGACCAGCTCGTCGCCGGCGGCCACGATGTCACGGTCATCGACAGCCTCGTCTCCGGCCATGCCGCGGCGCTTAACGGCGAGTGCGATTTCATGCAGGGCGACATCCGGGATGAGGCCGTTCTGGGCCGGCTCTTCGCCGCGCATACGTTCGACGCGGTGATCAACTACGGCGGCTACATACAGGCCGGCGAGTCAGTCCAGCAGCCGGGGCGTTACTTCGCGAACAACGTAGCCGGGGCGATCGACCTGCTGAACGCGATGGTCACATACGATGTCAAGCGGTTCGTTTTCAGCTCCAGCGCCGCGGTCTACGGCGAACCGGAGTCCGTGCCGATTTCCGAGGACGCGCCGCTGCGCCCCGTGAACCCGTACGGGGAATCGAAGGTGATGGTGGAGCGTATGCTGCCGTGGTTCGAGTCGCGCTTTGGCGTCCACTCCGTATCGCTGCGCTACTTCAACGCCGCCGGCGCGACCGAAGAGCGCGGCGAAGACCACCGCCCGGAGACCCACCTGATCCCGAACGTGCTGCAGGTGCCGCAGGGCAAGCGCGAATCACTCGACCTCTACGGCAGCGACTATCCGACCCGCGACGGCACTTGCGTCCGCGATTATATCCACGTCTCGGACCTGGCCGCCGCGCACCTGCTCGCGCTTGACTACTCTGAGAAGGGTAGCGGCGCGTTCAACCTCGCCAACGGTGTCGGCTTCACGAACCGCGAGGTGATCGAGTCGGCCCGGCGCGTGACCGGACACCCGATTCCCGTGACCGAGGGGCCGCGCCGCCCGGGCGATCCGGCCGAGCTAGTCGCCTCCAACGAGCGGGCGCGCGCCGAGCTTGGCTGGGTGATCGAGTTCGATGAGCTGGACGCGATTGTCGATTCCGCCTGGCGCTGGCACCAGTCGCACCCCGACGGGTACCCGGACTAGTCCGGGGCCAGCCAGCCCTACGAAGGTACGACGACCGGCAGCCCGCTGCCGATTTCGGGGCAACCCGGCGCCTTGTTCACTGAGAGCCCCGCGTCGCTGCGCAGCACCTTGAGCGCGTCGACGGGGTTGATGCCGCCGCCGCAGTCGACGTCGCCCCAGGCGAACTGCAGCGATGCCACCGGTGTCAGTTCGTGGCCCATGGCCGGACAGCCGGGCGGTTGGCTAACGCTCAGTCCGGCATCGTGGCGAAGTGTCAGCAGCGAATCGATAGGATCACTCGCACCGCTGCAGTTGGCGTCGCCCCAGACGAAGGTCAGCACTAACGGCGTAGCGGTCGGTGACGGCGAGGCGGTCGGGCTCGGCGTGGCGGTCGTTGGGCTCGATGTGGCGGATGGCGCCGGCGGCGGGCTCGCGATCGGAGTCGGGCTTGGTGATGGTGTCGGCGAGGATGTCGGTGAGGGAGCGGGAGTCGGCGATGGCGTGGTCGTCGTCAGGTCGCAGCCGGAGTAGCCGAATGCGGAGTCGTTGTAGGCGTGGTTGACGCCG
>SDBV01014226.1_pt1 | contig 10042 bp, 9 predicted proteins | sample 2277081 | NCBI WGS metagenome assembly SDBV01 (sample SAMN10402039, study PRJNA504765) | marine sediment metagenome | isolation source: marine sediment core GS10_PC15, 223 cmbsf | place: Arctic Ocean: Southern Knipovich Ridge | collected 2010 | reverse complement strand
ACGAGGCGATCACCGAGATTCGCTCCTTTGCCAAGTTCGCGTTCCGCAAGGACCGCAGTCCGAGCCGGAAAAACCTGTTTGTTTCCGGTTACAGCCGCCGCAAGAATCAGCGCCGTCGGCGCGCCGCGAGCCGGGAACAAGGGGCCTCGATTTCCTGAGCTTCCAGGCAGATTTCGTAGTCGATCGCTCATTTCCTTCCTCTGTATCCGTTCTGTACCCCTCCTCTTTGGGGAATAATCGATCCGTGCGGTGTAAAACGCTCCCGTGCAGAACTATATTCGGTCCGTGCAGTGGAAAGTGCTCCCGTGCAGAACTATATTCGGTCCGTGTAGTGGTTTTCCGAATCCGTGTCATGGAAAAGCGTTTCCGTGTATACACGGGTGCGTTCTCCAGTGACACGGGCGACCTTCTCCGCGACACGGACGGCAAAAACCGACAAACAGGCGGTTACTATGCGGAAATATTGGGAAAAAAATGTGTCTGGCACCCATGTGGGGTCGTATTTCCGCAGATGAACCTTCGGCCCCACCTCGGGCACCACCAGCTCCGGTATCTCCGGGCTCACGTCGCCAGTGTGCAGGTGCAGACGGGTATGCTCGTCCGTCACGAACCGCTGTCCGTTGACTTCGCTCTCGCTCCGTCGCCCTCTCTGTACTCCGTCCAGCACGCTGGACTCCGTACAAGCCGGGTCAGAAGAGTTGCTTCTGTTTTCATGATATCTCTTCTTTTGAGAAATTACGTTTTTGAAATCGTGCAACCCTGCGAAGCTCCGACGGAGCGAAGCAGGGCCGTCGTCATGGACCTTATCGTTTCACGTTTGTCCAGCGAAGCTCGCAAGCGAGCGACCCACCGTCGCTGAAGCTTTGGCGGGCAGGCTCCGGATAGCCCGAGGACATATACAAAAAAACTATATCGGATCGCACCAGTAACGTGCACCGTCGCCGAGCTCAATCTGGCTGGTCCCTACGTCATACTGTCCACCCCATACGATCATTTCGTTCCCGGTCCACACCGCCGTGTGCCAGTAACGTTCGTGCGGAGCGTTCAGGGTTGCCGTGGGGGTCCATGTGTCGGTCACCGGGTCGTAGTGGCCACCGTCGTTGTGCGCGATAAAATCTGTGCCTGATGTATGATGTCCGCCCCAAACAATCATTTCTTCCCCGGTCCATACGGCAGTGTGTCGGAGTCTCGCTTGTGGTGTACTCACGTCAACTGCGATGGCTTGCCATGTATCTGTGACCCAATCGTACTTCCCTCCCGTATTGTAGAGGAAACCGGCCCATACTCCCCCCCACACAATCATCTCGGTCCCAGTCCACACAGCAGTATGATAAGTTCGCTCCGATGGGCAATCTACTCCAGTAGATGTTGCCTGCCAAGTATCGGTAATTGCGTCATATACTCCACCAGTGTCTGTTCCAAGATCCCCCCCCCCCCAGATTACCATTCGATCACCGGTCCAGATCGCCGTGTGATGTGCTCTGGCAACGGGGCAATCCGTACCCTGCGAGGTGGCCGTCCACGTATCCGCCACCGGGTTGTACCGCGCACCGTAATCGGTAGCCACATCTCCCCCACCCCACACGATCATGTCCGTCCCCGTCCACACCGCCGTGTGCCACCGATCCACCGTCGGCGCGTCACCGCCGGTCGGAACGCTGAGGAACGAGCCGTCGTAACCAGCTCCGATTCCACAGAAGAAGTACGCCGCGCTATCGGTCCACACCACCGTGGGGCGCTCCATGGCTCCACCTGTGGAAGCCGAAATGCTCCACGAGTCCGTTATCGGATCGTACATGTGAATGTAATTGGACGCAGACGGAATCCCGCCGTAGACGATCATCTCCCCCCACTCCGGCGCCCACACGGTCGCATGGTACACCGTCGGTCCCGGCGCGAAGCTGGTGTTGTCGATATCCTCCCACGTCCACGTGCACGCCGCACCCGTATCTGTATCCGTGTCCGTATCTGTGCCGGTGTCCGTTCCCGTATCCGTGCCCGTATCCGTGCCGGTGTCGGTACCCGTGTCGGTGCCCGTGTCGGTACCCGTGTCGGTGCCCGTGTCGGTACCAGTGTCGGTGCCCGTATCCGTGCCCGTATCCGTACCCGTATCGGTGCCCGTGTCGGTGCCGGTGTCGGTACCCGTGTCGGTACCCGTATCGGTGCCCGTATCCGTGCCGGTGCCCGTGCCCGTGTCAGTGCCCGTAGTTGTGTCTGTGTCCGTGTCCGTATCCGTGTCTGTATCGGTATCCGTGTCGGTATCAGTATCGGTGTCGGTGTCGGAATCCGTATCCACATCAGTGTCCGAATCGGAATCGGAGTCTGTGTCGGTCGTCCCACTGTCGATGCCGTCCGACTTGTCGCCCGAACAGCCGGCGACCGCCACGAGCAGTACCAGTCCCAGCAGTAGGGGCGCATCTATGTATGCGCCCTTAAATAGCGCCCTTAAATTGTATGCGCCCTTAAATTTCGTAGTCATTGTCACCCACCTCCATCTATTGAGGTGATCATACCATTAGTTCGCCGCGCTTGTCGCAATATCGAGCGCCTCTCCCCGGCCCCTCATCCCGCGGGTATAAAACCCGCGGCCACGATGCGCTTCGCGCAAGCCCTGCGGGCTGATTCTGAAGTGTCTTTTCTTAAGGCCCAAGGCCTTTTGTGTTCTATATTTCTGGCCGCGGGATTTACTTCCGCGGTGCCAGCGCAGGGAGAGCGTGCCCGTCCTTCGTTGGCGGGCGGGCGCGGGGGCCCGCCCCTTCTCAAGAAACGATGAACCCCAATCCCCTGCCGCAGGTTCCCCCGTCTCTTCGGTAGGAGAAGAGTTCCCCGGTGAAGCAGCTGTTGCACGCGTCTAGTCGCTCGATGTTGGACGTGGTGAGCCCGGCGCCGATGAGGGAGACCTCCACCGCGCAGGAGAGGTCCAGCTGGAACTTGCCCTGCTTTCCCTTGACCGGATCGCACGACTCGGGCATGAGCCGCGCCACGTCGTCGCCCACTTCGTAGCACATGGGGCAGATGCACGGCCCGACGGCCGCCAGCATTGACCCGCAGCTCGCCCCCAGCTCGCTCATCTTCCGCACGGCGTTTCGCACCACTCCCCTCGCCGCTCCTCGCCAACCCGCGTGAATCGCCGCGACCGCTCCCGTCTCCGGATCCGCCAGCAACACGGCCGCGCAGTCGGCCGTCTGGACCGCGACGACCGTCGAGCTCTTCGCGGTCACGATTGCGTCGCCCTCCGCGAAGGGGGGAACCGTCCAGTCCTCCTGCGCGATCTTGACGCCGTCGATCGCATCCACCCCGTGAACCTGCTTCACCCTGGCGAGGGGCATGTCGACCCCGACATTTTCCTGGAAGCGCCGCAGGTTTTGCGCCACCTTGTCGGGATTGTCCCCCACGTCGTGGGCCAGGTTGAGCGACTCGAAGGACCCCTCACTCACGCCCCCGACCCGCCTCGTGAACCCGTGGTTCTCGAACCCTGCGGATGCCAGGAGCCTCGATCTGTACATCTTTATGTTAATGCAGGCCTCCTTCATCTTCCCCTTCCCCTGCTACAAGGGAAGCCTGCCCGCCATAGCCTTGGCGAAGGCGGGGCCGGGATGGGGTCGGGTTCAGTGCTTGAACGCGCGCTGGCCGGTGAACACCATTGCCACCTGCGGATCCGCCTCGTTGCACGCCTTGATGACCTCCTTGTCGCGGATGGATCCTCCGGGCTGCGCAACAGCGGTGATCCCCTGTCGAATCCCCACATCGACCCCGTCGCGGAAGGGAAAAAAGCCATCCGAGATCATGCACGAACCCAGTAACCCACCCTTGACCTGCGCGGTCTGCGCATCGATGGCCTCTCTGTCGGCGACCTCCCGCTCACCCTTAACCGTCTCCAGCATGAAAACGTTGTACGGAACCCCGTACCGTTCGAAGCAGATTCGATCCGCGTACTTGGTGTACGCCTTGGCGACGGCGATCTCCGCGCAGCCCACCCTGTCCTGCTCGCCCGTCCCGATGGCGACCGTGACGCCGTCCCTGACAAACAGCACCGAGTTGGAGGTGACTCCCATCTCCAGATTCCATCCAAAGATGAGGTCGTCGTACTCCTCGTTCGTGGGCTTCCGCTCGCAGGCCACTGGGCTCTTCTTGCTCGACGTCTGCGCGGGCAGGAAATCATCGGGCGATACGATCTTGCTCACCGGCGATTGCTGCACGATGATCCCGCCGTCGATCAGGGATTTGAAGTCCAGAAAACGCGCCTCCTTGTAGTCTCCGAGCTTGTCGATCCCGGGGATCTCGACGATGCGCAGGTTCTTGTTTCCCCTGAGCAGCTCGATGGCGCCGTCCTCGAACGAGGGCGCCACGACCACCTCCACGAAATTGCCGGCCAGGAACTCGGCCGCGGCCTTATCGAGGGGGCGATTGACGGCGACGCATCCGCCCATGGCGGCCAGACGATCGGCCATGAAAGCCTTCTGCACCGCTTCGAAGGCGCTGTCCCCGCGAGCCGCGCCACAGGGATTGTTGTGCTTCATCACCGCCGCACAGGGGCGATCCATGAGGTACTTGAGCAGGTTGAGCGCGGCGTCGATATCCGTGAGGTTGATCTTACCCGGATGCTTTCCGAACTGGACCAGCATCGATTCGTCGAGGGCGGACACAAGCCCGCGTTTGGAATCGATGAAGCGGCACTCGCCCAGGATCAGATTGCCGTTTACCAGTTCGTAGAGGGCCGACTCCTGACCGGGGTTCTCACCGTAGCGCAAACCTCGCTCGACCGCCTGCCCGTCCTCCTCGATTTTCCACGTTCGCTTGCGGTACACGAGCCGTTGCTCACCGAAAGAGACGGTCATCTCATCTGGAAAATGATCGGGAACGATGGTCTTGTAGGTCTTTCTCAGATTTGTCATGGATCTCCTTAGATCTTAACGATTTTTTTTCTTCGTGGAGGAACGGGAGGACGAGCTGGAGCTGGAACGAGATTCCGAACTCGACCTGCTCGAAGAAGAAGAACTCGACGTGCTCCGACTCTTTGTGTACCGCACGCTTCCGCTGGAATCGGACGGAGGCGCTCCGTGGTGCACCGGAGAATCGCCCTCCTGCGATGCAATGCTCCCCCGGGTGATGTGCTTGACCGACCCGGTGTACGCATAGTAGCCGCCGTCCCGATAATATACATAGAAGTAAGGGTAGTGATACCAATATCCATGATACCAATAGACCCAGCAACCGTGGCAGTGATAAACCCAGTGATCGTCGTACCAGATACGGGGACAACCGCAGTTGCGGTAATCGCAATCCGGGGCGAGGGCCGCGTCCAGCCGTTCTCCCTCGTACTTGCCGTTCGGGACGTACTGGGCCACGATCGCCTCGTATGATGGGTAAGTCGATTGATACGACGGACCGCACCCGGCGACACCGAACATCATGAGTGCCACGAGGACGACAAAAATGTTGATAGCATTGCGCATGCCCAAACGTCCTTTGCGAAAAACTTTATTCGCATTCAAGAATAGCAAGGGACGTTAATCATGTCGACTTGGTTGCTCAGAGGTGTGGCCCGTTTTGTATCCCTTCTTTCATGGAAGGGAGCACAGTCCTTCGGCGCCTTTCTCGGGCTCGTCTGGTTCCATCTTCTGAGGATCCGAAGAGGCCAGGTGCGACGCAACCTCGCTCTGGCCCTGCCCCATCGCGCAGACGAGCACTACCGAATCTCTCGTGCCGTCTATCGGAACATGGGGATCTCGGGCATAGAGCTGTTCAAGATGCGGTCGATGAGCGGCGAGGAGATACTTGGAAAGGTCCGTAACCACGGTCTGGAGCGATACGAGGAGGCCCTGGCTCGGGGCCGCGGGATCATCGTTGTGACCGGGCATTTCGGCAACTTCGACCTCCTTGCATGCTCCCAGGCGCTGCGCGGTGTCCGGTTGGCGATCGTCTCAAGAAATCTTCACGGGAAGGGCAGCAATCGTTTCTGGATGGAGACACGACAATCCAGCGGACTGACCATCTTTCCGGACGCCGGCTCGGCCCGGTCAATCCTGAAATGGCTCCGTTCCGGCAACGTGCTGGGGCTGGTGGTCGACCAGCGCACTGGACCATCGGAGGGCGGTATCATCTCCCACTTCCTCGGACAGGACGTCTGGACCTCGACCGCCCCGGCGAAGCTTGCATCGAGGACCGGCGCGGCCCTGCTTCCGGTGCGGATCGAGCGCCGTGAGGACGGCGACCACGACCTGTTTATTGAAAGGGAAATCAAGATACCGAGCGGTTTTTCCGCAAATGATCGGGTGGCCCGGGTGACGGCCGAGATCAACAACGTCCTGGAGAAATGGGTCCGGGATCTTCCCTCCAGCTGGATGTGGCTTCATAAGCGATTCGACCATCCGGGCAGGCGCCATGTAAAAAAAAGCAAGGTCGACATTGCTTGAATTTCAGATGGGGGCTTGAGTCACGGGTTACGACAGGATAAACTGCCGTCTGAATCGGACCCGGCTGCTACGAGCCGGAAACTCACGTTACGGAGGAGCCCGATGAGAACATGGCCCATTTCTCTTGCACTCATTGTCTTGCTCGGCTGCAGCCTCAACGCAGGATGCGATGACGATGGCGGCGACGGCTCAGAGGTTCTTATCGGAACGTGGTTGCGCGTGAAGACCCTCCAGGTAGGCAACGCCATTCGGAAAGACACATGGACACTCACATTCAAGGAGGACGGCACCTTCCTTTTGTTGTACCAGCACACCGAAAACGAAAATGAAACTCCGGTTACTCCGGTGGCCAGCAGGCAGGGACTTTACTCTGTTGACAGCAACGGCGTTATCACCATCGAGGGCGACTGGCTGGACATGACGTCCGAGGTAACGGCGCTCGAGGATCTGGACGGCAACTTCTTCACGTTCACGCAGGAAACCATGTTGTTTTATGACGAGGCCAGGGATCTACTCTTCTTCGGCCCGGATTTTCACAATGGCTCCACGTACATGCAAGATCAACAAGGTACGAGCAGGGATGGATACACCCTCCTCATGAATATGGGCAACAATATATACAGGCGCGAGGCCCATCTGGTTCTCTCCGAAGGTACGGATGCCACGGCCAACGTGGAGCAACGCGATGAGGTGTACGAATATCAAATTACCGGCGCGGACACCTATGAGGGCACTTACTCGTACACCATCACCCTCAACGCCGCCACCAACACCGCTGAGGGCGCCATGGAGGACTGCACGTACACGTATAACTCCAACGTTATGGTGGACGCTCTCGGCGGGGGACAGACACCGGTCAAAGCGGTTACTTTTTCGTACACAATGGACGGGATTGGCGCCAGCGACAGTTTCATCGGCCTTGGAGAGCATTACTTGAGCTACTACCCGGGCGAACAGGCCACGACCATCGTCGAGGCCGCGTTTGTTCGAATTGAATAATTTGCCGGGGCCTTTTCCCCGCTTTTGACACTCTGGCCCGGGGCAATAACCCTTCGGCCGTTTTGGAGGAGGTTTTCATGCTGCGATTCGTGGCGTTTGTCGCTATCCTGGCGTTCTGTCTGAGCGACAATCCAACGCATGCCGCCAAGGTCCAGGGCAAGATCGTGGTAACCAAGGAGCTGCGAGAATCTTTGTCCGAGTTGGAGGAGAAAAATCGAAACGCGGTAACCACCGGCTACTGGAACGAGCCCAACGGCGTGATCCAGGTCGATCCGCCTTTCGTTGATCCGTCCAGGGATCTCGGTGTGGTACTCATCAAGGACGGCGCCGCAGATCCGGGACCGGACGATGTGGTCACCGTCAAAGTGCTGATGAGCTCCCTGGAGAAGAACCTCGTCATCATTGCGCCGGGCACGAGGATCAAGTTCGTGAGCGTCGACCCTTACGATCACGAGTTATACTCGCCGGGAATGAAGAGCTTCCCGCCGGAGAGGCAATCTCGAAACGCGTTTCGCCCCATCGATTTTCCAAAGGAAGGCGTCTTTGAGGTCCGCTGCAAGCTGTTCTCACATTTCAAGGCGTGGATAGTCGTGACCAAGTCGACCGACGTTCTCACAGTTGACACCAATGGCGCGTTCACCCTTGAGGACATGGAGCCGGGCAAGTACACCATCAAGGTGTCCCATCGAGGGGCATGGATCCATGAGCAGTCCTTCGAGATCGCCAAGGAACGCGAGATCCAAGTGGAGATCAAGCTCACCCCAAAGGGCAAGGGCAAGGCAACCGCGAAGAAGGACTCCGACAAGAAAAAGAAAAACAACGGAAAGAAGAAGAGCCGCAAGGACAAGTAGTCGCTTGCTCGATCTGAAGAGGTTATATGTTTGTATCCAGGTTCTGGACTCTGTTACTCGCACTGGCCGTCGGCGTGCTGCTGTCGGTAGTCTTGCTGGCCAAGGATCATTTGAACCGCGAGCGTGAGGAAAACGCGACCGCGATCCTGTTCAAGGAGCTGGACAAGACGGACATCGCGCTAAATCTGCATGCCAGAAAGCGCCTCGACGTGCTGCTCGCCGTGGCGGTCGATATCGACGTCAGGAAGATACTGGCGGACGTTTCCAAGAATGCGGGGAAGGCCGAGAAGCATCGTCAAAAACTCCTGACGGTGTTGCGGGATCGAAACAAGGATCTCAAAAAGTACGCCGCAGACATGCTCATCGCCGTGGATATGCGGGGAGACGTTGTGGTTCAGGTAGGCAAGAATCAGCGCGACCATGGGCATAACATCGGAGGCTTCCCGGTGGTTGACAGCGCCTTACGCGGCTATGTCAGGGACGACATGTGGAAGATCGACAACGAGGTGTACATGATCGCCGCGAGGCCGGTGATCAACAACTCGAAGTACGTGGGCGCCGTGGTTCACGCCATGAAGATCTCCGACAAGTTCGCCAGCGAGATCTCTCCGAGGGTTCAACTCGGGTTCTTTGCGGGAAACCTGGTTATCGCAGTGGGGACACCCAAGAAGGCCGAAGGAACCAAGCACGCCCAGGGCGCCTACATCGGCCAACCCCTTGATACCGTTCTTTCTGACAAGCAGTTCAGGGAAAAGGGGTACAGCGAGGTTCAAAAGATCTCCACAACTGACGGCAATTTCATGGCCATCTATTCCACGACTCGGGGAGAAGCGGCTTCCAATGACGTCGGGTTCGTCATCGTCACTCCCATCGAACTCATGGCAGACGCAACCTCTTTCTACAACCAGGCCGGCACCCAGGACCTCAAAAACCTTCCCAAGGGCATGCTCATCACCGGAATCCTGCTCGTGATCCTGTTCGGTTGGGGGTGGAACTATCTGGAGGCCGAACGACCGGTCGCCAGGCTCATGAAGAACATCAAAGCGCTGGAGACGTCGGATCCCAAAGACCAGTTGAATGTCTATCGATTCCGCAGGCGAATGCGCAATGTCGCATCGGCTATCAACAGGGTAATGGACATCAAGACCAAGGCCATTCTCGAGGCCGCGGGAAGCTCTTCCAAGAGCATCGACTCTATCCTCGGAAACAAGGAGCCCGGCAGGCTCTCCTCCGCCTCGTTCAAATTCGCCGAGGCGTCGGTTTCCGACATCCCCGATCCACCGCCCGCGTCGGGTGCCACGCCGCAAAAGACGCCTCCCGTCGCGCCGACCCCCCCTGGAGGCGGCCGAGCGCCCATACCGCCCACGCCACCAGCCGGCTCCAAACAACCTCCCATTCCGCCACCTGCGCCGGCATCCGCCATGAGCCCGGCGGATGAGCTTGCCTACTTCAGGAAGACCCATTCGGAATTCGTAGCCCTCAAGCAGAAACTCGGCGAGCCCGTGGATCAGCTCACCTTCGAGCGCTTCGAGGTCACCCTCAAGAAGAACCGGGACACGCTGATAGCCAGGTACGGATGCAAGTCGGTGACGTTCAGGGTTTACGAGAAGGACGGCAAGGCATCCCTCAAGGCCACCCCGGTCAAGTAGAACAATGAGGTGACCCCGTCAATTGGAGAGTTCTCCCTTCAGTTTGAAACTCGGATCGATGCCTAGTTTTTCGAGTTCTCCCGTCTCCCAAAGCCGCTCGTATTCCTCCGGGGACCGGTACCCGAGC
>SDBV01014225.1_pt1 | contig 10042 bp, 6 predicted proteins | sample 2277081 | NCBI WGS metagenome assembly SDBV01 (sample SAMN10402039, study PRJNA504765) | marine sediment metagenome | isolation source: marine sediment core GS10_PC15, 223 cmbsf | place: Arctic Ocean: Southern Knipovich Ridge | collected 2010 | reverse complement strand
GCACCCCGCTACTAAATTATATAAGTTAGTCTAATTATTATTGAACGTTCTTAAAATCATCGAAATATGAAATATGAACGCTCTATATATATAATTTAGTAGCGGGGTGCAGCCTGAGATCTTAATTTTCTTTAACACCGCAAATTGCTTTTATAATATACATATTGATTATTCTACATCCGATATATTATAATATTTTTAAGTATATTGTTATCGGGAAAAGTATGTCAGATTTAAAAGCGACCTTCTATCTTAAATACTCAGGCAGGACAAGCAGCGGGGATTACAAAAACAAGATAATAACAAGAATGTTCCCAAGCATACGTTACGGCCGTGATACAGACCTGGAAAGATATGTAATGATGCGGGAGACTAAAAAGCCGCAGAAAGAATGGCAGATGTATTATTATAATCTTAAAAAAAAATATACAAATACAGAAAGAATACAACTTATTCGCTCATTACGGAAAAAAAGGGCAAATTTTGAATTTATTTTTTCTTCCATTATAGACCAGCTCTACAGCAGAATAGTTAAAAAATTGGAAATCAAAATTACAGGCATTTCAAGTCTTTTTTCTTCTAACGGAAAAATGTTAAGTATATCTGAGATTTCAAAAATGGACAGCAGTATTCTTTTAAAGAAAATTGAATACATTATCAATCTGTTTTCTCCGGACAAATATGAGGCTCTGGACAACATTAATTTCCTGGTGGATTTCGCAGGAAATAATGACTTTAAGCATAATGAAATAAGCCGAATCGAAGAATTAGTTAAAAGCTATATTGATGGATCTCTTTTTGAGCACACGGGGGATGAAGGTGAAGTTTATTCATTTGATATGAAGGAAGAGTACATAAAGCAATATGGAAAAGCCCCGCCTAAAATTACAGAGTCCAGGGAAAAAGATCAGAAAAGAAAAATAAAACCATTTAAAATCCACATAGTACTTACAAATAACGATCTAAAAGATATTTTATTAAAAACTAAAAATATAAATGAATATGATATCTGCTTTACATACCTGCAGAAATATATGAAACATATAGAGAATGAGGACTTCGCCACAAAAATATTCGTATACTCTAAAAACCACAGAACAAATCATTTTCGTATTTTTGATGCAATCAGGAAAGGCGTCAGGCTGAAGTATAATAAAGAGCGGATTTTTGACGATATATTTAAGGTAGTATGCAACGGCAGATATATTTATAATGTGAGCTATGAAAAAAGTATAGATTTTAAATTAAAGTTATTAAGCAGTTCTGCAAAAAGAAGAAAGCCTGTCCCGAAAAGCAGATATATTCCTTCTTTACCAATAAAAAGAAAACTACAGCAAAGAAAAACGTTCCTTAAGCCTCAGCATACCGCTATAAAAAGGGAAGAAGTAAAAAAAGAAAAACCAAAAGCTGCTGCTAAGGTTAAGGCAATAAAAGTAAAACCGTTAAAGCAAAAGCGAATTAAAAAGGTTCAGAAAAAAGAAAGAATAATATTCAGGCAGGATGACTATAAAACTCGATCTATAGAAAATATGATGGATGACATAAGCAAAGACAAGAGAACCAGGAGATTATTTAACGATGAATTTAAAAAAAGACTTTCGAAAAGTATAACAACTGCATTTTATTCAAATGAAATAACATCAGTAAAATTAAGCAGAAATACTTCGAACACAATTGAACAGCTCAAAGAACTCATACATTACCTTCTAAAAAACTATGATAATATTTTAACCCGTCATGATAAAACTGAGATTTACAAGAATGAGATTGAAAAATTCGGATTATCTATCCACACTGTATATTCCATTATTATTCAGTGCTTCACAAAGCTAAAAACGGATCATTTAACAGGTAATTTCAAAATAAAGAAACGTTTGTTCAGTAGATTAATCAATTAAACAGAAACTCTGTGCAGTTTAGTCCTGAAGTTTGTTGAATCATCCTTAATAATCTTATTTACATACGCAATATTGTTATTTATTGAATCAATATATAAATTTTTATCCACACCATAGCGCTTAAGAAAATGATATCTTGCATATTTGTGAATATTTAATAGTTCTTTACCAAACCGTTCTTTAGTAATGTTGTAAAAATCAACAGTCTTCTGAATTATATCAAACTCAGTATTATAACCTGCAATCCCTGCTTCCCTGAACTCATAATATAAAAATAGAAGTTTTTCCAGGTAAACCCTGTCTGCCATCTGGCCCATTAAGTCTGCTGTTCCTAAAATAGCACCGCAAGTCTTTTCCAAATCATTTTGAAAATCAATAGATTCGATATCAGCAGTAATACCGGAACAGCTTATAAACCTTTTAATCATTATTACATCATCCATTTCCAATTTAAATGTTTTATAATTTTCAAGCACAAAATCATTACTCCGTTTAACATGGATTTTTGTATATTTAGCTCCCGTTCCGTCTTTATCCCAGGTTTTCTGAATATAACCTGTGTCATGCAGAAGCCCTGCAGATAAAAGATTTATCACAATTTTTACAGGTATATTCTCATTCTTTATATTATACCCGTCTATGAGCCTGCTGATTGCAAAAACAGTATCCACAGTATGCTTTAAATCGTGATATCGCGTATTGCATCCTTTATAACCATTAAACTTACCGTTAAATAATTTTGCAACGAGTTTAAATTCATCACTTATACGCTTAAAATATTTTGGCAGATAATAGTAGCTGAATGTTTTTTTTACCTGTTTTAATATCTTATTTACATCATTTTGGTTTAAAATATTGGATAACTGTTCATTATTCATTTTTTCTCCGATTATTTACCCCTCCCGAAGAACTATTTTTCATTATACCACATAATCATCCAATTGCAAGAGCAATTTTTTTTTAAATATAAAGTAGACATTCTCCTAAAAATATAAAAAGCCTGCATTGTAATGAATTATAATTTTCTATAAAATATTGTTATTATGTGATACTGTTATGTAGAAGAAACAATTAAGCCAAGAAATAAAGAATAATGTGGAATTTTACTTATTAAAATAATTTTTTAGTATTTTGTAAACAATATGGAAAATAAAGTAATAGATTTATTAAAATCATATGCTCTCAAAAATAACAATCCTGTAATAAATTTTAATAGATTTATTAAATTCATGTCGAATTACGCGGAAAAACACAGTTCTACTGAATTATACCTGCTTGCTGAAAATATAAAAACAGGCTTTATACCTCTAATTACAACAATAGAAGAATCAGGAAAATGTTCTATAATTCATGAAAATAATGTTATCAAGTCTATAATTTTAAATGAATTTGCCGTTGAAATAGTTGCAAATGAATATCAGAAAATAAAAGAAAGCGCCAGCATACCCTTTCCTTCAGAAAAGGAACTCGGTATTCAGATAGCTCCTAAAAATATTTTACCAATTAATGTTAAAACAGATTTAGTTAATGTTCTTAACAGAGTGAGTGAAATTTCACAGGAGATAATCAGAATCACCTTTCCGGAAAATATTCAAAGTATTATAGTTACTCCTAAGTTTATAAGCACGACATTACTAGAATGCTGTGTATATAAGATAAGCCATTACCTTCAGGCACGAATGAATGTAGGATATATTTACAACAGACTGGTTCTTATATTAAAGGGCTATGAAACTATACTTAATACAGTTTTAAATAATATTCTATTAAAGAATAATAAGGTTGTATCCTCTTTATTTGAACCCGATGATTTTTCATTTAAGTTCTGGGCTCATTTTGCAAACCTGATCCTTCAGGACTTTAAAGGAAAGAAAGATAAAACAAATGAAGAAATCGGGTACTGCCAATCTGCATATTTAATAGGATTTTACATTGTTTATCAAAAGGGAATAATTCAAAAACAGATTCAGAAAGAATCCGATTTAAAAGATCTTGGTGTTCAGATAAAAAAACCGCCATACACGTTTACTATGGAGGATCTTTATCAATTAAAGGACAGCAAAGGCCTGTCTTTTACAAAAAAATATTCAAGGGATTTTATCCATGATTTTTTAAATAATAACATTAAGCAGGATACTGAAGGCAAATTACCCAATATTATTCAGCTTAAAATTAAAAAGGATAAGGAATACTATATTCAGAAAGACTTTATAGGCCCGATTTTTATTAACAAATTATACGATGCATCTAATGACTTAAGGATCCATTTTATTGATAATTGGACAGATCAATTACAGGAAAATAATAAAAGCAATTCCATGGATGATGACATATCATTTGTACTGGAAGTAGAAGAGATTGTAGAAAATAGATATCCCCTGCTGCATTCATTAATTAATCCTTCTCTTCTATATATAATAAAAGAAGAAGCAGATATCAGTGTTAATACAAAAGAATCCCTGAATAAATGTTTTAATAAAAAAAATAAATTAAAACCATTAAATGAGATTCTGGACATAGACAGAAAAGAACTGTTAAAAGAAGCTAAAAGCACACTTCCCTTTTGGTTCTCGATTCCAATAATAAAGCAGCTTGTATTTCTATTTAAGAAATTATTTCTTACAAGTACTCCAAAACCAAAAAGCAAAGGAATATTGTCCTCAATTAAAAGGGAATTAGATGCTGTTAATTCTGTAAATAATAAGCAGCAGGCAGTAAATACTAAAAAGAAAAACGAAAAAGAAGTAAATAAAACTCAAATGGCTATAATTGATTATCAAAAAGCCATAAATAAATTAAAGACTCATTTTATAGAGGACGGGACAACCATAAATGTAAAATTAGAAGAACTGGCAGAAAAATGGAATCCCCTGTTTGATCCTACATCCAAAGAAAATTTAATAGAAGATGTTAACTCATTAATAAGAGACTTTTTAAGAAGTGTAAAAAAGAGCTTTAAAAAACAACCGCCGGACAAATCACGAATCCGCAACCTTGCGAAAGAGCTTGTACTAATAAAGGTGCTTTCATCTATTAAGAAAAAAGAATATCTCACCCAGTATATAGAAGTGTATATGATCAAATACTTAAGTAAAATGAATTAAAATAAACCTGCTTAAGAATTTCTGCGGTATTGTTGCCAGCCAGGACTACAATGAAGCTCTTTATGTAATTGATTTAAATAAAGCAAAAGAAATAGCAGACAAAGTGCTTTTAATATAAGTATAGGTTAAATAAATATTAATAGAACGAGTATCCTCCGGATTTGTCTTTTTTATTATTAAATCTTTTTTTTCTAAAGTATTCATCATTACAGTAAAAGTTCCGGTTGTTACTCCTAATTACCAGAAATCTCCTTTGCTTTTGCATTCCCATAAAATCCGATAACCTCAAGAGCATGCATCTGCGGAAGAGATAAATCTGATTCATGGACAATTTCGTGTTCCCACAAAGATAATTTGTCATAGAATTCCAGAATAATGTGAGCCATTTCTTCCAATACTTACCATCCTATTTTAGTTTGAACTTCAAGTAATTTAATACTATTTAGCTTGATTTTCAAGCTTTTTATTTTAAAAAAAAATTTAACTGTTCACCCTCATTCTTAATAAGAAAAACCACTAATCTTCACTAATTTACACTAAAAGAGGGATCATATTAGGCGGAAGATTATTGTTATTTGATTCCAATTAAGGAATTACGATGAAAGATATTTAAACAAGAAGGATATAATTTAATTGGTGCAGCAATGGAAGTTTATAACTATATGAGATCAAGTTTTAGAAGTTACAGAACTTGAAAGGAAATGATTAATATTATAATACGCAAAACATATTAGTGCCGATTAGTGGATAATTTAAGAAGGGTTGAACTGTTACAATAGAAATATTAAAACATGGACAAAAAAATAGGATTGTTCATTTAACAAATAAACAACTCTAAATTGGAAATATTTTTACCTACATATTTAAAGGATTAATTACAAGTATATTTCCACTCTCCGTACCAACAATAATTTTTCCATCATAAATAACAGGCCTTGTTGTTATCTTTTCACCGAGATACAGAGATTTTATTATCACGCCGTTTCCCGCGTTCGCTACAACCAATTGTTCACTGTTAGATCCGAAAAATATTTGCCCATCATAATGCAGAGGCGGACTGGACACTCCGGTAATCTGGCTGAACAGTTCCGCGCCATTCCTTAGAGATAACCCGAATAATGTTCCTTTAGAAAAAATAAATACGCCCCGCCCACTTGTTTCTATATCTTGAAAAACATACATACTGCTTCCCCGTATAAGTTCTTTTTCCCAGGCAATTGAACCAGCACCAATATCATAACATACAACATTTCCCATTCTTCCCGCAAAAAGCGCTTTGTTATTCTGTATTGTTACAGAAATTCCTACAGGCATATTTACTCTTGTTGGTACAGTTGTTACGACATTTCCGGATTCCGGATCTATTATCAACAGTACTCCATTCTGATTAACAATATATATAAAACCTTCATATACAATCGGAGTCATACTAATACTGTTTGGAACGTTTATTTCTCTACGCGTATTTCCATCTGAAAGGTCTATTACATTTATTGAATCATGAGCAGGGAATAATCCAAATTCGCTGGATAATCTTGTTACTCTCTGGCCATACGCGTGAGAGGTATTACTGTCAAGCGAGATTTTGTTTATTACACTTCCGGTTCCTGCATTTGCAATAACAAATTCAACATTACCAGTAAAATATAACCTGTTTCCTATCATAACAGGAAAGGAATTATCATTCGGATTATTTGAAGTAGATATCTGATATACTATATTACCTGTACTTAAATCAGAACAGGTGATTATTCCAAACCTGTCTGCTGTTATTGCTTTGCCGTTATAAATGCTTACATTACCGACAATATTGGCATGTGTAACTGAATATTTAATTATAACAGGCCCACCATTTTGAGAACTTTCAGCTATTACTGCCTGCTCCTTATTTGCAGAAGTAATTTCCGCATTGTTCAAAGCAGCAGAATTATCCTCCGGAGTTTCCTGTGTTGCTGCTGTACTTTCTACAGTTTCATCTATTTTTTCTACTTCCTGTTCTGTATCCTCAGGCTGGGTTGTATCAAGAGCAGTCTGCAGGTCCTCTGTAAATGTCTCTGCAGCGGTATTATCAGTATTATCTTCCACTGCTGTAACTACAAGCTCCTGTACTACTTCTAGCTCCAGTGTAACATTATATTCTACATCCAAACCTACATCTACATTAACACTGAATTCCTTTTCTAAATAACCTTCATTTGTAAAAGTAAAATTAAGTACTTCGCCTGAGTTAAAAATACCGGAATAATTTCCAAAGCCAACAGCTTCTTCATTAAGATAAATAACTGATGTTTCCGGATTTACCTTTACTGCAATTTTAACTAAATCGATTTCTTCTTCGGATTGCACCTGACTGCCTTCCTCCGTAGAAAAACCGGGTGCATGATTTCCAATTTCAATTATCCTCATATTATCAATCTGATTTAATATTTCTCTGTTTTCTGTGGAAATTTCCTCTTGAACATCCTGTATATTAACATTCGCAATTACAGCATCTACTTTGCTGCTAAGATCTTCTTTAGACTGAACTGTAATTCCTTCTGATTCAAGCTGCTCGGATAGTATTATTTCATCGATAAGCTCTTCTACAGCATTAAATGAAGCAGTTGCGTCTACATTTAATACAGACGCATCAATAAACACCTCTTCATTTTCATTTACAATAGATGCGCTTTCCTGTATTTTATTTATAATTCTTATTATTTCATCCGCATTTTCTGCCGATATTTTTTCCTTTTGAATTTTATTAAGCAGGCTGCCCACGTCAACTGAAACAGGAAGAATAGCAACCTTGCCTTCCCTCACAGCAAGCACTGTTCCCGATTTATCTTCTTTAACCATAAACTCCGTACCACGGACTCCGCAGACAGAAGAATTAGTTTTTACATTAAACTGCTCATTTCCAATAAGTTTTTCTACCTTGCAGAGCAGGGAACCTGTAATAATATTTAATGTAATATTAGTCTGCCCGGATTCAAAAAGTACAGAATCCATTACCAGTTCTGTACTTTCCTGTATTTTGACTACCGCAGTTTCTCCAAACTGCAGTTCGCAGAAAGAATTTTCATATACTTTAACTGTAGTACCCACTTCAACGAAATCACCAATGTAAAGAGTATCCCAATCACCATTATTTAATATTTCTACATCACCGGAAAGAAAGGTCACTAAGCCTTGATTATTTTTAGGAATCTGTAGGCCGGACAATTCATTTGATGTAATATTTTGATCTGATTTTTCCGGGCTTTCGCAAGATAAGAAAAAAATTGATAGAATAAAAAGAAGGCAGCAAATTTTAAGTAAAGGCCTCATATCTTTATCTCCTTTTATATTTAAATATATTAAATTATAATAAATATTCAAAATTTGAATAATATAGATAATAATACAAAACCTTTTTTATCTTATTATATATTAGTACCACAAGTACAGCAATATTTCAACATATTTCTTGCCCAAAGCAATTTGCAATGTTAGAGAAAATTAAGATCTCAGCCTGCACCCCGCTACTAAATTATATATATAGAGCGTTCATATTTCATATTTTGATGATTTTAAGAACGTTCAATAATAATTAGACTAACTTATATAATTTAGTAGCGGGGTTTCCGCCTGACAGCAGAATGATTATTTTAACATCATTATTATGCCCTGTGGATGCAAAATACTTCTTTTTGGTGGGGGTAAGTACCCGGCCACTAAACCGGTTTGAGAGATTTAAACTAAACGAAAATATGTAAAGAGCCGTTTTAGTGGTCGGGTGCGGATCTATCCAATAAGCTAAAAATGTATATCTTATTTCACGCAGATTTTATAAGACTGCGCATTGCCCTTTTGGCTAATTCAAATCAATACTCTATAAAGTTTTTTATAAAGAAAATGCTCTGAACTAAGCTATCTTTGGAATTTAAGAACCATTGCCTATAATTAATCTATACTATAGGCAATAATCTGTATCTTTTAAAGGTTCTTTATATCGCAGATTAAAGAAAAAGTTTATTTTCTCTACTTAATCTGTGTTACCTTAAAATTATCAAAGCTAACAGCAAGGCTGCTTGTTCGCAAAGAGATATAACTTCCATCAGGAATAGGTTCACCTATTTCAAAGTACCATTCCCAATTCGGAATAAGAGGGTCTTTAACATATACAGTACCTGTGTTTGAGTCAATTATTAATGAAATTTTAATAGGATTATCAAGATAAGAAGTATCTATGTAAACATACTCAACTTTATTAACAGTAGTTGTCTCGGGTATTTCAAATCCGCCTTTTTCATACATATCAGAAGTTGTTATCTCATCCATCACTGAGTTTCCTTCACTTTTATAACATTGAGCCATGAGTCCTGTTCCGGCATATACTTCCGGATCATAAGTTATCCATAATAAAAATGATTTCCCGTTTCCCCAGCTTATACCATTCGCAGGATTATCAATATTAATATGTATACCGAATGCTCCATGCTGATCATTACCATGAGCTATATACTGTACATCAAATTCATACTGCATAATACCGGACTGAATAACAGGGCTATTAACCTTAGCCATACCGGCTGTTACGCTTAGCTGGGCCAACCGCCCATTTACAATTTGCCAGTCTCCATAGTTCTCCGGAGCAGGTTTCCAATCACCCATAGAGTAAAAACTTTCATTGACTATTACCTGCTGTCCAAAACAAACGTAAGAAAACACAAATAACAGAACTAATACTAATTTTAAAGATTTCATTATTACTTCCTCCTAAGAAATTTTCAATTTACTATCCATGATTACAATCAGGACAGAATTTTATAATACGTTAAATAATAGATTTAAATCAAGTCTTTTTTATTTAAAGCAATTTGCGATGTTAAAGAAATCTAATGCCCCAGGCTGCAAAACACGCCACCGATGCTACAGAACCAAGTAATATAATAATTTTTTGAGATATTTCAATTCTGTTCTGATGCCTCGATAACGTATTTTTCCGCCTGATAGCAGAATGTTTCATTCAACACCACAAAATGCTTCTTCTTGGTGGGGATAATGCTTAAAGTGTAG
>SDBV01014224.1_pt1 | contig 10042 bp, 9 predicted proteins | sample 2277081 | NCBI WGS metagenome assembly SDBV01 (sample SAMN10402039, study PRJNA504765) | marine sediment metagenome | isolation source: marine sediment core GS10_PC15, 223 cmbsf | place: Arctic Ocean: Southern Knipovich Ridge | collected 2010 | reverse complement strand
GTGCAACGTCGGTTTTCAACCGAAGTTGTCGGGCTTGCCCGACTTTAATCACCAAAAACTAATAATCATTTGAATTGTTCAACAAAAAACAGTTATACTTATTTTATTACGGCCTTACTGTAAGTCAGGGAGAAACAGATGACAAAAACCGAAAAATCTATTCGTGAAAAGCTTGAATTCCTTTACCGGAAAAAAGAAACCCAAAAAACCTATGCCGGTGTGAACGATCTCCTTGCAAAATACAAAAAATCAATACCAAAAAAGAGCTTTAATTTTACAGAAAAAGATGTGGTGCTCATAACGTACGGGGACAGTTTCCTCAAACCGGAGGAAAATCCTTTAAAAACATTGGGAGATTTCCTCAATACCCAATTGAGAAGTCTTGTGACCATAGTACACATCCTTCCTTTTTTCCCGTATTCTTCGGATGATGGATTTTCCGTTATTGACTACAAAGAGGTCGACCCGGACCTGGGAGATTGGGAGGACGTTGAGAGGCTGGGGAATAAGTTTTTTTTGATGTTTGACGCTGTGGTCAATCATATTTCAGCTAAGAGCAAAGAATTTCAGGGTTTTCTTAAGGGCGGACAAAAATATAAAGAGTTCTTTATTTCTGTCACAAAGGAAACGGATATTTCACGGGTTTTTCGTCCCCGCGCCCTGCCCCTCACCACGCGATTTGACACCGGACACGGACCTGTCGACCTGTGGACAACTTTCAGCACAGACCAGATAGATCTTAATTTCAGCAATCCCGACGTATTCCTGTTTGTACTCGATGTACTTCTGTTTTATGCCATGCACGGGGCATCGATGATACGGCTCGACGCAATTGCGTTTCTCTGGAAAGAGAGCGGAACTACAAGCCTTCATCTACCCCAGACACACACCGTGATCAAATTGTACAGACAGATCCTGGAAATTGCAGCGCCGTATATAAAAATAATTACAGAGACAAATGTCCCGCATAAGGAAAATATTTCCTATTTTGGGAACGGAAACGATGAAGCGCACATGGTCTACAACTTCGCTCTACCTCCGTTATCGGTTGACGCGCTTCTTACCGGCGACGCCGGGACACTCACCGGATGGGCCCGGTCTCTGGAGCTGCCGGGTCAAAACACATACTTTTATAACTTTACGGCGTCCCATGACGGGATAGGTCTTTTGCCGGCCCACAATATACTTGCAATGGACAGGATACAGGGGTTGATCGATAAAACCGAAGAAAGCGGCGGCAGAGTAAGCTACAAAAGCAACGCTGACGGGACAAAAACTGCGTACGAGTTGAATATTTCACTCTTTGACCTGCTTTCCGATTCCGGAAATGAGAGGGGGCTTGAGGTTTCTATAAAGCGTTTCACCGCATCACAGGCGATTGCTCTTTCTCTTATCGGAGTACCCGCACTATACTATCATTCTATCATAGGTTCAAGAAACTACAACGAAGGGGTTGAAAAAACAGGTTCAAACAGGACGATCAATAGAGAAAAAGTATACATCGAAAATGTCATAAACGAATTGGAGATGGACGGCTCGACAAGAAAACTCGTGTTTCAGAGACTCGCGTCAATGATAAGAGCGAGACGTGATTTGCGGGCTTTCCATCCGCGGGGAAAACAAAATGTGCTTTCCCTGCGCCCGGAGATTTTCTGTCTTGAGAGGAGCTCTCCAGAAGGAGATGAAACCGTGTTATCACTGATCAATGTTTCCGGTAAACGGGTTGCGGTATCGCTTGATCATACCGGAAAAAGGGATGTTCTTTCCGGAAGAATATTTTCCGGTGAAATAAGCCTGGCCCCGTATGAAGTGCTGTGGCTGAAATAACAATTTTCTTTGCGGGAAAATGTTACCGCGGCTGCTCTTCTGTGTGCCGCCCACTATCCGGCTCGATTGCTTCAACGATACCTTCGAAATTAACAAGTATGCTTCTCAGTTTTCTTCTCAAGACCTCGTAGGAAAAAAACCTCGCGGCAAGTGCAAAATTATGTTCAGCCTGTTTCTCATAGGCCTGAGGACCTTTTTCAAGGAGATCATTGATTTTCTCGATAAGATCGTCGGTCACATAACCTTCCATCTCGAGAACGTCAAATTTGTAAGGTTTGATGTCCATTACGTACGAAGAATACATATTTACGAGGATCGGTTTTTTAAAATATATCGCTTCGATAAAAGCATTTCCAAAGCCCTCGTAGGTTGACGGATAGGAGATCAGGTCCGCGTGCGGGTACACATCCCACAATGTGTAGATTTTTTGTCCTTTTGGTGATCGTCCTCTTTTATCGCTGATTATTTCCGGCCTGATTATAAGATCGACATTCAGGTGCTTCGCGTAATCTCTAATCCTTTTTTCATAGGCATCACCCTCATCTCCGGCAGAGTGAGTGATAACCAGCTTTGCCCTGGGATTTTTCAACCTGCTTATGACCTCGACTGTATGCTCAATACCCTTTCTTGCCACTATCCTTGTCGGCTGCAGAATAAAGATGTCGTCATCTTTAAGGCCGAGATCTTTTCTTACATCGATGTTGTAATGATTGATGCCCGATGGTTTCTTTTTAAAATCCAGCACGTTTGGTATGACAAAAGGCGAAAGACCGGTGCGGTAGCTCAACTCACGCTCCGCTTCAGTGTTTATGACAGCGTGCTGTATCGAAGGCAGGGAAGGGGGGAATGCCATCCGAAGCAGATCGGACACAGCGTTTACATAAAATCTTGGCCTTTCCCAGTAAAAGTCGTGGTGATGGGCAATTGTGGGTATACCGGTCTCAGCGATAAATTCCGTCAGGGCCAGACCGAGAGGTATATTCATGGGAATAGCAAGACAGTTTTCAGCAACGATCAGATCGATATTGAATTTTTTTGTAAATTTATATAGAGCATTTTTAATTACTTTTCGTACAGAATGAATTGTTCCGGTTACACGTGATGTTCTCTTGTAAACTTTAAAACAGCTTTTCTGTATACGCTTGATTATCGGGTCTTCGAAATGAGCCTCAGGGACAATCATAACACGCTGTTTCTGCTTGTCGCAAAGGCCCGAAAAATAAAAACATTCGTACCCCATGCGTTTCATCACTCTGGCCCATTTTTCAGTTTCCAGCGAAACTCCGTCAGTGCCCTGGAAACGCGTAGCAACAAACCCGATATTTTCAATTTTTAGGTTGCCTGGGCCTTTGCCCCCGGTTTTATAGATCATCGAATCCCCGCTTTCTTACAGCAGCTGATGTAAAAATACAAACTCACCTATAAAGACCATGCATTTTGCCTATTTAAATAATCGGAAATATCCGTCAAAGCAGTAACCACCAAGTCCGGGGTGAGTTTAAAACATCGCGTGTCATTTTTTCTCAAACGTAAAGATCTCCTGTCGCCGGCAAAAAGGGCTGTCTGAAACCCCACAGCATCCGCGGGATATATATCATTCAGCATATCATTACCGACATATAGAGTGTTTTGGGCAGTTATTGACTTATCAGCTAAAACAATCTTTGCTTTTAAAAAAAGCCTTGTCGAAGGCTTTGCGTATTTGTGTTCAAATGAATAAAACATGAGATCACTTGAAAATCCAAGCTCCTCCGGATAAAATCCCGTAAATGCCTCGAACAGGATCGGGCTGAAAAACTGCGCGTTTGAAATAACACCCATTATGATGTTATTTTCTTTCAAAAATTTAAAAACTTTATTCAAACCCGGCATCGGCCACACAGGATTAAAAACAGATTCAAATTCCACCGAAAACCGCCTCGCAGGCGGCAGTTTGTCAAGCTCCAGGACTTTCATCCAGATCATGTCTATCTCCACCTCCGGATAATCGACCCCTGATTTCCGCAAACGGCCGTGCTCTTTTGCTATTTCTTCAAAATAACGCTTCTTTACCTCATCAGCATCTTTTTTTATACCGTAATTTTTCAGGAGCCTGCCGAGGACCAAAGGATGTATTTTTTCCCTGGAACCGGAGATATCACCGGACCCGCTGATAAAAAGAGTCCCGTATATATCAAAAAGAACAGCTCTTACAGGCTTTTTTAACCGGCCATGTATCTTTGACCCGGAAGCCAACGGCTTCAAAGGTTTCGCGTACTTTTTTATAATTTCTGTGAAAGGTATTTCTCTAACCATACGCTGAATCACATAGAAGAAGATAGGATTGCTGAGGCGTATTAAACGTCTCGAGAAGCACCTTTCTATTTATTGACTGGGTTACTTTTCTGTTTAAAACCTTATCATAAACCTTTAAAAGATTGTCCCTGTTCTTTTGAAGAGAATACTCACTTTCGACAATTTTCTTATTTGTGTCGACTATCTCACGCTCATTGTCAGAAAAAACAATATTTTCTAAAAAAGGATTTATGTCAAGAACTTTTTTATATTTTTTTCTGCTGTTTATTAAATTCAGCATGACCTGTTTCTGCAGGATGCCGTTCAGATACCCGAAATCAATACATCCCTCTTCTGTCAACTTCTGAAAATCTTCATCGATCTTCCAGTCTTCATAGGACATTCCGTATAGCCTGAGTTTTTCGATATAACAGTTTTGCCATTTTCGCGCAAAAAGATCTCTGTCCATAAAATCAAGGGGGATGAGAATTTTTCTATAAAGATGGTCCAGCAATAATCCTTTTTTAAAAAAATCTGAACAAATGTCAGGCAAGAGTCTTCCGAAAAGCATCCTTCCAATACCCCAGGGTTCGAGGTAGGTAAGCCCGAACCCCTCCTTGACACTGGTTGTTATCATACAGCAGCTCTTTGAAAGAACGGTTTCGTAATCGTTATCCACACCCAGACGGAACAGAACCTTCAGTTTCTCGCTTTTTACAAAATCCATCCAGCCATGATAGCTCTGCCGGTCCAGCGGTGATGTGGGCTCGAGGGTGATCCCCACCTTCCTGTTATCCGCAATGAAAAGCGAGACCAGCACTGCCTCCCCAATATTTTTCCTCCTTATCGCGCGGATCGGGTATAGAATAATATCTCTGTCTTTAATATCAGTCTTTATATTCAGCTGATGCACAGGGTTTGGTATATAATGCAGCCCCTCCTCCTTCAACCCTGATCTGATCAATACCCCGAAATCCCTCATGTTGATAACCCCGTAATGGCAGTCGGCCGGATACTCTTCGCTGCGATAGCCGTAAGGTCTGCCATCTTCAGCAAAATCGTGGATCTGAAGCAGGACTTTCTCACCCATGGAAATAAGCGCATTTATCACCTTTATAAAGTCTTTGTTTTTCCCAAGGATCGGATTGTGGACATGAAAAAGATCCGGGCCATCTTTCCATTCAGTGTGAGCGGCATTCATGATCGATCTTGCAATTGTGTCAGGCCTTGTGCTGTCATTTCTGTCTCTGTCATAAGAAATGGCCGGAACAACGGTGAAAGGGAAAGGGCCCGGCCGGGACGGGGGTTCACCCACAACTGCAAGAGGTTCAACTGAAGCATTTAAGGATTTTACTTGCTCCTCAATAACTTTTGTTACGCCTCCGGGCCGGAGGTGATGATGTAAATATACTATCTTCATGTCTTTTTTAGAGCACGTGCTCCTTCGGATTCTCCAGGATGCTTTTGAGCTCGGAAAGAAATAAAGCGCCTGTTGAGCCATCCACAGCCCTGTGATCACAGGAGAGCGTCATTTTCATTCTCTGCCCGATTCCGACAGCACCATCCTCCACCACAGGGACCTCTCTTATCGCTCCGGTTGCCAGGATCATCGACTGAGGGGGGTTAATAATTGCAATACATTCTTCAATACCGAACATACCCAGGTTGGAAAGTGTGAATGTCCCCCCCATGCTTTCCCTGGGGCGCAGCTTCTTATTTCTGGCCTTTTCAACCAGCACACCGGATTCTTCACTTATATTAAAAAGAGTCTTTTCTTCGCAGTTTCTAACCGCGGGAGTCAAAAGCCCCCCTTCCACAGCAACGGCAAGACAGACATTTATATTTTTATAATATCTGATCCTGTCATCGATATACGATACGTTGCATTCCGGGTGGTTCAGCATTACAAGAGCGACCGCTTTTATGATAATATCATTATAACTTATCTTAATAGTCCCGGAGGAATTAAGATCGTTTCTTAACTCGATCATATTTTTCATATCCGTGTCTACCGTGAGATAAAAATGCGGAATCGTAAGCTTGCTTTCCAGCAATCTTTTTCCAATTACTTTACGCAGCAAAGGCGCGTTTTCTTCACTGTACTCCGGGGCTCCGTATATGTCAGCTTCACTCATTGCAGTCTCCTTAGCGTTCCCTTTGATCTGTTTGCTTTTATTTCATTTACGCAAAATCAGGATTCCCAAAAGATATAGAAAAACTGATAAAGTGAAAAGTAACTTTTCATGATACATTCATAAATTGATATTAAAAAGTTATTGCAAAAAAAAGAAATGTGTGAGATTATGCTGTAAAAGCTAAAATGTGTATCTTAAAAGAAACCGGAACGTCGAAATGTGGTTTCGATTTTCAAAAGAAGTTTGAAATTCTTCAGGAAAATGCTATATTTAATATTATAAGGGGCAGGTTTCAAAATGACCAAGAACGAGTTTCAAAAAAAAGTTATAGAGCTTTTAAAAAAATATCATCCAAATACAAGGATGAAGGAAAAGATAATTCCTTTGTTTTCCATAGTGGATAATCTGACGCAGGACGAAATGGGGGATGTGTACAATATGCTGGAGGAGGCGATCGTTACCCAGAAGGAATCCGATAAACTTACAGTTAATCTGAATACCGTTTTTGCAGAGTTTAACCATACGATCCAGGATGTCTCAAAAAGACTTTCTGAAATTCAGAAAAGACTTGAAAGTGAAAATAAACCTTCTCCCGATTTATCCGCCTCTGGGGTAAAAGAATTTTCCGGGTCGCGCAGCGTAAAGGAACTTTATAATATTAAACGTGGACCTACTATGAAATTTAACAAACATTCATTTCAGAGTGAAAAGCCCAGCTTCGGTTTAAAGTTGAACAAACTTTTTTCGTCCTTTATAACCGAGTATGGGCCGGAAAATGTGACAATGGTTGTAAGTGATTCAATAATCTACGCGAACAATTTAATTTTAAGGGTATCACTCAAAACCCAGGATGTCATCATAAGTTCTGCTAAATCAATAAAATTTTTTAAAACTCCCGGAAATGATAACTTTCTCATAACCGATAAACCCGAGATCATCCCCTGCGGGAATGAAAAAAATTTTTATTTTAAATATATTACTTATGAAGATATCTTGCATCTCACGAACGGGGACTTTTTCAAGGTATTTCACAAAGATATTTTACAATACTATAAAAGACACGAGGTCGCAATTCCTCCCAAACTCAAAAAAGTAGGGTATTTCAAATTTGAATAGACGGCTGCTACTCTCTGTTTAAAACCGATCTATATCCTTTGGAAGCGCGGGCCCCGCGGCAACCCTGGCCTTTCGGGTCATTTAATCTTATCCTTTCAGCTCAATTGAATGATCAAATGGGGGTCCTGCCTGAAAGAGCTTTGGAAAGAGTAACCGCGTCCGCATATTCAAGGTCTCCCCCAACGGGAAGTCCGCTGGCGATCCTGGTTACTGAAACGCCCAATGGTTTTATCAATTTTGAAATATAAAGTGCTGTGACATCTCCCTCGATATTCGGGTCAGTAGCCAGGATTATCTCATCAACTTCGTTATTCTCGATCCTTTTTATAAGCTCTTTGATCCTCAGGTCATCCGGGCCGACACCGTCAAGAGGGGAAATCACACCCATCAGTACATGATATACACCGTTATAGGTGCCGCTTTTCTCGACCGCCCAGATGTCCTTGGGCTCCTCAACAATACAGATGACCTTGCCATTCCGGCGTGAATTTGCACATATCTCGCAAAGATCACTCTCGGTAAAGCTAAAGCAAATTCTGCAAAATTTTACGTTTTTTTTAACCTCAAATAGCGCCTCGGCAAGATTTTTCGCAATCAGGGCGTCCTCTTTCAGTATAAAAAAAACGAGTCGTTCCGCGGTTTTTCTCCCGATTCCCGGCAATTTTGAGAATTCATGTATCAATCTGGAAATAGAGCCTTTTTGGTTCAACTAAAACGGCACCTCAAGACCGGGGATATTCAAACCGCCGGTTATTTTTGACATTTCGAGCTTTACCGTCTCATCCATTTTATGCATAGCATCATTTACAGCCGCGACCACTAAATCTTCCAACATCTCTTTATCGTCAGGATTTACGACTTCCTTCGATATTTTTATCTCTACTACTTCATGCTTTCCGTTGACCACTGCTTTCACCATGTCTCCACCGGCACTCCCTGCAGCTTCTTTGTTGACAAGTTCAGCCTGCATTTTCTTTATTTTTTCCTGAAGTTCCTGTGCCTGTTTTAAGAAGTTCATATTCAAACCCATTAATTGCCTCCATAATTATTATTAGGTATGATCTCGCCTTTAAACACATCAATGACCTTGGATACCTCCGGGGAAAGAGGCGGGTCTTCTTTGCCGGGAGCCTTCCTGTTGTTAATAACAAAATTAACACGTATATCCAGCTGTAGTAATTTATTTATCTCTTTTTCGATAAACTTTTTTGTAGAATCTTCATTTACATGTTCATAGCTCAATCTTTCATTCTGCTCATAAGTCACCGTCAATAAATTGTTATCAAAATTATATTTTTTTGCCCTGTTTAGAAACTCAGCGATAGCCCGCCTTTTTTTTGAAAAATGTGAAATGATACGCTTGATCATGTCGGCGTTATCTTCTGAAGCGTTGCTTACATCTTTTTCCTCGTTATCTTCGGGGGGCGGAGTATTCTTTTTTTCATCGGCAACCTGGCCGCCGGCCGTAATTTTTTGTTTAAGTTCTTCAAGCCTCTTAATAAGTGATACAGGCTGAATAATATCTTTATATCGGACCAGCTTTATTAAGGTGATTTCCAATAATTCACGTGCAAGGCCGCTGTTTTTTGTGTCAAGATAGGTCCTGGAAAGGAGCACGAGTATGTTGTTGATATCTTTTTTGGTAAAGGAAGAGAGAAAGGACTTCATAGTATCTATGTCCTGTTCCGGCAGATCTACCAGATTTGACGTTTCTTTGTCGGCCGCGAGAATGTAAAGGTTCCGAAAATATTCGATCAACCCGGTAACAAGGGTACTGACCTCCATTCCGTCACGCAGGAGCTTATCCAGCAGAGAAACAGCTGTGCTGAAGTCTTCCCCGGCGATCGATCTCGCAAATTCGTGATATATATCATAGCTCGGTATGCCAAGCACATAAAACACATCTTCTTCTTTGATGGTTCCCTCGCAGTATGAGATCATCTGGTCCAGCACGGATTGAGCGTCCCTCATGGCGCCCACAGCGCTTTTCGCTATCCAGAAGAGCGCATCTTCCTCCGCTTCCATCGATACATCCCGAAGGACCTTTTTTAGCATTTTCACGATTTCAGGTATGGCTATCCGTTTGAAGACAAACTGCTGACATCTCGAGCGTATAGTCTGGGGAACTTTATTGATCTCTGTGGTCGCGAACATGAATATCACATGGGAGGGAGGCTCCTCCAGAGTCTTCAGCAGCGCGTTAAAAGCCTCAGATGTCAGCATATGAACTTCATCTATTATGTAGATCTTATACTTTGCGGCGGACGGAACAAATCTTATATTCTCGCGCAGCTGTCTTATCTCATCGATCCTTCTGTTTGACGCTCCATCTATTTCAACCAGGTCAAGAGACCGGCCTTCGGTGATCTCGGTGCAAAAGGTGCACTCATTACAGGGAGTGGGAGTAGGCCCGTTTTTACAGTTGAGGGCTTTTGCGAATATCCTCGCGGCCGAGGTCTTACCTATACCCCTGGGGCCTGAAAAGATATAAGCGTGTCCTACCCTTTCTTTGAGAATAGCGTTTTTAAGAGTATTGGCTATATGTTCCTGACCGACAAGTTCTTCAAATACCTGCGGTCTGTATTTTCGCGCGGTTACGATGTAAGCCATTCTTCAACCCGGAGAAATATGATTATATTAAAATGATATGAGACCTTCACAGCTCATGCAGTATTAAATTTCTATCCCGG
>SDBV01014223.1_pt1 | contig 10043 bp, 4 predicted proteins | sample 2277081 | NCBI WGS metagenome assembly SDBV01 (sample SAMN10402039, study PRJNA504765) | marine sediment metagenome | isolation source: marine sediment core GS10_PC15, 223 cmbsf | place: Arctic Ocean: Southern Knipovich Ridge | collected 2010 | reverse complement strand
AGCAGTAATGGTTGCCCGTCCGTTTTGGGCGAAGGCAGCTGTAGCCCCTAATAGGACCAGGTACAGGACTCCTGCGGTCCACCTGGGAAGGAGGGATGGCCTGGTTTTTCGAATCATCGCATACGAATTTATGCAAATATTAAGCCAAAATCCGCAACAGCCCGGGACCGACAGCCGGTTTCTGGTCCTAATCCACACCGCTGCCTTCTTTTGGAACGCATACAGGCAAAAAACTCCCTGCTGGGATCAAAACATGCCGAAACGCACGACGGCCCCGGAGATTGATTTCCAGGGCCATCGAGTTATTTCGTCTGCAGTGTTTTATGACAGCAGCTGAATCATTATTTCAGCAACACCATCTTCTTCATGGAAACGATCTTGCTATCCACCTGCAGGCGGTAGAAGTACATCCCGGTGCTAACCTTACGACCGTTGTTGTCCAGGCTGTTCCAGGTGGTCTTGTACGAGCCGGCTTCGAGGCGGCTGGAGACCAGTGTACGCACTTCCTGACCCAGCAGGTTGAATACCGAGATCTTCACCATGCCGTCCTCCGGCAGGTTGAAGTCAATGGTAGTTACCGGGTTGAACGGATTGGGATAGTTCTGGCTCAGCGCGTATTCCGCGGGGATCGCCTTCTGAACCTCTACCACCGCTTTGGCCACGACGTAATCCACGCCGACCAGGGTGACCTGCTCAATTGAGATGGCCTCCGGGTCTTTCGTCCGGGCGCGCAACTGGATCGTGAACAGATTCAGTTCACGGTCGGTCACATCGCCGTCGCGTCCGATCATGGCGCTGGCTAAGATGGTACGGCTGCCCTGGTCCACCCGCAGCTTACGGGCCGGGTGGTAGCCAGCCAGTGCATCGCTGAAGCTGAGCACTTCCCAATGTGCCTTGTTGATATCCATATCCACGGAGTAAGCGTGGAGGTTGCCCAGCTCCTCGAGGGCGACCGCGTAGGTCGTTACGTCGCCTTGCTCCTCGAGTGCGATCAACCGCGCAATTACGCCCGTGTTCGGAGCGGGGGCGGTCCGTTTGTATACCAGACCTTCACCGTTCGTGCCGGAATTGGCGTTCACGATGTTGTAGTCGGCGATGTACACCTGGCCGCTGCCATCAATATCCGCCTGGGCATACCAGTTGGTATCACTGCTGGTGGAGCCGTAGGCATTGGTAACCGCGGTAACATCGTCGGAGTTCACCTGGTTGTCGGGCAGCGTACGTGTACTGCCGATCCCGTCGTGGTTGTACCCCGCAATGTCACCGGCGAGCAGCATGTCACCAGCGGTGAAATCCAGCGAGCCGGTATTCACCGGGCGCACGGCCACGTTCTGGGACAACTGATCCAGACGATAGTCGTTGTGTACGATTATATCGTAGTCGCCCGTGGGGATGGAGCTGACTGTGTAAGCACCATCGGTACCCAGTACGACGGAGATACTGCCGTCGGAATTGGCGCCGCCGTTAGCATCCAGGAAATCGGAATCGGTGATGGCGGTATACGAACCGAGCGGCAGGACGAAGACGTCAACTGTTTTGCCGACGTCCGTAGTGGCTTCCAATTCGATCTGGCCGGAAATCCCACCCCGCGGAGCGGTTATATAGTTGCCCGCTTCGCTGGGGAAAGAGGAGGCTTCGGTGTTGCTGTTAGCATCCACTATGCTGGTGGCCCGGGTGTCCGTATTCACGAAGAGGACCAGGTTGTCGATAAGTTCCGTGCCCGTGCCGGAAGAAGTGGCCACGATCTGGAACTGTGCGACCGTCAGGTCGGGGGCGTCCAGGTCATCACCTGCGCTCTGGCCGAGCTCCGCATAGTCCAGTTCATAGACCCCGGCGCCGGTGGTGATCTTGTTCTTCGAAACGGTACCGTCATAATTGGCCGCTTCGGTTATGAACGGCTGATTGGTTCCCTGGTCGATAACCGAGAAGTAGGTGCTTGGCACGTCAATGGCCAGGTTGAGGATCTCGACCAATAAGGCACCATTGCTTTGAGCAATCACTGAAACCGTAAGCGTATCACCCTCCTCGAGGGTCGCATTGCTGGGGCTCAGCGAAAAACTGGTGACGTCCGGATCGGAACCGGTAAACTTGAGCACGCCGGGGGCCTGCACAGGTACTTCCGCATCCAAAGTAGCGCCAGTCCAATTTATCATATAATACACATCATAGAACCCTTGGGGCCTTGATGCCGCGGCAAGGCCAATATTGTCGGTAAGATCGGCTACATCAAGAGTGTAGGTGCCTGATTCCGCCAATGGGCCTGCTGCTGCACCAATAGAAGCCGAACCATCAGCTAGTGTCGTGATCCAATACCAGTCATTACCACCAGCAAGACCGGCCAGGGTCACGATGGCGTCATAATCTGCAACCATGGTGGCGCCCTGCGGGACCATCACGATGCTGGTGAAGTTCGTGGCGTCAGCATCATTGAGGTCGAAGGCGTTCCATTTGAACGGTATCTCATCGTCACCGTTGAGTTCGATGGTTTCGCCCGCCAGTGGGGTCTCCGCCCGAAAATAGGCGCTGTGCAGCGGTGCGAACGAGCGGTTCACCAAGATGGGCGCGCCCGCCTCTTTCGGAACGAGATCGGAATTATACTGCACAAACAGGTGGTCGCTGCCGCCCTGGATGTGGGCGATGACCTCGTAAGGGCCAGCCCCCAGGGCCGGGCTCTCGGCGGTCCACTCCCACATGTAGCGGTTGTCCGCCTTGTCGTCACCGTTTTCGGTGGTGGAGCCGATCTGGACCACGTTGCCGGGGACGCCAGTCCAGGCCCCATCTGTCAGCAAGGCGCCATCCAGCACGGAAGTAACCGCGGCCGCGGTGATTATAGCATCCAGATCACTCGTGGTGTAATAGAAGGTGATAGTGGCGTTGTCATCGGCATCCTTGTCGTTGTCGATGTCGGTGCCCCAACTGATGACGTAGTAATCGTCCGTGCCGGAATCGATAAAGAAACCATCGGCGGTATATATTTCGTCAAAAGCGAAGTAGGGGTAGTGGAGCACTTTCACCTGTTTGTCGACGGCGGCACTGGTGACCAACTGATATACGTCCTGGTTCTTACCGTCGTTGGCTACCATGTACATGTAGTACGTACCGGGCGTTTCATAGGTGGCTGTGTCGGTATAGATGCTGTAAGTGAAAGAACCAACGGCGCCTTGTTCGTAGAGGGTGCTGGTGTTGATCTTAAAGCTGTTGGAGCCTACCGAGTCAACCACTTCGCTGCCCTGCGATCCACTGAGCACCAGGTCGGTCTCAACCAGGCCGTCATCATCCGACAGGAAGATGTCTACCGTGGCGTTGTTGTCCACGTCCTCCAAATCCCAGAAGAATTCCAGGGTGTTGAGGTTAGTACCGGCCAGGGCTAGTGGTGTGAAAGCCTTGTCAAGCACACCGCCGGATTCCAACGTCACGGAAGCATCGTCACCACCGCCACCAGGCGTGTAGAAGTTATCCGCATCCAAGTCGTAGCCACCGGCGTTGTCGTTGCCTGAGGCAAATACCGGCCAGTGACGGACATCGATGCTGTCGCTGCGCGCCAGTACCCAGTCACAGGTGACACTGGAGGTGATGTAGAGGTACCAGAAACCTTCCGACAGGCGGTCGGCCGCGATCATGCCGCTCTGGGTAGCACCGTCATTGAAGTCCTGACCTTCGTAGGAGAGTGCCCAGACCTGGTCACCATTGACGGGATCGTCCTCGATAACCCGATGGCTGTTCTCGTCGGTCACGATCCGCTGCAGGTTCGACGTCTTGGAGGCCCAGAGGTAATACTCCACATCGTCGTCATCAGTAAGACCTGAAGCCCAGCTATTTGAAGTCCAGTCCGCCCAGTTGGCGGGAGTTTCTATTAAGACGTCGACAGCGGCGCCCGCGTCATCTTCAATCAGATCGGGCAGGGTTCCTGTGACAACGGCATCGGTGACGGCGGGATAAAAATCGCCCTTGGGGGTGGTTTCCACCGTATTATCTGCCGCGTCGTTGAACGCAACAGTGAACGTTAAGTTCGCGAGGGTATCCTCGTAGCTGATGGCACTCGTCTGGGAGGCCCCTTCAGATCCCACCAGGTTGGCGCCGGCATAGGTGAACGTGTAGTTCTGGCTGCCCGTTGTAGCGTCGGTGTCTGTTTCAGTAGGGAAGAACACCCACAGCAGGTCTGCATCGATAGTATTGGCAACGCCGGCCGCGGTCAGCTCGATGCTGTTAGCATCCGCGGCTGTCACAGACCAGGTAGTGGCGTTCGCTGTCGTAAACGCGATCGCGACCTCATCAGTGTAAAGGACGTCAAGTTCTGGGTCGGTATTCGCAATATTCATGTACGTCGGCAGCTGGATGGTAATGGTACCAGTGCTGATATCCGTACCGGCGCCACCGACGTCGGTGATGGTGATATGCTGAATAAAGACCTGTTCGTCCGAACCGTTGGTATAGGCGCCCTTGGGCACATCGTTCGGCGTAATGGTGATCGTCGCTTGGGCGAATAGGAATACGCTGAGCGAGATTGCCATGGTCAGAATTCTTACCAAGCTCTTCATGGTTGGTTCCTCTTTGGGTTTCGCGTGCACTGTTGAATGAACATTGTTCATATTTTCAAATTTGCCTCTTCCGGTACCCTGCCTTAACGGCAAGCACTTGCATGTCCTCCGTGCGAGGCCTTTTTACTTCCTCCCATATCGGATGATCATTGCAATTCTTTAGGGCTTTTTTAGCATTATTTTCCGCAGGCCCTAGCTGCCATTCCTCCGTCATGGGAGAAGGTAAGGTGGAGGGACTCAGATGGCAATCAGGCTAAACCCTATTATTGTGTACGGGAATAGCCTGAGAACCGGTCAACCTTGAGGACCTGAACACATGGTCGAAGGCCTGAAACAGCACCCCTGGGTTGGCGGCCGGCAGTAAATTATAGCCCAGCCGTTCACATCTGGGGATAGATGGCCAGCTGACGACGGGCGAGGGCCTTCAGGCCCTATCGCGAACGGCGTTTCTAAGTCCGGACGACCTTATTTCCCAGCCATAAATGGCTGGGTGATGGTCCCGCCTAGCCCAGTCGTTAACGGCTGGGTGACTAAGAAATAGCAGACAGCATCCCAGTACAGAAAGGCTACCGACTCATGGAACGCAGCCCAAGCAGGCCCTCCGGCCGGATCGCCATCGTGGGCGGTGTCCGTACCCCTTTTGCCAAGGCTTTCACCGACCTGACCCACCTGGACGCCTCCGACCTGGCCAAGGTGGTAACCCAGGAGCTGATCCAGCGCCTGGAACTGTCTGCTGAGGCCGTCGACGAGATGGTCTGGGGGTCGGTGCTGCCCACCATGTCCAACCTGAACATTGGCCGGGAGGTGCCCATTGCACTGGGCCTGACTCACGTGGTGGGCCATACGTTAGGGCAGCAGTGCGCCAGCGGGATCAGGGCCGTCACCGACGCGGCCGAGCGAATAGCTACCGGGCAGGCCCAGACTGTGATCGCCGGCGGCTCGGAGTCCATGTCCAATACCGCGGTGACCTACCGCCAGCGGCTGGTCTTGGCATTGCTGGCGGTGCAGAAAGCGCGTAGCCTTGGTCAGCGCCTGAGTGCCCTGCGCCGGGTGCGCCTGGGGGACTTCCTGCCACGGCCACCGGCTATCGAGGAACCCAGCACCGGACTATCCATGGGCCAGCATGGCGAGCTCATGGCCCAGATCAACGGCATCAGCCGGGGGGAGCAGGACGAATATGCCTTGATGTCCCATCAAAGGGCGGCCATAGCCAGGGCGGAAGGCCGGGTCAATGGAGATCTTGTGGCGGTTTCATTACCCCCCCGGCACGATCACTATTTTGAGCAGGATAACCTTGTCCGCGAGGAAGCCTCACTGGAGCAGTTGGGCCAGCTGCGCCCGGTGTTCGACCGCCGGCACGGCACCCTGACCGCCGGCAACTCCTCAGCCCTGACCGACGGCGCCAGTGTGGTGCTGGTGATGAGCGAGGAGCGGGCCAGGGAGTTGGGCTGCCGGCCCTGGGGGTATATCAAGGCCTATGCCTACGTGGCCATCCCGCCCAAGCCGCAACTGCTATTGGGACCGGCCTACTCCACACCCCTGGCGCTGGACCGGGCCGGGTTGCAGCTCGGTGACCTGGACTTAATTGAGATCCATGAGGCTTTTGCCGCCCAGGTGCTGTCGGTGCTCCAGAAACTGGAATCGGAGCAGTTCGCCCGGGAGGAGCTGGGGCGCAGCGCCGCAGTGGGCCGGGTGGACTGGGACAAACTGAACGTGAACGGCGGCTCCCTGGCCTACGGCCACCCGTTCGGGGCCACCGGCGGCCGGCTGGTGATCAACCTGCTGCAGGAGCTGCGGCGCCGAGACCAGCAGCTGGGGATGCTGACCATCTGCACCGCCAACGCCATGGGGGTCTCGATGGTGCTGGAGCGGGGTTGAGTTATACAGCTATATCTTAATAAGGGGCGCAAATGATCAGCTACAAAGTGGACGACCGGAACATCGGGGTGCTGACGATCGACCACCCCGGCAAGCCGCTGAACGTGCTGTCATTCGATTATATCCAGGAGCTGGATGATCTGTTTGACCGGTTGGCCGCACCTGATAACCGGCCCGTGGGATTGGTGATCATCAGCGGTAAGCCGGACAACTTCATTGTTGGCGCCGATATCAAGGATTTCCTCGGTTTCAAGACGGCGGCGGACGGCGCCGAGGCCAGCGGCCACGGCCAACGCATTTTCGGCCTGATTGCGGCCTTGCCCTTTCCCACGGTAGCTGCCATCAACGGCACCTGTTTGGGGGCCGGGCTGGAGCTGGCCCTGAACTGCACCAGCCGACTGGTTACCGACCATCCCAAGACCGCCCTTGGTCTCCCGGAGGTGAAGCTGGGTCTGCTGCCGGGCGCCAGTGGCTGCACGCTGCTCCCCCGGTTAGTGGGGTTGCAGGCCGCCCTGGACATGATGCTGACCGGTAAGAACGTCTACCCCTACAAGGCCCGCAAGATCGGCCTGGCGGACGAGATCGTCAGTGCCCCGGCGCTGTTGGAGGTCGCCAAGGAGCGGGTCCTGCAACTGGCTGCGGGACAGGCGGTAACCGTTAAACGCAAGAAGCCGCTGATCGCCCGCCTGCTGGATGGTCCCCTGAAACCGGTAGTCTACCGGGTGGCCCGCAAACAGGTGCTCAAGCAGACCGGTGGCCATTACCCGGCGCCGCTGGAAATCCTGAAGGTGGTGCGACGCAGCCTGGGCCGCAAGCTGCCGGTGGCGTTGGAGCAGGAAGCCGAGGGCTTCGGCCGGCTCACGGCCACGCCGGAGCACAAGGCCTTGACGCACGTCTTTTTCGCCGGGTCGGGGCGACAGAAACTACCCGCCGAACCTGTGGCGGTCAGCCATCTGGGGGTGTTGGGGGCCGGCCTGATGGGGGCCGGTATCGCCACCGTGGCCCTGGACAAGGGGCTGACCGTGCGCCACAAGGATATCGATTACCAGGCCTTGGGGCGGGCCCGAGGCCATATTCAAAAGTATTTCCACGGCCGGGTAAAAAGGCGCATTCTCACCAGGCGCGAGGCCGGCCTGATCCTGACCCATTACAGCCCCACCACCGATTATTCAGGCTTCGGCCGCGTTGAGATGGTGATCGAGGCGGCGTTCGAGGACCTGGAGCTCAAGCGCCGCCTGATCGCCGAACTGGAGGCAGTGGTGCTGCCGGAGACGGTGATCGCCACCAATACCTCGTCGCTACCCATTGCCCAGGTGGCGGCCGGTGCAAAGCGCCCCGAGCGCATCATCGGTATGCACTTTTTCTCGCCGGTGGAGAAGATGCCCCTGGTGGAGGTGATCACCTCAAAGGCTACCAACGCGCAGACCCTGGCCACAACCGTAAAGTTGGGGCGGCGGCTGGGCAAGACGATGATCGTGGTGCAGGACTCGCCCGGTTTCTACGTGAACCGTATTTTGACCCCTTACCTGAATGAAACCTTTCACCTGCTGGAGGATGGCATCCCGGTGGACCAGCTGGACCGCCACGCCCGCCGTATGGGTATGCCGATCGGTCCCTGCGCCCTGCTGGATGAGGTGGGGCTGGATGTGGCCGGGAAAGTTGCGGGAGTGATGGTGGGCCTTATCGGTAAGCGTTTGGAGATGACCGACCATAACCGGCGCTTCCTAGACGACGAGCGTCTGGGCCGCAAAAACGGTAGGGGGTTCTACCTGTACGACAAGGGTAAACGGCGGGGAGTGGATAAGTCCATTTATGGCCTGCTGTCCAACCCCCAGCGTAGGGATATCTCCTTCCAGGAGACTATGCAGCGGCTGATCGGTGCGCTACTAAACGAAGCCGCCTATGCCCTGGACGAGGGGTTGATCGAGAGCCCGGCCGAAGGCGACATCGGCGCGATATACGGGTTCGGCTATCCGCCCTTCAGGGGGGGGCCGTTCTGGGCCATGGATCAGGTAGGCCTACCGGCGATAGTGGAGCAGTTGCAGCAACTGGCTAAAAAGCATGGACCGCGCTTTACCCCGGCTCCGGGGCTGGTGAAAATGGCGGACGCTAACCAGCAGTACATATAGTAGCATGAACCAGCTTTATCTGGCCGGTGAATGGATCGCCGGCTCCGAGGTCCAGCCGGTGATTTCACCGTTTGATGGTCACACCGTGGCTGAAGTCCATCGGGCCGGGCCGGAGCACTACCGGCAGGCCATCGACCGGGCGGTGGAGGCGGCCAGGGAATTGAGGTCATTACCCGCCCACCGGATCGCCACAGCGCTGGAGCAGATGAAGGCCTACCTCGCCGGCCAGGCCGAAGAGGCGGCCCGGATTCTGGCGGAGGAAGCCGGCAAGCCCCTCAAAAGCGGTCGGGTGGAGGTCCAACGGGCATTGCACATCGTCGAGGACGGCGTGGAGGAGTGCAAGCGCCTGGGAGGCGAGACGCTCCCCCTGGACCGGCGGCCGTGGGGCGAGGGGCGCTTTGCCCTGGTGGAGCGTTTTCCCCGGGGGGTGATCGCCGGGATTACACCGTTCAACTTCCCCCTGCACCTGGTAGCCCATAAGATCATCCCGGCCCTGGCCAGTCGCAACGCCATCATCATTAAACCAGCCTCGCAAACCCCCCTGTCGGCCTTGATGTGGGCTCGGGCGTTTGACGAAACTGACCTGCCCCCCGGCGCCCTGAGCGTATTGCCGGGCAGTCCCGAAGCGGCCGATGTACTGGTGGATGACCAGCGGGTGGGGGGACTGTCCTTCACCGGTAGCGGGGAGGTAGGCTGGGGCCTCAAGGCCCGGGCGGCCAGGAAACACGTCTCCCTGGAGCTGGCCGGCAATGCCGGGGCTATTGTCCACAGCGACGCCGACCTGGACGCCGCCGTAGCGGATTTGTGCCTGGGCGCCTTCGCCCTGGCCGGCCAGAGCTGCATCTCAACCCAACGCATATTCGTCCAACAGGATATTTATGGTGACTTCGCCGACCGGCTGGTGGCGGCCGCGGAACAGCTGGCGGTAGGTGATCCCCTGGACTCCGATACCGACGTGGGGCCGGTGATCTCAGACCATGATGCCCGGCGCATCGAGGAGTGGGTCAGCGAAGCCCTTTCTCAAGGCGCCAGGGTGCTCACGGGTAACCGCCGCCGCGGTAACCTGCTGTGGCCCACGGTGCTGGCCGATACCCGGCCGGAGATGAAGGTCAACTGCCGGGAAGTGTTCGGGCCGGTGGTCACCCTCACGCCCTACGATGACTTCGCAGAAGCCCTGGAAAGGGTGAACGATTCGGAGTACGGCCTGCAGGCCGGCGTGTTTACCCGGGACGTGGGTCTGATCCATCAGGCTTACCGGACCCTGGAAGTGGGCGGTGTGATGGTCAACGCGGCCCCCACCTGGCGCATCGACCACATGCCCTACGGCGGGGTCAAGGCTTCGGGCGAAGGGCGCGAGGGTGTGCGCTATGCCATGCGGGCCATGACCGAGCCGCGGCTACTGGTGATCCACTTGCCCGAGTAGCCCCATTGTGCCATCCGGGATGCCGTTGAAGGCCGGCCGGGCCGCGATGTGCAAGAAATCACTCCGGCGACTTCC
>SDBV01014222.1_pt1 | contig 10044 bp, 4 predicted proteins | sample 2277081 | NCBI WGS metagenome assembly SDBV01 (sample SAMN10402039, study PRJNA504765) | marine sediment metagenome | isolation source: marine sediment core GS10_PC15, 223 cmbsf | place: Arctic Ocean: Southern Knipovich Ridge | collected 2010 | reverse complement strand
CCGGTCAGGAGCATTATGAGCCTGTCGATGCCTATGCCCAGACCGCCGGCCGGCGGCATGCCGTATTTCAGGGCCGTGATGAAATCCTCGTCCATCGTCGCCATCGTTTCTTCCTGGCCGCGAAGCTGAATCCTGAAGTTGGCTTCCTGGACGGCGGGATCGTTGAGTTCCGTGTAGGCGTTGGCGATTTCCATCGTGCCGATAAACAGCTCGAACCGCTCGGCGTATCGCGGATCGGCCTTGCTTTGCCTGGTCAAAGGACAAAGCACCGCCGGGTAGTCAATCACAAAAGTCGGATTAATGAGCCTGTCTTCCACCGTTGCCTCGAAGACTGCGTTAACCACAATCACATCGTCCATGTTTGCTTCGTTTAGCCCGAGTTGGCCGGCCTTTGCACGAACCGCGCCCAAATCGTCAATACTACAGTCGGCATATTCAGTCAGCAATTGGGCATAAGTGCTTCTCCGCCACGGCCGCGTGTAATCCACCACCATCTCGCCGAACTGTATTCGGGGTCCGTCGCAGTGCTTTTCGACCAGCACGCCGACAAGCTCTTCGGTTATCTCCATCATAACGTTATAATCGGCGTATGCCTGGTACAGTTCCATCATTGTAAACTCTGGATTGTGGCGGGTGCTGAGGCCTTCATTGCGGAAGTTGCGGTTGATCTCGAAAACCTTCTCCATACCGCCCACCAGAAGCCTCTTCAAAAACAACTCCGGCGCGATACGAAGATACATATCCATGTCGAGGCTGTTATGATGCGTAATAAAAGGCTTCGCCGCCGCGCCGCCTGCAATGGTCTGCATCATGGGAGTTTCCACTTCATAAAATCCCCGCTCTTCGAGGAAGCGGCGAATCGAGGCGACCATCTCGCTTCGTTTGCGGAACCGCTCCATCACCTCCGGATTGGCCCACAGATCGACATATCTTTGCCGGTAACGGCGGTCTATATCGACAAGACTGCTGTGCTTATCGGGGGGCGGCAGGGTGGCTTTGCTCAGCATGGTGATCTTCTCGGCCCAGATAGTGATCTCACCCGTCCTTGTCATGCCCAACTGACCGTCGGCGCCGACAAGATCGCCCAGGTCGAGCAGTTTGACAAGCTCCCACTGGTCGCTTAACAGCTTCTTGCTGAGCCCCAACTGAATGGTCCCGCGCCAGTCGCGAAGCGTAATGAAAATCAGCTTGCCGATATCCCTTAACAGCACAATCCTGCCGGCACAGCATGCACGCTGACCTTCCTTGTCCTTCTCGAACCGCCCCTTGACGTCAACGGTCGACTCGGCGCCGTCAAACCTGCCCCCGTAACCATCTATTCCCATTTCGCGCAAACGGGCGAGTTTCTCTAATCGCAGTTGCTCGAATTTCCCAAGACCGCTCTTTTGCGTCAACGCTATTCCCTTCTGATTGACCTATGCTCGTGGTAAGTCACTTATTGCGTCGTCGCCACCTTTTCGGTCGCCGGCACATCCTGGCGCTCGACGAACTTCACCGTATGGCCCGCCCGAATCATCTTGCTCTTTACCGCCAGAAGAGCAACCGCAAGCTGCTTATCGGCCTCCAGTGTTTCATGCCACGAATGTCGCTTGAGAGGTTTGTCAACATCGTGATCGGCCTTGGCAAGGACTTCGTTGGCACGCTGAACATCGACCATTTTCCGAAGCTCCTTCATGTTCAGCTTCACCTCGATATCCGGCTTGATTCCCCAGTCCTTGCGCCCCTCCTTTTCCATCTTGTAGCGGTTTTTGACCCGCTGGCCGCTCGGAAGGTGATAGTAGGCCATCGTGTATTTCAACTTCGAATCGCCCCCGGTATAAGGTGTAACCACCTGCACACTGCCCTTGCCGTAACTTCGCGTCCCCACGAGAGTCGCTCTCTTGAATTTCTCGTCCTGGAGGGCGCCGGCCACAATCTCCGAAGCGCTCGCCGACTGGCCGTTGATCAAAACGACCAGGGGGTAATTCGGATGCGTCCCATGCCTGTGGGCGTTTTCCTGCGTGAAGAAACCGGTTCGCGGCACGCTCTTGACGATCATTCCTTTTTTGACAAACAAGTCCACCACCGCCGCGGCCGATATGAGGTACCCGCCTGAGTTGAAACGCAGGTCGAGTATCAGTCCCTTGAGTCCCTGATCTTCCAGTTCGCTGAGAATCTTCTCCATGTCGGACGCCGTCGTCTCCGTGAAGCCCGTAATTCGTACGTACCCTATGCCGTTGTCCGGATCAATGGTGTAATGCCACCCGCCGTTGTCGGCCCTTTGCCAGCCCCGCAACGGCGGAACCACGATCTTGTCCCGCACAATCGTTATGTCTTCGGTCTTGTCCAGGCCGGCATGGCGAATCGTCAAAGTCACCTCCGTATGTCTGGGACCTGTGATCTTACTGACGGCGCACATGATCGTCATGTCTTCGGTGGATTCGCCGTCCACGGCAAGTATTTCGTCATTGGCGTCGAGCCCCGATGTGTAGGCCGGTGTGTCCGGCAGGAGACTGACAACCTTCAGGGCGCCGGTCGCCTTGCTTATCTCGACACCGATACCGATAAACTGCTGCGTCATGTTCTTCTGGAAATCCTTCACCTGCCACGGCCAGACAAGCGTCGTGTAAGGATCGAGACCGCTAAAAGACGCCTCGGCAAACTGCGCGATGACCACTTCTTCGGGAATCCCCAGGGCAATGCTGTTCAGCGCCAGAATCTCCCCGAATATCATTCTAAACTTCTCGTTCGTAATCGCAGTCGACAATCCGGCGAGTTCTTCTTCAATCGCGCCAATGCCCATCAGCCACTTGTCCGCGTTAGCAGGCGCGACCGTATAGTCCAGCTTCTTTTCTGTCTGCGTCAGCACCTCACCCAGACGCCGGCAGCGAGCCAGCCCCTTCTTGGCCATCTCGTTGTAATTCACGACGTTGACATAGTTGGTCTCCAGCGCACGCAGCGCGCGAAACACCATCTCCGGCTTGATCCCTTCATGACGTGCAATGCTGCTCTGCCCGCAACTGTCATCCTTCAGCGATATTTCGATCAGCGCCTTTTCACTCAACTCATCGGCATAGTCCTTGTACTCCTCGTTGTCGGCATCCAGATTGACAAGCCAGTAGAAAACACGCGCGTAGGCTTCCACCCACCGACCCTCACCGTCCAGTTCCTTGCCCTTCTCGATAGCCAGGGCGATGACTTTCTGAATAAACGCATCTTCCAGAATGTCCGCCTTCTTGTCTTCGTCGGTATACTCACGTGCCCGAATCGCCGCCGAGATGATTTCACCGATATCGTTGGCATCGACCACATAATCCGGCTCGAATTTTTCGCGAAGTTCATCGAGTTTGTCCTTCTGCTCGGTAAGCGCCTCTTTCTTCGATGAGGCGCTTCGGGTTTGAATCGACTCGTATTCGGCGACGATCCGACCTAATTGAGCGATTGATGGATTAGCGGAGACGTCCAGAGACGCTATCAGCTTCCCGGCGGTTTCGAAGTCGCCTTGGAGAATCTTTTCGCAAACAAGGTCAACGCCGGACGGGTTTGTCTGATCTGCACCGCTGACTGCCTGCGTCGACGACGAACCCGAACTGAGAATCTCCTCTTCGGGCTCACAGCCGACCGCCAACAGAGCCGCCGCCACAAGCCAGATAAACAATAATCTTGTTAGTTTTCTATACTCAACTGTAAACAAAATAACCTCACCTTTTACTAAACAACAAGTTAGACGTCCAACCAGGAATCTCCGGGCCCGGCCGGCCGTGCGTGCGTTTCGACGCCGAAACCACCCGCACTCATATCAGAACAGCGACCTTACTATGTGCATTCAGCCGCCTTGCCGGCACAGCCGAGAACGTGCAGTTTGTGCTTGACCATCTGCTTGATGGCTTCCCGGCCGGGACCGAGATATTTACGCGGGTCAAATTCAGCCGGTGTTTCGTAGTAAACCTGGCGAATCTTCGCCGTCAGCGCCATCCGAAGGTCCGTATCAATATTGACCTTGCAGACTCCCATTTTGGCCGCCTTGCTGACAGCTTCTTCGGGCACACCCATGGCATCCGGCATCGCCCCGCCGTATTTATTAATCAAATCCTTGAATTCCTTCAGCACGCTGCTCGATCCGTGCATCACCAGCGGAAAACCGGGCACTTTCTCCTGAATCTTCTCGATCACATCAAAAGCCAGCTTGGGCACGACCTTGAACTTGTAGGCCCCATGGCTGGTTCCGATCGCCACGGCTAAGGAATCAACACCCGTCTTTTCAATAAACTCGATCGCCTGATCCGGATTGGTCAGGTGCGCAGCCACATCGGCCACGCCCACAACATCCTCTTCGATGCCGCCCAACTGCCCTAATTCGGCTTCCACGACCACGTCCCGGTCATGAGCATAATCGACCACTTTCCTGGTAACCTCGATATTTTCTTCAAATGGTTGATGCGATCCGTCAATCATCACCGACGTAAACCCGTCATCGACACACTGCTTGCACGTCTCGAACGTGTCACCATGGTCCAGGTGCATAGCAATCGGAATGTCCGGGTTTTCCTTGACCGCAACGTCAATAATCGCCCGCAGATAGCTCATACTGGCGTATTTCCGGGCGCCCCGACTGATCTGCAGAATCAGCGGCGCCTTTTCTTCGGCAATCGCACTGACAATGCCCTGCGTAATCTCCATGTTATTGACATTGAACGCCCCGACTGCATAGCCGTTGCTGTAGGCCATCTCGAACATCTTTTTCGTGTCAACCAAAGCCATCCTATAAAACCCCTTCAGAATTAGTATAAATGCGGCCCATCAGTCGTCAGTCGTCATCTCCGACATACCGACAGACCTGCGTCGCCCAAGGCCAAGTTCTTTGACACCTTCCGGCCATATGCTGAACATAATCGACTGACGGTCCAGCGATTCATCAGTCGCAAATGTCAAACCATAATACATCCGGTGATAACGCCTCATTATCGTTACCTCATTGCGAACGCTCTTTCCATAATCAAAGTTGTATTCCTGAGAAAACATCGCCATATAGCGCGAGCCGAGCGCATAGGTAATCGCGGCAACCACCGAATTGGAACCCCGTTCAAAAACACCTGCACTGGGCACGCTGACTATCACCGGTCGAAGATAACGGCTGCCCAAATAGAAGCTCACGTCCGGATAAACATACCGCGTCATGCCAATGTCAAACTGCTGAACGACTCCCGAGCGAATATCGTAATTCAGATCGCTGAGCAGCGCTGTCGTATCGCTGAGGCGCCACATGTAATCGGCATTTATCGAATCACGCACCAGCCCGAACAGATTTGACGTCCGCCGCACGCCGAACGGTATCGCCGGATTGTTCCACATGTATGCCGCAGGACCGTACGTTGTGTTTGCCCCCGTTGAAAGCGGCCCGGTCGAACTGGCGGTATTCTTCTCGAGGAACGTTGCGTCCAGATCCAGCCGCATCCAGTCGAAGCTGCGAAGATTCTTCGGTGATCCCCTGCGAGACTGCCACCGCTGAGAGAGACCGAAATTATACGTGTCCCGCATATCGATCGTGTTGTCCGTCGCCTCATAGAAAGCCGCCTCGAAGTGCGGCTTGATGATATGGCGCATACCGTTCAAGTCCCAGAATCGCGACTTGACAAACTGGTCTTCCTTCCACAGCATCGTCGAAGCCCGCACACCCAGTTCACCCAGGACCACCTCATCGTCACCCGGGGTCTTCGACCGACCGTCCAGCGTCGTGCGGTACCCGGTCTGGTCCTCGTACGCGTAGGTCCCGGCAATGTAGGGCACGACCTTGACGGTATTGAGTAATATCGGAAAGTCCACTTCGTTCCGCGTGAAGGCAAACGTATAGAACTGTTGCGGAGCGGTCGATGTTGAAGTATTGCTCAGACGATCACGAAATCGACTCACCTGAGTATCGCTGTAGAAAGTCAGCTTGTGATCCCACAGACTTGCTCCCTTCAAATGATACTCCACCGTCGGCAGCTCTTCCATCTCTGCTTCAAAATCGTTTATCCGCACCTTGGCAAGAAATGAAAACGCCCAGTTGTCCTTGATACGCTTCAAATGCAGCAGTGTTTCCTGTGCCTTGCCCGTATTGAATTCGTTGCGATAAAACGCCTCCATGAAGTTCCTGTCGGACAAGTAGCTCAACTCCGCGGTCAACTGCCAGTCATAAGGCAGATACTGCCTGTGGCGGAACGAATACCGCCCGCGAATCTCGTGCGGCGGCTGGAGATTCTCTCTGGTGGATATACGCCCGAGATCATCCTCGCCGGTGTCCTTTAGGAAATAGCCCACCATCCCGCCGCGGTAATCGTCGCGATTGTATTCAACCTGGACCCCGGCAGCCGGACCGCGCTTGCTGAAATAATCCAAACCAAGCACGCTGTCGACGCCTTCCGGCTCTTTGACGCCCAGCAGCCGAGCCAGGTACCACTGCGTCTCGATCGTGTTGCCGAAATCCGAATCATGCCCGACCCTCAACTTCTTGATAGCAAGGTCCGGACGCTCGAAATTGGTGCGCATCCGGGGCCATTTCAGAATCGTCGTGTTTCCGTATTTCACCTTCACATCTTCCAGCACAGCGTCATAACTGCCCTTGTCCAGCTTCTTTCCCGTCCGCGCATCGATACTCGTCGTGTCCGTCAGCAACATCTCCGATGCGTTTACCGACATCTGAGGCAGATAAAACTCGCTCGTCGTCAGCGTTACATCTTCGGCCTTGAACACGTCCTCCGAAATCCCTCTCAACGTGGCTGCCCGCATATAAATCGGAATCCCCCTGCCCGGATCAAAGCTCCGCATCTCCGCATTGACCGCCAACGCCTTTCGGGTCTGAAAGTCATAGAAAAGCTCGTCGGCGCGAATTGTCCTCGGGCCTTCCGTCATTACGATGTTGCCTTTGAAGTAGACCGATTCCACTGAACCGCCCGCCGAGGTATTCTCGGCCTGATTCTCTTTGCCGAAACGGAATTCGTCGCCACGGTAGTAAATCACCGCGCCGTCGGCCATGAACTCCAGCAGCCCCCCTTTCTCATCACGCTTCTGCCAGAGATAAAACCGCCCCACAGCCGTCGCCACATTGAGCCCATCTTCGCCAGCCGTCTTCTCTATGCGCGGTGCGCTCTCTCCGAGTCCGGATATATTGACCGGATAGTCGAATTCCGGCTCATGCGGCGGTTGCTCCTGCCGGGGCTCGGGCTCCCGCCGGACCGTCCCGGGAGCAAACTCACGAACGACCTCATCCACCCTGGGTACCTGCGCCCGGGCCGCTATCATCGGCCTGCTCTTGACCGGCGCCATCACGCCGATCGCCTTTTGATACAAGGGCACTTGCGTCAGCGCGTCGACTGAACCGGTGTCATGTTCATCGGCCGTTGCAAAGACCTGACCGCTGACCGGAAACCGCGCCACCAGCGACTCGCCCCGTTCGATGACAATCTGGCTCAAATCCGTCGTACGCGCGGCCTTGCCCCTCTCGATGGATACGTTGCCCTCAAGGTAAACACGTGCGTCGTAACCGACGTGCACAATCTTACGAAACTCGTCGGAAACGGTTCGAATCAGGACCACCGCGCGGTCGCTGGACAGTCCGTTGTCACCGATATCCATCGAAAAGCTGTTGCCAAACACAAGGACATGGGTGTTCTTCAGTTCCGGTCCCTTGTAAATCGTCAACTCCTGCCCCGACAGGTGAAGATCCTGGCCGGAAAAGTACTGCCTCGGTCCATCTTCCCCGGCCGCCCCGAAAGCACCCCCCGGCAGGGCCGATACCGCCAATATCGCAATCAAGACCCTTGTATACATTGGTTATTGCCTCATAGAGTAAAGCCTGTCCATAGCCTGCCCCGAATCCGGCACGGGACCCGACAAAGATTATAACCATTGCCGCCGCCAAAGCCAGCCAAAACCCGAATAATAATCCTAATAAATGCACACTCCTCTTGGGTGGCATCCTTTTGCGGAGCGCGGCAAAGGGATGGTTTGCCAATAAATTGCGACCTAAAAGATCTCGTATCGAATCACAGCCCGGTAAAGGCCGTTTATCCGATCGCCCTCGACGATCATTGGCGGGTAGTTCTGATTCCGAGGCTGCAGACGCACCTGCTTATCATTTTCGAAGAATACCCGCTTAAAGGTCGTCTCGTGCGGCCTGCTGAATCTGACAAAGCAGTCATCCCCGTTTCGCACATCCGCCGCCGGTGAGAAGATCACGATATCCCCCTCCTCAAACTTGGGCTCCATCGAATCGCCAACCACCCGGACAGCAAAGGCATTCGGGTCATGCAGCCCCGGACAGCGAACATAATCATCTGCAAAGCCCACAGGATAGTTCAAATCGTCGAAATCAACCGGATAACCGGCCGAAACCTTGTTTATTATCGGAACAAGCGCCCCTGCCGTTACCTCCTCGTCGGCCCGCTTGATGTTGGCCTTTTCGGCAGCCAATATCTTGCTCAATTTTGTGATGCTGACCTTCTTTGTTCGGACATCTTGTATCGTCTTTAGGAGGCGCTTATTCTGGGCGCTGATTGCTTCGTACTCCTTGCGAATATCCACCGGCATCCGCTCGATGTGGGCCAGACGCTGAAGAAGCCCCGGATCGAAATCCAGAACTGCCTCCAGTTTGCACAACAGAGTGTCGCTGGGCGGATTATTGACCTTGCCCGTCTCGATCGTGGAAAGATAGGGTTTGGAAAAGCCCGTTCGTGCGGCAACCTGATCAAGAGTAAAACGAAGCTCTTCCCGTCGATCTCTGATAATCTGACCTAATGCCATGATAAACTACCCTTAAAACTATATAACATTCATCAATACACATACCCCGTTACTATACGACTATGGGTAAGTTAAGGACAACTGAAAGCAAATGCAAGAGGATTTTTGATAAATATGAAACAAATTTCTTCTCGCTAAAACAGCCCGGATAAGACGCGACACGAAATGTTGGCCGACCCCGCAGCGTGTGTTATACTGTGGAGGCGGTTCGACTGTTTTTGGCGGGTTCAGGTCACAAAGGCTGGAGGATTTTTGATGTCTATACGGCAAACGGCAAAAGTGGAGCATTGGATGCTGAGGGTATTCAACTGGTGCATTATTATTCTGTTGTTTTTGAGTAGTGCTCACTCCGGCGCCGGCCAGAGCAAAGCGCCCTGCCGCGATGGGCAAATCGTCAGAAAGGTCATCAGCAGCCCGGGCGCCGGCCCAAATCTGCTGCGGACCGATGCGTGGCGACCGTGGCAGACGGGGTTCGAGCGAAGCGGCGGTGTTTTTGTTTGCGATAACAGTGCCGATCAGCAGGTTCAGCGGGGGGCCTCGCAAACCGTTGCGTTGAACCAGACGAAGCCCGAGCCGATTGTGGCTTCGGCAATGAGCCGGGCGGCCGATGTAGGCGGCGGGCGAAACAACGACTATGCCCTGTATCTGGATCTGGTCTATGCCGACGGTACGCCGTTATGGGGGCAGACGGCGCCGTTCGATGTGGGGACGCATGACTGGCAGCGGCGCCAGGTTATTGTTTTTCCCGACAAGCCGGTCCAGACGGTGAGTTTTCATCTGCTGCTTCGCCGCCACAGCGGCAAGGCCTACTTCAAAGCCCCCGAACTGAAAGTGCTCACACAGCCCCAAGGGGCCTGTCTGTTTGACGGTGTGCCTGTCAGCACTGTCGGTGCATCGACAAGTCGCTTTGAGGTTCGCGATGTCGCGGGCGATTCGGATTTTGTCGCGATTCAAAAACAGACGCTCGGCCTGAAGATCACATGCAGCCGGACGCAACACGGTGGTGCGACTTTCTTTGACGTTACCATCTCCGACACCACCGGCGTCGACCGTGCGATAACGCTCTACTATGTCCTGCCCGTCAAGGGCGACGATCTGAAATGGCTTCATAATCCGCGAACAAGTATGAGCATTGACCGGCGGCGGGAGTTTGTCAACGCTAGCGCGTTCAGAGTCGGCGCCAACGGCCGACTCTCGCGATATCCTTTTGCGGCAGTCGCCGACGACAAACAAGGGGTGGCATTAGGTATCGACATGGCATATCCCGCCTTCTATCGCACCGGC
>SDBV01014221.1_pt1 | contig 10044 bp, 9 predicted proteins | sample 2277081 | NCBI WGS metagenome assembly SDBV01 (sample SAMN10402039, study PRJNA504765) | marine sediment metagenome | isolation source: marine sediment core GS10_PC15, 223 cmbsf | place: Arctic Ocean: Southern Knipovich Ridge | collected 2010 | reverse complement strand
AATTGGAAGAGCCGGGTCAGTTGATTTAGAATAATTGTTTTTAATTTTAATAAGGAGAAATAGAGATGTTTTACAAGAATACTTTTCGAGTTATTTTGTGTGTGTTTTTGTTGAGTATCGCTTCTTGTACAGAACAAGAAGCCGTGACGGTAGAACAAACAAGTCCGATTCAAGCGGCACGCGAGGTGGCCTCAAGCAGCGATTCTGAGATGCTTATCCGTCTGGGTGATAAGGAATTCACGAAGCAGCACGCCAACTGGATGCGTCCGGATTCAGATGATTTCAAGATGGCTGAGCTTGCGAACTGGTGGTATGAGACGGAGCTTTTGTACGCCGAAGCCGAGAGGCGCGGCCTCACAAAGGAAGGCAAAATGATGTTTGTTAGTGAATTGAAGAAAAAGCAGAATGTCGCCCAGGAGCTGATAAAGCGTGTTCGAGAGTCGGCGGTGGTGAGTGAGAAGGAAATTAAGGATTATTACGAAGAGAACAAGGAGACTGACATTAGATTGAAGAAGGCGGGCAATTTAAGTTTTACGCACGTTAGAACCAAAACGGCGGAAGAGGCAGCGGCTGTTCTGAAAAGGATAAAGGCAGGTGGGGATATTAGCAAGCTTGCGCGGGAGTTGTCTATTTACCGAGACGCGAGGAACGGCGGTGTTGTTAGCAACTATGTCTACAGAAGAGTTGAAGGCAGATTCGGGGAAGAGTTTTTTGAGGCGTTGAAAGTCGCAGAGCAAGGTAAAATAATCGGGCCTATCGTGAACAGGGAAGGGACATACGAAGTTGCACGTCAGGATGGAAAGACGGAGCCGGAGATTTTGCCATTCGAAAAAGTAAGTGGGCTAATCGAATCAAACCTGCAGCAAACGAAGATGAACGAGGTAACCATTGAGTTGTTGGGCTCGCTGAAAGAAAAGGCGGAAAAGAAAGTTGAGAAGTCGGCTTTGATGATTGAGGCTGAGGAAAAGGCCCGGAAGAGACAGGAAAGTCCTCAAGGCGGACAGAAATAGTTTTACGCAGACATGATTACATAAAAGGTTTTCTTTGAAGAGGCCGCTTTTTCCCAGAGCGGCCTTTTTTTTATTGTTGTGTTTGCTCCTGCTGGTCAGGTGTTACTTGTGTCAGCTGAGAGGGAGGTGTTTCTCTCTGAGGCAGAGAGATTGATTGTATGGGGATGGCGGGCTGGTCATGGGTTTGTTGTTCTTCGGGTTGGATTTCAGGGTCTTTGGGGAGTTGGTAGTCGGCATGTAAGAATTGCGCGACTTTTTCATAGTCCTGTGCGCCGTGACAATTTGGTTCGTATTCGAAGATTGTTTTGCCATAGCTTGGAGCTTCGGCAAGTTTGATGTTTCTTCTGATATAGACTGGCAGAATTTTGGCCTGTGACCAGGCGCAATCGGTTTGGCGAGCGCTTTCGAGGAACTGCTCGATATCTGTCTTTACTTCTTTGGGCAGTGATGCGCGGCTGTCGTACATACATAGGAGGACACCTCTTACCCGGAGGTTCGGGTTTATTCTTTTGTTGACCAACTCGACGGTCTGGAGTAGTTTTCCGAAACCCTGGAGTGCAAGGAAATGAGGCTGAAGAGGTATAAGGATTTCATCAGCGGCGGCAAGGGCGTTCAGGGTCAAGAGTCCAAGTGAAGGTGCACAATCGATTATCATATAGTCGAATCTGTCCGAGGAAAGTCTAATAGCATCACGCAGGATTGTTTCCCTACCGACGACACTAACCAGTTCGCTTTCGGCACCGACGAGGTCGATATTAGCTGGCAACAGCCAGAGGTTGTGTCTGACGAGCAGTATTTCGTTTTCAAATTCTGCTTCGCCGGTCAAGACTTTATATGAGCCGGCCTCGATGGTCTGCGGTTCGAGGCCGAGGTGAATTGTCAGATGCGCCTGGGGGTCGAGGTCAATAGCAACTACAGATGCGCCGGCGGCGGCGAGTGCGGCGGCGGTATTAGCCACCGTAGTGGTTTTTCCAACTCCGCCTTTCTGGTTTAATACGGCAATTGTTCTCATAATTCTTTTATCAGTTGTCGAGGTACTAATCAGGATTTTCTATTTTCTTCAGTACAGCGTCAAGGACGCCGTTGACAAAAGCAAATGATTTATCGGTGCTGAATTTTTTTGCAAGTTCTATTGCTTCATTTATCACGACCCTCGGCGGGACATCGGGACAAAATTTCAGCTGGTAAACCGATATTCTTAAAATGCTTCTGTCAACCGGCGACAGCCGGGATAATTCCCACTTTATAGTCGAAGTAACAATCAGCTGGTCACACTGTTCTAAATTTTCCCAAGCTGCCTTTGTCCAGTCTGAAGCAAGTTTTCTTACGGCAATATCCGGTTCGTTTTCAACGAAGAATTCGTTTAAATACGGGAGCAAATCCGAGCCCTGCACATCAAGCTGATAAAGTGCCTGCATAGCAAGTTCTCTTGCCCTTGTTCTTTTGTCCGTGTGCCTGTTGTCTTTTGTTTCGTGACTTGTTTGGCCTTTCACGAGATCTGTTCCATGACGTTTACAATTTCCATAGCTGTGTTAGCGGCGTCTGAGCCGGCATTTCCCATTTTGGTACCCGCTCTTTCGACGGCCTGCTCAAGGGTCTCGCAGGTGAGAACGCCAAAAATAGCAGGTATGTTTGAATCATAGTTGATTTGCCCGACACCTCTTGCGACCTGCTGACAGATATAATCGTAATGAGCGGTTTGTCCTCTTATGACGGCACCGAGGCAGATTACGGCGATATATTTTCCGCTTTTTGCAAGTTTTTTTGCGGCAGCGACAATTTCGCAGGCACCCGGGACCCATACAACAGATATTTGTTCTTCGGCGGCACCGTTGCGCTGCAGGCAATCGATGGCACCGGCAAGGAGCTTGGCAGTTATGAACTCATTGAATCTGCTAACAACAATAGCGTAAGTTCCTTTTCCAGCGGTAATCTGGCCTTTTATTTCTTTAATCATCTTTTTGCTTCTCCAAACAAAATTTAAGTGCGGCAAATCGTTTCAAAGAATCTGAACGGATACACATTATAAGACTGTCTGCGGTCAGTTTCCAGAAAAACAGTTGTTCCGGAGTGGTTTGTGGAAAGAGCGGAGTTGTTTTTGTCTAGCTAACTTATGGAACTGCAAGAGGTTATGGCTTTTATTTTCGGGGAAATTTTTTCTGCGTTCAATAAAGATGCTGCTTTTGCAAAAAGTCGCTAACCGGGTGTAATTTAGTGCCGATAAGGCGGTAGGGTGATTTTTCACCTTTTGAGCGTCGGTAACGATGGAGTTGGCTTATGTTTTTTGAAGATACGTCATTTGGTTCTTTTGATAAGGCGGAGCGTAAGGCGCGGCGTGCGTATGAGCTTTATGAAAACGGCGAGATGTCGGCAGCACTTGACAAGTTAGAGACGGCGCTTGAGATGAACCCTTCGAACAGTTCATGGCATTTCAATAAGGCGCTTACCTTAGACACAATAAACCGGTTTGACGACGCGATAGCCGAATACGAGATTGCGTTGGATTTGAACCCGGATGATTTAGAGACATTAACGTCTCTGGCGGTCGATTATACGCGGACGGGCCAATATGACTCTGCGCTCGAGACATTTGAGCATGTCGAGGAGCTTAATTCGAACTTTGAGCCGTGTTACTGCAACCGCATAATAACATATACTGAGATGGGCCAGCACGATTTGGCAGAGCAGATGTTCTATCTTGCTCAGCAAATAGAGCCGGATTGCGCGTTATGTTACTATAATATCGGCAACAATCTTTTCGTTCGTGGTGATTATAAAAAAGCGATTCATTGTTGGCAGAAGACAGCCGAGCTTGAGCCGACACATCCGCAAATTAACTACCGTATTGCGCAAGCTTACTGGGCTGACGGTGACAACGTTCTCAGCCGTGAGCATTTCCTGGCGGAGCTCCGGGCAAATCCCGGGGATATTGATGTTATTTTCGATTTTGGATTTTTCCTGCTCGAGACGAGCGAGATAGAATCCGCGAAAGAGAAATTTAACAGGATACTGGAATTCCAGGAAGATTTTGCACCTGCCCTTTTCTATCTTGGAGAGATAGCATTTAACAACAATGAGCACGAGCAGGCAATTGAACTGTATCATCGCGCATTGCAGAAAGATAACGCTCTTAGAGGACCTCGTTACCGTCTGGCTCAGTATGCGTTAATGAATGGGGACCTGCAAGAGGCAAGGCTGCACCTGGTTTCTGAGGTTGGGTTGGCTTCGGAGGACGCGAACATACTGGCTTCCATAGGTTCGATGTTTCTGGCAATTGGCGACTTGGAGTACGCAACAGAGTGTCTTCTTCAAGCGATAGAAATAGACAGTTCCAACGCAGAGCCGTATTATTATCTTGGAATAGTCGGTGTTATGACCAAGCATTTCAAAGATGCATTGGAGTTTTTCGGTCATGCCTTGGACATTAATCCTGAGCATGTTGGTGCTCTGAGGGATTCGGCGGTTGCTTACTTATCGACAAAGAGGACAGCAGAAGCTTTAGAGAGGATTAAAAAGGCAACGACTTTAGAAAGTAACGATTCTCAATTAAAGCGGCTGGGACGTCGGATTCGGCTGATTCAGGCAACTGAGCGAATTAGCAATTCTATAGGCACATTGAAGCGACGATTGTCCTTAAGGAAATCGTCGAGTTAATCTTTCAGCATTTTTTCAGCTGTTCTCCCGCGAAATGGTCCGGGTTTATCTTCGTTTTTGGGGGTTTTTTCGTCAACTTCATTGCTGGCAAGCGTTTAGGAAAAAATTTGCAAAATCCCTCTAAATGGATTACCCTATATAGTCGGGCCGAGTGGCGGAATGGCAGACGCTGGGGACTTAAAATCCCCTGCCCGTTAGGGCGTGTGGGTTCGACTCCCACCTCGGCTAATACGGGTAAAGAAGATTTTTTTAACGAAACGGTGAAATTAAATATGACGAAGAAAAACCCAAAACTTGTAGATGTTAAGAAACCGAACTTGTACCGGGAGATTTATCCATACAATGAATTTCCGAAGGTCGTATTCGACAACAAGCGCGTGAAATATGATGTTCCGGAAGAGATATGGATAACCGACACGACGTTTCGTGACGGTCAGCAGGCCCGCCCACCTTATAAGCCGGAACAGATTTTGAGGATTTACGACCTGCTGCACAAGATAGACGGCGGGACGGGCCTGATTCGTCAATGCGAATTTTTTCTGTACTCGGATCGCGACAGGAAGGCGGTTGAGCTTTGTCAAGAGCGAGGCTATAAGTATCCTGAGATAACAGGGTGGATAAGGGCAGTGGCGGCAGATTTTAAGCTGGTCTCACAAATGGGTTTGAAAGAAACGGGGATTTTGACTTCGGCAAGCGACTATCACATATTCCTGAAGCTGCGAAAGACACGTGCTCAAGCGTTGGACGGTTATCTTAATATTGTGAAATCGTCCCTTGATAACGGCGTCACACCTCGATGTCACTTTGAGGATATAACACGGGCTGATTATGGAGGATTTGTGCTGCCTTTTGCTGCTGAGCTAATGAAGCTTTCAGAGGAATACAACAATCCAGTCAAGATACGTCTTTGCGACACACTTGGCTTTGGCCTGCCGTGGTCCGGCGTATCGCTTCCTCGGAGTATACCAAAGCTTATCTACGGTCTTCGAAAAATCGGGGTGCCGTCGGAATGGCTTGAATGGCACGGACATAACGATTTTCATAAAGTTGAGGTTGACGCTGCAACAGCTTGGCTTTACGGATGCAGCGCAGCTAACGGTGCGATATTCGGTAGTGGAGAAAGGACGGGCAACCCGCCTCTGGAGGCATTGGTAATTGAGTACGCTCAATTGAAAGGGCAGAGCGCTGGCGTGAATTATGCAGCAATAACGGAATTAGCCGAGTATGCGGGAAAAGAGCTGGGTTTTACTATTCCGCACAATTATCCGTTTGTGGGCAAGGATTTCAATGTCACACGGGCAGGTATACACGCAGACGGTTTGCTTAAGAACGAGGAGATATACAACTGCTTCGACACGGAGAAATTGCTCAATCGGCAGGTGAGTGTAGCGATAACGGACAAGAGCGGTGCTGCGGGCATCAAGAACTGGATAGAGGCACGTTTCAACATAGATATCCCCAAGCACGACCGGCATATAACAATTGTAAAAGAAAAAATAGACGCTGAGTATTCAGCAGACCGTGTTTCAACGATATCCGACGAGGAGATGTTCGAGTGGGTTCGTGAAGCTTTCGGCGATGATTTGCCGCCATTGCGAAATCTATAATCAGGCCAACTAAAACAAATGCAGGATGCAAGAAGCGAGATTAAGGCGGTACTTTTTGACCTTGGTGATACTTTGCTGAACTTTGGTAAGGTTGAAACTGGTCGCCTTTTCCGCCAAGGCTGCCATTTGTCCTATGAATTCCTGCGAAGCTGCGGTCAGCCGGTCGGTACCTTTCGCTGCTACTGTATTCGAAATTTGCTATCCATTCGGTTTCGTTACTGGCTTTCGAATCTAACGGGGAAAGACTTTGATTCGCTGGAGCTATTAAGAAAGATTAACACAAAAAGAGGAGTGAAGCTGGAAGAGGAACAATGGCGGCATCTTGGCTGGCTTTGGTATGAGCCCTTGAGCAGAGTCGGCAAGGCAGAGCCGCAAATAAGAGAGACATTAACGAAACTTAAAGAATCTGGACTTAAGCTTGGAATAGTTTCGAACACTTTTATAACGGGCAGCTCATTAGAGAAGCATCTGGAGCAGTTAGGTATATTAGGGTTTTTCACGATGAGACTTTTTTCGTACGAGTTTGATTTCCGTAAGCCGGACGTGCGAATATTCAACGATGCCGCTAAGAAAATAGTTGAGAGGCCGGAAAACATACTTTTTGTAGGCGACAGACTCGATACAGATATAAGAGGCGCACTGAGAGCAGGTATGCATGCCGCATTAAAGGCGGCTTACACAAACGATGGGAAGAAATCGCCTGAAGGTGTGTGGAAGATAGAGCAGCTTAGTGAACTTCCAAGTTTAATAGAAAGAAATAATGCAAGCTGCCAAACGGCATTTAGTACTGGGTGAGGTGAGACAGAATAGGAGTTTTTTTTATGGCTATAACTGAAGCGGCATATCAGAAGTGCATTAATCCTGATTGCGGTGCTGAGTTCGACTGCGGTCAGGCGATGTTCAAGTGTCCGAATTGCGGTGAGCTTCTGGACGCGAGGTATAACTGGGACAAAATCGCGGTTCCCGGGAAGCTAAGTGAGTTTGGTAAACGCTGGGCAAGCAGGGACAAGAGACTTGACCTTTCAGGGGTATGGCGGTTTCGTGAACTGTTAAATTTTTGTCCGGACGAACATAAGGTGACGATAGGCGAGGGCCAGACGATTTTGCAGCAGAATGACGCTGTGGCAGAATATGTTGATATGAAGCCGGGCCGCTTGTTTCTGCAGTATGAGGGGCTTAACCCATCGGGGTCGTTTAAGGACAACGGAATGTCCGCGGCGTTTAGTCATGCGATGATGGTCGGGGCGAAGTCGTGCGCGTGTGCGTCAACGGGTAATACATCGGCATCGGTTGCGTTGTATGCACACAGCTGTGGTTTGAAATGCACGGTGTTTGTCGGTTCGGGCAGGATTGCTTTCGGCAAATTGAGTCAGGCGATGGATTACGGGGCGCAGACGATTCAGATACGTGGCGACTTCGATGACTGTATGCGGCAGGTTCAGGATGTTTGTACGAAGCTTGGGCTGTATCTGCTAAATTCGCTGAACCCGTTTCGGCTTGAAGGGCAGAAGACGATAATGTACCGTATTATCGAGCAGTTAGGTTGGGAGCTTCCGGACTGGATTATAGTGCCGGGGGGCAATTTAGGCAATTCGAGCGCGTTCGGTAAGGCATTCGGGGAATTGAAGGAGCTGGGTTTGATTAAGCGGATACCGCGGATGGCAATTATTAACGCTACTGGGGCGGATACTCTGACGGATTTGGTCAATAACAAGAATCTGGTTTGGAATGACAGCAAAGTTGAGCAGAAGATTATCGATGATTATTACGCGGATTTGACGGCGCGGAATTTTTCGCCACATACCTGCGCATCGGCGATAGAGATTTCGCGGCCGGTGAATCTGAAAAAATGTCTGCGGGCAATAGATATATGTGACGGTATTGTTCGTGCGGTGAGCGACGAAGAGATTTGTGACGCGAAGGCGATAATAGGTAAATGGGGGTTGGGTTGTGAGCCGGCATCGGCGGCGACGATAGCGGGCCTGAAGCATCTCCGGACAGAAGGTATAGTGGGTGCAGATGAGCGGGTGGCGTGTGTATTGACGGGGCATTTGCTGAAAGACCCGAATGTGACGGTCAATTATCACAAGGACAAGCTGGGTGAATTCAGCAATCCGCCGATAGAAGCACCGAACGACCTTGATGCAATAATTAAGCTGATAAGATAGTGACACACACCCTATAGTAACACACCTCCTGCCGGTGGGCGGAGCTCAATACTGTTTTTGGGTTCTCTTGGTTAGTAATTTGGCGGAGTGTTTTTTGATTTTCGCGAAGAGTTTATCGGCTCCGCCGGGCCAATCGTTGCCTGCGTAGACCTGGATAAGCAGGCGTCGCAAGTTCTCATCGAAATATTTATCCAGCAGGCTGTAATCCAGCCTTGCCAGGTTTTTGATTTGGTGATTTTTGCTGGTGACATTATGCATCATTCGGTGCAGGTCTATAATCTGGAAGCTGCAATCGGCTGTATCTTCATTTTCTTTAATAAATATGTGCCAGATATATAAATCGGGCAGGCTGATTCTGGTATCGTGAATTTTTCGGATTAGTTTTGCCAGAGAGCAGATGATTTTTTCTTTTTTTTGCCGGGTCATTTGCTGCCAATTTTCCGCAACGAATTCAGGCATTGGCTGGGTTTTTAGTTTTTCGGTGATGATAAATGATTTTCTTTCCAGGCCAAGTTTTGTTTTTTCTCCGAAGCAGACAGGCTGATATGTGCCGAATCCATGCTCTAAAAGTAAGCGAGCGTTATGCCATTCAATTTCGGCCTGTGAGATTTGTCGTTTGAAGTTCCACCAGGACGTTATGATATCTTTATAGTGCGGATGATAGAACCGCTTTATGAAGAACTCTTTGCAGGTGGAGCCGGTTTGCAAGGTCAATGTGCTGACGTTGCGTTTTTTATTTTTGTTTTTTTTATTTTTGTTTATGGGTCCGGCGGCAGAATGTTCGAAAAGGCCGTCAAAGGACTTAAGGCCTGCTTCGGCGAAAAACTGCTTCTGTGAATCTGCGAAAACTACTCTCTCCATCGAGTATCCTATCTTGGTAAAGTGTTACTGTAGTTGCCCATAATGAACCTGTTTTATTTTTGTATTTTATTCATGTGGTGTTTCTTAGTGCGGATATGATAAAGCCGACGGTGAGTGTCAATGAGCCGATGGCGTGGAGGAGTATGGTGGTCTGGCTTGTGCGGAATTTTTGTGGGGTAGTCAGTTCGGTTTTATTTGCAAATTTAATGGCAGCGACTGCGATAGGCAAAGTAAGTAAGTAAAGCAATGCGGCGAAGAACATCGAGGGGTAAGCAATAATAGCTATTATTGCGATGATGTAGCTTGCGATAATCGCGGTTCGATAAATCCAGGCGGAGGTAGTGACTCCGAGCGCGACCACGAGAGTTTTTTTGTTTACGGCGGCATCGGCGGCGAGGTCGTGGAACTCGTTTATCAGAATGAGGAGGAAGATAAGTATTGCGACTATTGCGGCAGGGATGATTGGAGTGGTATCAATTAAGCCGGTCTGCAGATAGTATGAGCCGTAGACAGGTAGGATGCCGAAAAGGATTGCGATTACGAACTCTCCGATGCCGCGGTAGCCGATACGCAGCGGCGGAGCTGTGTAGAAGAAGCCACCGAGCAGGCCGACGATGCCGAGTGTCAGGATGAAAAGACTTTTGGTCAGCAGGACAATTAGAAGCCCGAGTATTGAGCCAAAGGCGAGAGCGACGAGGGAGGTGAGCAGTGTCGCTTTTGGTGAGAGGATGCCCTGCTGTATGA
>SDBV01014220.1_pt1 | contig 10044 bp, 11 predicted proteins | sample 2277081 | NCBI WGS metagenome assembly SDBV01 (sample SAMN10402039, study PRJNA504765) | marine sediment metagenome | isolation source: marine sediment core GS10_PC15, 223 cmbsf | place: Arctic Ocean: Southern Knipovich Ridge | collected 2010 | reverse complement strand
TACGGAATTGCAGGAATATAAATATCAGTACCAGATATATGATAGTGATACCAGTCAGCATCATACAAAGTTTCACCATTAAATTTAGTGTTTGGAGTAACGTATTCTATAAATACATTTCCGGAATGTAAATCGTTATGAACTAGTTTATAATGATGCTGATAAGTTGCTATAGCATGAATGATCTGAATCAAAAATGCTGATGCCATTTTTTTGTTTTGAGTTATTTCGTCAAATTTTGCATGTAAGTCAGTATCTATTCTATCCATAAAAACATATTGGGAAACTTTAGATTTCCTTTTTTTTGTCGTAAGACAAGTTGCAAATCCAAAAATATCGAGGAAATTGATTGAAGTTCCTTTCCTGTATAAATTTCCGGCTAAAACTCCGATTACATATTCGGAATATTGTTCGTCATCACATAAATAAGAGCCCGGCTGAATAATAGTAGCTCCTTCACCGTCAAACCTAGGAAAATCTTTTAGTTTAGCAGTACGACATATTGTACTGTATTCGGGAACATAAATTTTATTTCCCTTATTGATTATTTTATTAGGATCTCCTCCATTAAGATTGATTACTGTTTGCAAATCTGTCATATACGTTTTACTTATAATTTTAGCATATTCCTCTAATGGAAACGTCTGCTCTGCATGCATAGTTTTAACCGATCCGAAGGATCGTTTTGCTACATATTCTTTAGGACCCATACCCTTAATTTTGATAAGAAATGCAGTTCCAAAAACACCTCTGCCTAATTCTTTAACTAGACGGATTTTCGAACCTATAAGAGGACAAATAGTATCCTCATTAGCTAAATATGCAACTAGCTCTCCTCCAGTATCTACGATATCTAAAACTTCTTTTCGACCTTGAAATTGAAATTGAGCTTTTGTTGCCATAAATCTATTTGATATATTTCAACCATAATATTAGTATGGAAATCGTGGGAAATATAAAAAAAATTATTTTAGCAAAAGTAGATTTGTCACAGAACTTCAATCTCAAGATTTTGATTCTGTTGCAACATGGAAATTAAAAAATGGTAAATGCTGTATAGTGCTTTTTTATGCACCGTGGTGTCCACATTGCAAAAAACTTAAACAAGTTTGGGAAAACCTCGCTAAAATTGCTGCTTTTTTCAACGTGTACGCTTTTAATTGTGAAAAATTTAAAGCACATCTAGCCAAAATACAATCTGATATGCCAAATTTAATTCAAGGATTTCCAACAATAATAATTTATAAGCACAGCAACCCAGTTGAAAAAGTAGGAGAAACAGAATCAGAAAGAGAAGTTTCCCATTTAGTTAATGCGTGTATGAGAGTTTGTGGAGAGAGTAAATAAAATTTTAACTAATTGTCCCTAAAGTAACAATTTTTCCAGATGGTGGTTTATTAAAACAATCCCCTAGAAGTTCTTTATTAGTAAGAATATCTTTTGGTGTGGCTCCTCTGAGAGCGAGTGATTCTAAAGGTTTCATTTGAGGTCGTTCAATTTTAGGCCTAATAATTTTTTCTTCCAGTAACGGTTCAAAACCTATCCGCATGTAGAGTTTTCGAATAAAACTATTTTTGGGATTACTTTTATAGAAAAAATGCGTAATATGAAGCATATCGTAACTTTTAGAGTACCAGTTTGGGCATAACGGACCATGTCCATCATACTGATTAATACCCGTTTTGATCGACATTTTGTTTCCGACAATTGGTGACGACCATTTTACCGAAAAACCAAAATCGCCAATTTTCGCTATGTACGGAATTGCAGGAATATAAATATCAGTACCAGATATATGATAGTGATACCAGTCAGCATCATATAAAGTTTCGCCATTAAATTTAGTGCTTGGAGTGACGTATTCGATAAATACATTTCCATCATGTAAATCGTTATGACTTATTTTATAATGATGCTGATAAGTTGCAATAGCGTGAATAATTTGAATTAAAAGTATTGATGCCATCGTCCCACCAGCATATTTCCTGGGTATCTGGTTCAAACTCATATCGATTTTATCCATAAAAATATATTGAGAAACAGTTAGTGCAGCTTTCTTTTTTATAGGGCAGGTTGCAAAACCAAAAACATCGATAAAATTGATTGATATGTGTTGTCGGTATAAATTTCCGGCTAGAATACCGATCACATATTCAGAATATAACTCATTTTTACATAGATAAGATCCTGGTTGAATAACAGTATCTCCTTTACCGTCAAACCGAGGATAATTCTTTAATTTGGAAGTATGACATTGTTTACTATATTTAGGAACATAAATTTTATCCCCCTCATGGATTATTTTCTTCGGATCTCCTCCATTAAGATTAATAGTGGTTCGTAGATCTGTCATAAATTTTTCACTAATAAATTTTGCCCATTTCTTCAGAGAATAGGTCTGATGTACATTTGTGAATACAACCGACTTTTTGGTTCTTTTCGCTACATATTCTTTAGGACCCATCCCTTCGATTTCAATAAGAAATGCAGTTCCGAATGAACCTTTACCTAATTCTTTAACTAGTTTAATCTTCGAACCAATGAGAGGACAAATAGAGTCTTCATTAGCTAAATATGATACTAATGCTCCTCCAGTATCTACTATATCTAAAACGTCTTTTCGACCATAAAATCGAAATTGAACTTTTGTTGTCATAATTTATAAATATCAACTATAATCCTAGTTAGAATATTAACATACTCAATATAATATGGAAGAAGATATAGTTACACATTTTTTCAACGAGGCTGTGACTGAAAACACAGTTACGCAACATATGACTATCGCTGAGAAAATAGTAGCTAAATCTGAGGCAGAATTCAAAGGATTTTCAGAGGAACATCAATCGAGAAAAGATGAACGTACTAAAATTAACGAAAAGTTGAGAACATTTTATAGCGACTTGCGAAAGTATTCTAATATTAAAAATGTTAGATGTTCTCATCTCAATAATCGAAGAGCAAAAAAACGTAGTGAAATTAGACGACAAATCTCACTATGTAATCTTCGTCTTCAAGAAATTGCTGACGAAGAAGGCTAGTATTCGGTAGACTTTACAGGCAGGTCTTATAATGTTTAGCATTATAAGACAGACTATTTTTTCTGACGTGTCTCAATAATTTCTAATGCAGAGCGTAAAATAATTTGACGACGCTCATTCAAATGACTACATGCCTCGTCAAACTTAAACCATTCAACTTTTGATGCTTCTTCTGAAATTGTTTGTTTTCTGATACATCGTGGAGTAGGATGTGGTTGAGTTTGGAGTGGTTTACGCATTTCGGCAAGGAAATAATGCGTAGCATAGGTTTTTCCATTTGAACCTTTAAATTGTTCGATAAATGGATCGGTTTTGATAATTGTAATGGAATCTGTTGAAAGTTTTGTTTCTTCATTAAATTCTCTGAGAGCACAATTTATTGGTATCTCGTAATATCCATTTTTCTTTCCTTTCGGAAAACCCCAAGGTGGATCACAAATACATGAAGATGTTGTATCTAAAAGAAAAGGAATACGATGTCGAATTGAATCATATTTTTTCTTTGCCTTTGTATAACCATCTCGGTAAATACGACCATTTTTTTCTACCCACAAATCGTCCCATAATTCTTGAAAAGTATATTCTCGAATACGTTTTCTTTCTTCATAGCTCATCAAAGAAAATAATGCAGGAAGTTGACTTTCTGCATTCCATATTCCTCTCAAAAAGTCCATGTATTCGAAATTGTCTCTACGCTGATATAATAGAAATACTGGAGTTTCATTTTCATACGAGAAAAGTAATAATCCATAACTGGTAATAGGCTGATCATATCTTTTAATTTTTCTTCGTGGTTTAAAATTATTTTGGCAATTATTTAAACAATTGCTCATCCTAATTGTTTACTTAATTTTTTTAAGAGATTAATGTGGTCAAAAATTATAACGCATATCCCTTATTGTTGGAAATTGGAATCAAAATGAAAAAGAAAGAAAAATACTTCAATTCAATAAACAGTATATTAAACCCACCTTGGAAAAAAATATCCTAAATATCGAAGAGAATTCTACCCGCAGTCGAACATATATGGGGAGAATATAAAACAATGCGTGGTTTGTAGAATTCTCATGATATTATTCATCAAATTCGCACTCCAATAGATACAGAATTAAATTCGTCAAAAAGAGTTTAAAAAAAAGATAAACCATTTATGCTTAATCTTCCTATCGGTTACATAGTAAACCCTCCGATATTCTGGATGTAAGACGACGGAACGATATATCTCATTCTGATCCACTTCTTCAATAGCTTTAATAGTTCCCGATAATGGATTTATGTTCGCGGTTATGTATTAATGCCTCTAATGTGACAAATCATATAACCTTCAAAAGGTTATATGATTTAGAATCTCACTCATTCACTCTCAAGGTCAATTTCATCATCCTCCTCAAGATCGATTTCGTCCTCATCATCCTCCTCAAGATCGATTTCGTCCTCATCATCCTCCTCAAGATTGATTTCGTCCTCATCATCCTCTTCCAACTCTATTTTTTTACAATCTTTCTTTTTTTCTTTGCGAATTTTTATACCGCTTGCTTCAAGCCAACGAATTTGTTTATCCTTGAGAGGTTTAATTGTTTCATCGGCGGTCAAGACTCCATAAGCTTCTTGAGTTGTTCTATCAAACAATATTTTTGAGTTGTGATCAATCCAAAGTTTTTGATCATTAACTTTTATAGGTTTAATATCAAGACCTTTTGTTGATGTCACTGAATGAATCAGACTTTCACTTTGATTATTTGCAACACTTTTTTTATTTTGAAGAGTGGGGTTTTTAGAACTAGTCTTACTAGCCGCAGCTTTTACTTGACGTTTGGTACTCCCGATTATAGACTTATAACAACCACTGCTTTCAGTACCGCAGTACCAATATGTTTCTTCATCTTCATCAACACATTTTTTTGCCACCTTGCCGCATGGCTCTGATTTTCCACGAGGTATTCTCTCACAAGAATGTTTATCCGGAACATGCGATTTTTTAGGAGGAAGTTGTTTCTTTTGGGGCGTTGGATCCGAAAAGGAATTTACTACTTTCGATACTTCTTCAGAAGAAGTGTTAAAATTCACCGCAAGATGTTCGATAAAACGTGTGTTTAACATTTTGAGACTTTGGATAAGTTAGAATCTGTCAATTTAATATTTCATTTTTCCAAAATTTTTTGATTGAGTTAATTTATTTTTGTGATATAATATAAGGATATTACAAAAAGTAAATGGCTACTGATCGTCAACTTGATGTTCTTGCTACAAGAGCAGATTGGTTTGATCTGCCTCGTCATCTTCCTATGCGGTTAAATGCTGAAGATTTTGTTTTTTTTAAATGGCCGCGCAATCTAGATCCGTCCCGTTATACAGTAGTCGTTGAAGTGTTAGATAATGCAGGACCTCCCTATAGAGGAATTAGTAAACTTAATGAGTCAGTGGAATTACCTCATGTGCAATATGGTTGGCATCCGCGTATTGGAGTTGTTCCTGATGATTCTAAACTTCCCGCATTTGAAGCAGAACTTATCCGAGCATCAACTTATATTATACCAGATACTAATGGAGAAAATGGACGTTTCCAAATGGAAAGACATGGAGTGCACAGACCTCCAGGGCTGTAATACGTTAGTTTAAAGATAATTATCTGAATAAGTAATGGATAATGATAGATTGTTTAGTATACTTTTTGAAAAGATAGAAATTTCTGTCAATGATTACCCTTTAGAAACAACATGGAGTTGTGATAACTGTGGTGGAGTACATAGTGAGTATAATCTCGGAGAACCACTAACGAAAAAAGATATGGCAGAAAAATGTAAATCTGATAGAATATTTGAACAACTATGTGGGGAAGTACGCAGCAGAAACGATCCGATTGAGAACATGTGCCCACCCGCTCGCCTCCTGTCAAGCAGAAAATAAAACTTCTAAAGAAGAAAAAATATGGTTCATATTGATTCTTATGTGTATTTTAACACATAAGAATATTTAAAGATGCACTGTCTTATAGACACCTAGTAGACGCTTTCGAAATCCGAAATACAAAACAAATAATAATGCGATTATCATGACGGTAAAAATTAATCCAAGAATAGCCACGTTCTTGGCGATCGCAGCGTTTTTCTCTGTGAGACGGTTTGTTTCTGCTTTGCTAAATCTATCATAATAATAAGCCGTACTAAACAGAAATAGCACCGAAATAATTACAGCACAAATAAAAAGAATATTATAAGAACCTTCGCTGATGCAAGTAATTGCCATATTATTAATCAAAAAAGATAATATTATGATTGAAGTTGAGATAAAGCTTTATCTATTATTTTGTCCTCATCAACCTGTTTTAATTGTTTCTTGAGATCTTTAGCGAGCACTTTCAAACCTTCTATTTCAGATTCTTCATACATATCTCCATACCATACTTGAAGTAGGAACGGATATTCATCTTCTCCCTCGTCTAGCGCATCTTGTCCTTGTATAATAGCATCGCTGAAGGGTTCAATCTCTTCGATTACACTTTCGGCATCTTTTGTGAGATCCAAACATATATTTTGAAGAGTTTCTATAGCTACATCCGCATCTATATCTTGTTTTTCCAAGAGTTCTTCAAGAAGATCATTATTCTCTTCTGCGAGTTCCTTCATAATAGGTATACTTTTTTCAATAATATTGTTTGATAGATTTTTTATCGTATTGAGCATTTTTGTTAATTGATTTAGTCTTTCCATTCTGAAGATTTTAATTTAACTAATTATCTATTTAAGGTATTAACCACAGTTTTTCAATTCCTTTTGATAAATTTCTCCAAAGGTTCATTCCCAAACAATCTACTTCATAAGGAGTATGTAAATACTCCCTTAATTCTTCTACTTTTTCGCCAGCATTTTCATTTAGAGTAAATTTGCGCTCATCGGTAGCAAGAATATTACTCGACGGTAAAATTTTAAGATATCCTCTTTTGCCAAGTTGAGTTATCATTTGAGGATAATCGGTGTATTTGTCTAATTCAATGTGTTGGAACAGACAAAAAATATTGTTATGTATAATTGTGCTCGAATCAATAATAACAATAAACTCTGTTGCTTTGCGCATAAGTTCTAAAAATTCTTTGGGTGAGTGTGCTTTGATTGCTAGTTTTAAATTTTCATCGGAGAAATTTTTATCTAGCGGATAAATTCCATTTGTCTCTTGATCATAGATGAAATCTATATGTTTATCATCATATCTCAATCTTAATTTTGATACCTGTTCACAAATAGAAATAAAATCTTTTTCAGACGGGGGACCGACATCACCCAGTTCTCGAATTAGATATGTAGCATAAGCCTGAGCCATTTTATAATTTATATGGACATCTTTAATTGAGATTATCCTTCCTTATCGAAACATGAAAATAAAGTTATCCAATCATGGTATTAGCGTTTGTTGAAAACCAAATATCTTGATATATCTTTACTATCTTCCCCAAAAGTTTAATCTATACCTCTACATAGTTCTCTATAAATATATGCACATCAGGTTTCATCTGAAAAAACTTTTTAGTTGTTAAAATCCTTTAATGCAGCTGCTTTCTAAATCAGGATCTAGACGTTCAAGTTCTTTTTGAGTAAATCTATGTAGTCGTTCATCATAATTAACTGATATGGCAACGGCGCATTCCATCTCTTGAAAGATTTTTGAATGTAGTTAGATATTTTCCTTTGAGTTTATTAGGAAAAACTTCCTTTGATTTTTTCTTAGCTGGTTCCTTTCGAGCTGCCTGTTCTGCCAATATTCGTTTCCCAACAGCTCCGGTTGTAATCTCTTACAATTCTTCAAAATATAAAAAAATAATATAAATGATGGTTTTATAGATCAAGGTATTTAAAAGAAGGATTATATGGTACATTTTTTCTGTATATGACGCCGAATATATTGGTACAAAAAGACTTGGGAACCTAAAAGGAGAGTTTAGGGTATCAGGGTTACATGGTCAATATACGAAATAACAAAAAAGACTGATATGGAGATAATGTTCATTCAATTCTTAACTGGAAAAGAAAGACTCATTGGCGTAGCAGAAGGAGAAGAAGTTGGTACAGGAGCAGCAATCGGGCGCTGTCTTGAAACAGGGGGGATCAGACGCCTCGGAACAGGAACACCTTCAGCTCTTTTCCTTTCGGCAGCCTTCTTAGCGTGTCCTGTAATAACTTTAGCTATTACACTTACTATAACGATAACTACTATGGCGATAATTAAATACGTCAAACCAACCATTATCGAAGATTTATCTCCAAATTTTTGTCCTTTTTTGTCTTTGCCACTCGTTGCTGTATTTTGAGCTATCCCACTTGCATATGCCGCAGCATTCATTGAATTGTTAAGTTGACATTGACCTTGTGTTGACGCATTTTGAGTAATAGAAATATTACCTCCAATCGTTGAATTAGCAGCAAAAATTGTAATGTTATTCATTTGATTATAACTACTTATATTGCATGTTTCTGAGGTAGATTGATTGATCGCTTCTTTCATATCTTGACGACTTTCATTGACAGCGGTGTCAAAATTAAAAGGATCTAAACTCCATCCACTCCATGCGTTTTTTGCGTTTGCTGTATTTGTTGCTTTAAATTGTACATCTGCTATTGCATCCATATTACTTCCTATCATACACGAAGCATCCGTTGCGCATGACTGACTGAGAGAAACACTTCCTCCAACAGTCGAATTAATAATATCAACGGTGACATTAGTCATAACATTCTGGCAAGTAACATCACACGAGCCGGAAAATTGTTGTGTAATATACACTTCGGCCCTTTGCTCCGATATATTTTTAGAATGACTAAACCCCATACTTTATCTATGAAAAAGATTTTTCTTATACCTTTATTTATTCTGAAGATATCAAAAGCGCTCTATCTTCCTCATTTAAAAATGCTCCGATATATTTAGGTTTATATTTTGAATCTGTTTTAATAATATTTTTTGAATCGTCAAGGAATTGAATATGTGTTATATATGGTCCACAAAGATTAATGTATGGAATATTATCAACTGAACATGTATAAAGTTGAGTAAATCCTGTACAATACCACTTGTCCCAGATGACTTTAGTTTTATCTACTGTTCCAATGTCTTGCATAAAACAAATATACTTTGCATCTTCCGGTATATCGACAAATTTCATAATAACATCGCTACGTCTGGGGAAATACCACATTCTATCATTATTAACATTATATATTACCTCTGGATGACGCAAATCGTCTAGTTCTTTATTATATAGCTCAGTCTTCACACATGGTATACAGCTTTCATGTTTTTCACAGAACGATATCGTTTCTTTTATGAGTTCTTTATGTGGATGTGAAACCATCTGTTCGTCAGTCAAATGTTTATGCTTACCATTCTCAAATTCGTCTATAATTATTAAAGCTATAAATACATCATCCAGTGACGAACAAAGTTTAACTGTTGATTTATCAAGTTTAGAAGAAATACAATCAGGAACTAGCATCTTTTATATATATACGTAAATTTTTAAGGTCACCACCTATAACACAAAATCCGTTATCAGGAACAACTAGATCTTGTTGCATATAATTAGCGAGCGGATCAGGATGATCGCCATATCCCGACATATCTTTGCATAAATCGATGTAAGTCATTTCATAATCTGTGGGAGGATCAAATTGAAACACCACTTCACTGTACTGCATATAGGAAACAGGAAGATTGAGCATAAACGGCTCGTCTTTTTTCAAACTTTTCCTAAATATGTCCTTTCCGTTTCCTATCAAAGTGAATTTTGTATCTATCGGAGTGCGAATTTGATGAATAATATCGTGCCGTCTGGAAACTCTTCCCTGTTTCTGTTTTTCCCATCGATTCTTTACTTCTTTTGGTTCGTAAGTATAGTTATATTCTTCCGGTGTAGCACTATTTATATTCTTAATTCCCCGATAAGTCTTTAGAATTTCACCTATGTTAAGTAATCTTACTTTCACATTAGGGCAAATATACTTTTTATAGAATG
>SDBV01014219.1_pt1 | contig 10044 bp, 11 predicted proteins | sample 2277081 | NCBI WGS metagenome assembly SDBV01 (sample SAMN10402039, study PRJNA504765) | marine sediment metagenome | isolation source: marine sediment core GS10_PC15, 223 cmbsf | place: Arctic Ocean: Southern Knipovich Ridge | collected 2010 | reverse complement strand
CTCACCCAGGAAAATAAGCCTTTCCACCTTGGTTATGTTAGTCTTACATAGACTGCGAATAGACTTATTACGTAACCGCCGTCTTTCAGCTACACGCACCTGTTTTTGAGATGATTTACTTCTTGGCAATATTTACCCCCTGATGTTCATTATTTAGACTAAATTAGGTTGAAGGGCTAGTTTTAGTAGTAACTCCGTCTCCAACCCTGGTAACACTTACCACCCCTCCCACCCCGTCGATCTTTCCCATGAGCCGGGATAACTGCGCCAAACCCGTCGTCCCTAAAGTAAAATACAGAGCGATTGTATGGTCATCGTGATTGACCGTGCTAGCCGCGTCAATATTAACATTAACCTTCTCCTCAGCGATAACAGTGGTGATATCACGTATAAGCCCCACCCTGTCCCAGGCTTCAACCTGAATACTAACCGGATATAGCGAATCAGTCTGCCCCCACTCCACGGCAATCAGCCTCTCCGGCTCATCCTGATGAATCACATTGTAACAATCTTGACGATGGATTACTACCCCCCGGCTCCGAGTAACATAGCCGACAATCTTATCACCAGGCACCGGACGACAACACTGGGCTAAATGGGTAAGCAAATCCCCAACTCCCAACACCTGAACGGCCGATGCCGGTGGCTTAGATGGAGCCACCTCAACGACTACTTTAGGCGGCTCTTGCTGGGTAGCTAGCTTTAAGGCAATCTGATGGACAGTAATACCACCGTAACCAATGGCCGCTAAAAAATCATCCGGGTTGTCATAATTAAACAGCTTGGCCAGTTCCTCCCGCTTACTGAGCCTTACCCCCAGATGCCGCAATTCCTTCTCCAGAAGTTCCCGACCCCGCTCAATATTATCTGCTCGCTCCTGCTTCTTAAACCACTGCCGTATCTTTTCCCTAGCATGAGAGGTTCTGATATAACCTAGATGTGGATTGAGCCAATCCCGACTCGGTCCTTTAGCTCCCTTAGACGACATAACCTCAACCACATCACCATTTTTGAGCTGAGAGCTGAGTGGTACCAACCTGCCATTAACCTTTGCCCCGATGCAGCGGTGTCCCAGTTCAGTATGAACTCGATAAGCAAAATCAAGTGAGGTAGAACCCTTGGGCAAATCCTTTATCTCTCCCTTTGGAGTATAAACAAAGACCTGGTCAATGAATATATCAGTTTTAACCGATTCCAGGAACTCCTCCGCCCCACTGAACTCCCGGTGCCACTCAATTAACTGGCGCAGCCAGGCTATCCTCTCCTCAAAGTGGATATCCCTCTTTTCACCTTCTTTATAACGCCAGTGCGCCGCTACCCCATATTCAGCAACATGATGCATCTCCTGGGTACGAATCTGGACCTCCAGAGGGGTTGTGTCCAAGCACATTACCGTACTATGTAGCGATTGATACCCGTTGGGCTTGGGATTAGCAATAAAGTCATCAAACGCCTCTGGTAGCGGGCGCCATAAACTGTGGATAATACCTACCGCACTATAACAATCCGGCATCGTGCCCACCAATATCCGAAGGGCTTGAAGGTCATGTATATCATCAAAGTGCTTACCTAAAGCAGCGTATTTCTCCATCTTCTGGTATATACTGTAGATATGTTTCGGTCTGCCTGATATATCGACTTTGAGACCAACCTTGCCAAACTCGGTTCTCAACATCTGAATTACCTGAGTGATGAACCCCTCTCGCTGATTCTGCCGGGCAGCAACCAGGTTAGCAATCTGGCGATACTTCTTTGGCTCCAGATACCGGAAGGACAAATCTTCCAGCTGCCACTTTAGCTCCCATATCCCCAGCCGATGGGCTAGGGGAGAATATATCTCTAAAGTTTCCTGAGCGATGCCACGCTGTCTTTCTGGTGACAGGGCATCCAGGGTACGCATATTATGCAGACGGTCAGCTAGCTTAATAAACACTACACGAAGGTCTTCAGCCATTGCCACCAGCAGCTTCCTCAGGTTCTCCGCCTGCTGCTGTCCAGCCGTTACACCCTTACCCGGGCCTCGCCAGGAGAACTTGCCCAGCTTAGTGGTACCATCGACTAGCTTGGCTATATCGGCACCAAACTTAGCTTCAATCTCCGAAACAGGTACCCCACAGTTCTCAGGCACATCGTGTAGTAGGGCTGCGGCTAGAGTGCTGGCGTCCATCCGAAGCTCAACCAGTATAAGGGCTGTTTGCAGCGGATGTTCTAAGTAGGGCTCTCCTGACTTACGCACCTGCCCCTCATGCGCCTTCAGAGCATAATTGTAAGCATCTGTAATTACTGCCATCTTCTCTGGGGAAAGATATTGCTGAGCCTCTGCTATAAGTTCATTGAAACTCATTACATCACCCGTTCAACCACTTAGGATTACATTCTCAGTATAACGCAATAGAGGTTGCCTCCGCAAAGTTTAGCTCACCATTACAAATTATTGACTGACCTCACCCCTTTAATATTTATTTAGCAACCTCACCCCACTTTATCCCCCTCGGTGGATTGGATGCAATTGTTCACCCAGAGGGATGATGGTTAGAATCTCAATACTGTGTCCATTATATAATGCTCTTTCTACAAGAAGCCTTAACACTTCTTGTTTACCAGTGAAGCCCAGGTTGTCTAACCCTGTGCCTATCCTCTCTGCCAGGCTTCTGATTTGGGCATCATGGTTTTGTGCCAGAAATCTCTGGGCAAGCTGTCTTTCCATCTCAGCCTTTCGCTTCTCTAATTCACTCTGTTCTTTCTGAATTAGTTCCATATCTCCTCGCATCATAAAGTCGGTATATAGGCCTTTACGGTAGCCCTGCACAAGCCGCCTCTGCTCCTCTGGCATCGCCTTCAGCCTGGCCTGACAAAGTCGCAGTTCTCGTTCGAAGATTTCCTTTGTTTGGGAACTGTCAACATTACGGCGATGGAGTTCTTCGATAAGAAAATCTGGATCCTTGATAAGCTGGTAAATTATATTCCAGACTACCGGCTCTATTGCCTCAGTCTTAATCTCAGGGCAGGAACAGGGCTGGAGCCTGCCATCTGGACCAAGTGGAACCCTATCGGGATTGTTCTTTCGATAGTAGCGGTAGTAAGGGATAGCATGAACGGTATGTCCACCCACTCGGCCACCACATTGGGAGCAATACAAAAGCCCGGATAGGAGGTACTCCCTCTTTGTGTTTCTCTTAGACAGTTCCGCATTCGTTTTAAGCTTCCCCTGCACAGCCTCAAACAGTTCTACTGAAATCAGCGAAGGCACCTTTACAGGTATCCATCCCTCTGTGGGGCGTAGGGCAGTGGAGGTTTTTTACTCTTGGCTGATGGCTTAAGCCTGAACTTGGGCTCAATATGATACTTTCTGAATTGATGCATTTTGCCTATATAAACTTCATTCCTCAGCATTACTCCTAGGGATGCTGGACCGCCATCTATCTCTGCCTCTAAGAGTTGGTATGTGCAAGCGGTTAAGCCTATCGGCTAGGCTTTGAAGGGATAGGTTTTCCCTAGCAAAGGCCTAAAAAATTAATCTTACTATCTGGTCTTTCTCAGGATTCTCCTCCAGTGTAGCCTTTCCCTTGTTGTAGCAGAAGCCAAAGGGTATAGCCCCAGCGCTGACAACCTTGCCGTACCTGGCCTTCTCCCGGCTACCTTTCACGGTGCGCTCCCTTATCTTCTCTCGCTCATACTCTGCCACCAGTCCCCTCATATTGAAGAACATATTGTTCTCGGGGGAGGTACCCATGTCCTGAGTGATGAACTCCAGCTTTATCCCCTGCTTTTCGAACTCTTTGGCCAGAATCATCTGGTAGTAGAGCTTGCGGGAGATTCTATCGGGGTCATAGGCCAGGACCACAGCCGCTCTTCCTTCCCTTGCTGCCTGGCGCAAACGATTGAGGGCTGGTCTATCCAATTCAGCCCCACTATATCCATCATCAACAAAGGCATCCTTATCTCCATCGGGTACCGGAGTCCAGACACCTTTTCCTTTCTCATTTAACCCTCCTTTTTCCTCTCTCTATTTTCTCCATTATTGCCTCTTCCAGCCACTGCCCCAGGGTCTTCTTCTGGGTGACAGCAGCGATACGAGCTTGGTGGAGTATATCAAGGTCTACTCTAATGCTGGTATTTGGTTTTATTCCTGTCCTAGGTCTACCTGTGCGCTGTCTCATACACAGATTGTAACATCTGTAATACAAAAATTCAAGAGGTTTTGGGTTGATTTTATGGGAAACTTTTAGGAAGGATTCTTACCTTTAGGGAACTGTGTGTAAACCGTCAGGGAAAATGGGACACAATAGGGATAAAAGTTAATGGACACTTGGGGGCTTGCTCCTGCTCTCTGGAAGAAGTAAAGTATCGATTGAGAAAGGAGCAGGACCATGACACAAGGAGTATCCGATAGACCCTGACAAGCAGAGGCCAGGACCGCAGAAACCAAGCAGTTCATCCGAGACATCAAGCGCATAACCCGCCGTAAGTTGACCGCCGAGGAGAAGATCCGCATTGTCCTGGAGGGCTTTCGTCACGACACGCCCATCAGAGACCTCTGTCGCCGGGAAGGTATCCGCCCCAGCACCTACTATGCCTGGCTGAAGGACTTCATGGAAGCCGGCAAGGAGAGGCTAAGCAGAGATATGGCCCGGGATGCCACTAAGGGTGAGGTGCAGGAGCTAAAGCGCGAAAATGCCAGGCTCAAGCAGGTTGTGGCGGAGCTATCTCTCCAGGTATACGTCCTTAAAAAACGGCAGTACCGGGTCTGGAATAAAGGGGAGGTATGCCCGGGTGAGCGTTATCGAAAAGAGCGAGATTCTATCCCTGGTAACTGGTTCCGGACTGCCGCGCCGAAAGGCTCTGGCACAGTTGGGACTGGCAAAGAGCACCTATTATCGCTGGTTAAAGCGGCAAGTCGGAGGGAGGCTACAGGATAGGAAAGGCGGTTCGCCGCTCCCCTGGAACAAGCTCAAGCCAGAAGAAGAGGAGATGATACTTGTCCTGGCCAGGGCATTTCCTGAGTTAAGTTCGCGTGAGCTTACCTTGAGGATTGTCGATACCAAGGGCTTGTATGTATCCGAGAGCACCATCTTCCGTGCTCTGAAACGGGAGGGATTGATTAAGCCAGCGGAGATAGTGGGTTTCAAGGCGGGTAAAGAGTACCACCGTAAGACGAAAAGAGCCAACGAGCTCTGGGCCACCGACTGTTCTCATATCAAGGTTATAGACTGGGGCTGGTATTACCTGGTGACGGTGATGGATGACTATAGCCGTTTCATACTGGCCTGGGAGCTAAAGAGCGATATGGCATCGAACTCCCTCATCGATGTGGTACAGAAGGCGGTAGACGCTACCGGCGTGACCGATGTGCCGGTGGAGGACCGGGCAATGCTTCTCTCCGACAATGGACCCGGGTACATCTCCCGGCAGTTCGGAGATTACTTAAGGCTGGTAGGAATCAGGCACATCTTAGCCTCTCCCTATCATCCCCAGACTAACGGAAAGATAGAGAGATACCACCGTACCATCAAAAGAGAGTTAAGCCTTATGCCCTACGACATGCCTGGCGAACTGGAAGGAGGCAAAGAGCAGGACATTACAGGTAAGAAAGGACTATAATAGAACCGTCAGGGAGAAGAGTAGCGGTCTCTAAAGTGTCCGTTACTTCAAAGGCCCATATTGTCCCATTCTCCCTGACCACATACACTCCCTTCCATTACGAATCTTCGAAAGGGGGAACAAAGGGGGGTGAGGTAGATAAACAATAGTGTTATAATATATATGCTATGCGTTAAAGGTATTTAAAGGGGGTAATAGTTAATGGATGAGTTAAAGGTATTCACCGGCAATGCCCACCCGGCTTTAGCCCAAGCAATTACTGGATACCTGGGCATACCCTTGGGTCAATGTGAGGTCTTTGAGTTCAGTAACGAGAATATCTTTGTTCGCATTCTGGAGAATGTTCGCCAGCGAGATACCTTTGTTATCCAACCCCTTTCCTCTCCGGTCAATAAGAATCTGGTTGAGCTACTAATTATGCTTGATGCGCTGAAGAGGGCATCCGCCGGGCGGATTACGGCTGTAATCCCTCATTATGGCTATGGCCGCACCGATAAGAAGGACCAGCCCCGGGTGCCAATAACGGCTAGGTTAGTCGCTGACCTGCTCACCGTGGCTGGGGCTAATCGAGTTTTAACCGTGGATTTACACGCCGCACAGATTCAGGGCTTCTTTAATATACCCGTTGATGAACTGACGGCTCTTGACATATTAAGTCGTTATTTTAAAGAGAAAACCTTCGATGACCTGGTGGTGGTGGCTACTGACATTGGTATTTCTAAGCGGGCGCGTGACTTAGCAGCTAAGCTTAATGTCCCCCTAGCTATCATGGAAAAGAGACGGCTGGGTAATGTTGGTCAGACGGAGACGCTAAATGTCATCGGTGAGGTGGAAGGCAGAATAGCTCTTACCGTTGACGATGAGATAGACACTGCTGGCTCTCTAGTAAACACCGTTTCCACGTTACTAGAGCAGGGAGCTAGAGAAGTATATGCCTGCTGCACTCATCCGATATTCTCTGACCCAGCCATACAGAGGATAACCTCGTGCCCGGTGAAGGAAGTGGTAGTTACTGATACCGTCCCCATCAACAATGAGAAGAAACTGGATAAGATAACTGTCCTGCCCATGGCCCCACTACTGGGTGAAGCCATCCACCGTATTCATACTGGGAAATCCATAGGAGCTATGTTTGAGCACGAATGAAAAACCGGTAGAGGTATATCGGGCCGCCGGTGAGCTAGAAGCCCAGGTTATTAAAGGCTTGCTCGAGAGTTACGGAATACCTTGTTTCTTGAAATCACATGCGGCTCCCTCAGTGCATATGTTTGCTGTTGATGGGCTAGGCGAAGTTAAGGTTATGGTTCAGGAGTCACTAGCAGAGGAAGCGAAGAAGCTGATTGAGGGAGAAGAGCATGCTTAAATGGCTGGGTGGTCTGCTTGATTCTAATGAGAAGGAGCTGAAACGGCTACAGCCAATAGTAAACCGAATAAATAAGCTGGAGCCTGGATTTGAGCGACTCAGCAGTGATGAACTTCGTGCCAAGACTGACGAGTTCAAGGCTCGAATTAAAGACGGCAGTTCACTTGATGAGCTCCTGCCCGAAGCCTTTGCTGCCGTCCGTGAAGCTGCCAAGCGGACGATAGGCCAGCGTCACTTTGATGTGCAGCTTTTGGGCGGCATTGTCCTCCACCAAGGAAAAATCGCTGAAATGAAAACCGGTGAGGGCAAAACCCTGGTAGCTACCCTCCCCCTTTATCTCAATGCGCTCACCGGTCAGGGTTGCCACCTGGTTACCGTTAACGACTACCTAGCTCGGCGAGACCCCTACTGGATGGGACCTATCTACCATGCCCTGGGGATAAGTGTCGCCAGCATTTACCCCCAGCAAACCCCAGATGAACATAGCCCCGCCCGTTTTTATGACCCCAGCTTTGATGCAGGGGCTCAGCAGTGGCAGCATTTTCGTCCTATGCCCCGTCGTGAGGCTTATAAGGCTGATATTATCTATGGTACCAGTAGCGAGTTCGGCTTTGATTATCTCAGAGATAATATGGTTACCGACCTTTCCCTTTGTGTGCAACATCAGCTAAACTATGCCATTGTTGATGAGGTAGATAACCTCCTTGTTGATGAGGCGCGCACGCCACTTATTATCAGCGGTCAGGCTGAGGAAGCGGCTCAGACATATCATATATTTGCCCGGCTTGTCCCTCGTTTGCATCAAGAGCAGGATTACACCGTAGACGAAAAGACACGCACCGTGAACCTGACCGATGCCGGTATCACCACCATAGAAAGGATGCTCAAGAGGGAAGGGCTGTTAAAGTCACCAGACTTCTATGACCCGGCCAACCATGCATTGACTCGCTACCTGGATAGCGCCCTTAAAGCTCATGTGGTTTATAAAAAAGACCGTGACTACGTTGTTAAGGATGGCCAGGTTATTATCGTTGACGAGTTCACCGGCAGGCTTATGCTTGGTCGGCGCTACTCTGAGGGGCTACATCAGGCACTGGAAGCCAAGGAGGGGGTTAAGGTACAACGGGAGAGTCTGACCTTTGCCACTATCACCATCCAGAACTATTTTCGTATGTATGAGAAACTGGCTGGCATGACGGGCACAGCCGTCACCGAGGCTGAAGAATTCCACAAGATATATAAACTTGAGGTAGTAGTTGTTCCTACCAATAAGCCGATGATTCGTGAGGACTTTCCTGACCAGATTTACCGTGACGAGAAGGCTAAATTCCGTGCCGTGGTGCGTGAGGTTGAGCAACTCCATAAGCAGGGACGCCCGGTGCTCATCGGCACGGTGTCTATCGAAAAGTCAGAAATCTTAAGTGACCTGTTAAAGAGGAAGGGTATACCCTATCAGGTGCTTAATGCCAAGTATCATGAGAAAGAGGCAAGTATCATCGCCCAGGCAGGACAACCCGGTGCAGTGACCGTCGCCACCAATATGGCCGGGCGCGGTGTTGATATTGTCCTCGGCGGCAAAGCATCGACTGATGGGGATGGGGTAGAGTGGCAGAAACAACACGATAAGGTGGTTGCACTTGATGGACTTCATATCATCGGCACTGAGCGCCACGAAGCACGGCGTATTGACAACCAGCTCCGGGGTAGAGCCGGGCGGCAGGGTGATCCGGGGAGTTCTCGCTTCTACAGCTCCCTGGAGGACGACATTATGCGTCGCTTTGGTGGTGACCGAATCAAGGGCTTTATGCAGTGGGTAGGAGTAGATGAGGATACGCCGATTGAGAATGCACTACTGAGTAAAGCTATTACCGATGTGCAACGGCGGGTTGAGGGCTATCACTTTGATATGCGTAAGCACCTGGTGGAGTATGATGATGTTATTAACAAGCACCGTGAGGTTATTTACGGTGAGCGGAAGAAGATATTAGGCGGCATTGACCTTAAGTCAAACATCCTGACCATGGTTAAAGAAGAATTACAGGATATAGTGGCAGCTCATATTGGTGATGAGCGTGGCATTGACTGGAACCTGGAGGGCTTACTGGATGGTTTACATGCTGACGTTTCTACTATCTTCCCATTACCGCAAGAGCTAAATGCTAGCGCCCTTTCCCAGATGAAGTCGAAACAGAAGATTAAAGATAAGTTAATTGAGCAGACAGAGACTCTATATGAGGAGCGTGAGAGGAAACTAGATGCCGATAATATGAGGGTACTGGAGCGGCTGGTGATGCTGCGCACGATAGATAGTCTGTGGGTAGAACACCTGACCATAATGGAGGATATGCGCCAGGGAATAGGACTCATGGCGGTAGGTCAGCGAGACCCGCTGGTAGCCTATAAGCGGGAGGGTCATAACCTGTTCCAGAACCTCCTGGCTACCATTCAGCATGATGTGGCACATACTATATTGCGTGCCAAGATTGAGCGAAAGGAAGCCCTCAAAGAAGCGCCGTCACCAATGGCTCAGGTTGCTGCCGGCAGGGCTGGCGGTGGTCAGGGACAACCGCTAAAGGTGGCCAGCAAGAAAGTAGGGCGCAACGACCCCTGCCCCTGCGGCAGCGGTAAGAAATATAAAAAATGCTGCGGAAGGTGAGAGGGGAGATGGAAATGATATTGGGAGTAAAAACCTGCGACAAATGTGATGCGCCTATGAAACTAGGGCAAAGAATTGTTATTATAGGACTAATCACTGTGGCTAAAGAAACTGATGTATTAGAGATGCCAGAGCCTGAAATAAGATATGCTTGTCACCTTGACTGTTGGGATGGGGTTGAGGTGGACTATTAAACGATAGGGGTAAAAATGAATATCACAGATTTAATAGATATGTATGAGATTAAGAAGAGACAGTATGGGGATGCAGCCTATCTCCATATTTCAGAGATTTTTCAGGAGGCTCGAGAAAAGCACAAGCAAGAATACCTTGACAGTCCTAAAGCACCAAGACTGAGGGCAGAAAGTAAGGTGCGAGATCCGGAACCAACATAGAAACCGTTCAAAGGTAAGAACATTGAAGC
>SDBV01014218.1_pt1 | contig 10045 bp, 7 predicted proteins | sample 2277081 | NCBI WGS metagenome assembly SDBV01 (sample SAMN10402039, study PRJNA504765) | marine sediment metagenome | isolation source: marine sediment core GS10_PC15, 223 cmbsf | place: Arctic Ocean: Southern Knipovich Ridge | collected 2010 | reverse complement strand
GCTCGTCGGCGTCCTAAGCCCCGCGCGGCTCCGACTCGCGCGGCAGGTCGCCGAGGCCGTGGGAAAAGACCCACCCGCGTGGCTCCCGCTCACGACCTGCCTCAAGTGCACACGCGACAACCTGTTGCTACTCGTGGCGTACATCTCGGTCTTCTACGCCGGGTCGGTTCTTCTCGCCCGGGAGAAGCGATGGAAGCTCGTCTTCGGCGCGGCCGTCGCGAGCGCGAGCGTCCTTTCCATCCACGGCCTCACGCAGGTTCTCGCGAAGTGCGGAACGCGCCTCACGTCAACCTTCATCAACCCCAACCGCTTCGCCGCGCTCATGGCAATGTCGGCCGCCTGCGCCGTGGGAATGTTCGTCGCTGCACGAGCGGACCGCCCTCGCGAGAAACTGATCGGCGAACTCGGTTTTCCGCGTAGCGTCAGGACATTTGAAAGAGGCTACCCGACGTGGCCGCGCGGAACGATCTGGCTTGCCGCCGCGGTAGTCATCGAGACCGCGCTCGTGCTCACGCTTTCTCGACTTGGGATCGCAAGCGCCCTTGTCGCGGGGCTCCTCACGATCGCGGTTTTCACGGGGCGCCGGTCTGTGTGGGCGGTGCTCACGGGCGTGCTCCTCGTCCTGGCCGTGAACTCAGTCGTAGCGGCGGACCCCGTCCTCGCGCGTTACTCGGTCCTTTTCGAGCAGGAGCTCGGCGGGAGCGGCAGACTCCGGTGCTGGCGGATGTCCCTGCCCCTCTCCTTGGACTTCCCGGTCTTCGGCTCGGGCGCGGGGACGTTCAAGCACGTCTTCCGGCTGTACCAGGACCCGTCGCTCCCGGGCTGGTACACTTTCGCGCACAACGACTATCTCAACCTGTTCTGCGACGCCGGCCTCTTTGGTTTCGCTGCCGCCGGGACGGCGATTGTCTTTCTGATAAAGCGAATCGTACCGCTTCGATCTTCGAGGAGCCTGAGCGACCGGAGCCTGGCGGTAGCCGCCTTCCTCGGCCTTTCGGCTGTCCTCCTGCACAGCATCGCCGATTTCCCGCTGCAGGAGCCGGCGGTCGCGCTACTCTTCTTCATGCTGGCAGGGATAGCATACGGCCGGGCTTGCGCAAGGGCAGAGCGCAAGAAGGAAGCACCCGTGTCTCCGGCCAGATGGGTTCTGCCGACCTACCTCTCGGCGGCGCTCGTTCTCTGCGCGGCGACAGTTCCGACACTTGTTCGGCTGCATCTGGCCGGAAGACTGACGGACGAGGCGTCGCGGATCGCGGTCGCGCGTGACGAGGAGGTCGACCGGTCGGAGCTTTTCCGTCGCGTGGAACTTCTCGAGCGTGCCGCGGAGCTCGACACATGGGACGCCATGGCGCGCTACGAGGCCGCGCGCACGCGCGTCCGCTTGATCGCCGAAGGCGCGTACGATAACGATCCGCAGTCGGCCATTCGCGCGGCCCGGCGCGAGATCAGGGAGGGGCTGTCCGTCTCGCCTCTCGACCCGCGCCCTTACTACCTCGACGCGGTGCTGACCTGGCACCCCGACGCCACCGAACGGCCGGACCGCATGATGCTCTTCGCTTTGAAGATGGCGCCGGCGTGGGACGACGTCGCCTACCAGGTCGGGCGCTACTTCCTGATGCGCTGGCGCCACACGCGGCCGGTACGTCAGGCTCCGCCCTGGGCCGCACTGAAGGCGCGGCGCGCCGGGGGCACCTTCGGGCTCGTTCGCTGGCAGAGCTCGCGCGGCGAGGGCGATGAGCTCTTCAAGCGGATGGCTGAGAGCCTCTCGTTTGCGGCCCGCTCGCCGCGCGCGCGCGACGCGACGGCCCGGCTCGTGCTCGGTCACGGGCTGTCGCCGAAGGAGATAGACTCCGCGCTCTCGCTCGATGTAGAGAGCAACGCGGAGATCAACCTCGCGCTCGCGTACGCCCTCGCGGAGAGTGGGCGACACGCGCGGGCCTCGACGAGGTATGAGAAGGCGCTTTCGTCGGGCCGCCTGCGACTGCCGCTGCACAGGATCCACGTATCCTACGCACGGTCGCTCCTTGCGACAGGCAGCCGCGAGGCTGCACTTGAGCAGTTCGACGAGGCCATTCGAGCGTCCCCGGCCGAGGAACTTGCCGGAACGATTCGCGCGCTCGGACGCTTGAGCGCCCCGCCCCAGGACGCGACCAGCCTCGCCGACTACTGGGCCGCGATACACGAGCGAATGCCGGAAGACCCAGCAGTGCTCCTCGCGCTCGCGCGCGCCGAGCTCGCCGCGGGCAGTGACAAGCTCGGGTTCGACCATCTCCTGGAATATGCCAATGAAACCAAGGATGCAGGCGCATACGCTGTGCTCGCGCGCCTTGCACAGTCTCGGGGAGAGCTAGAGCTCGCTGCGTCGCTCGCCGCGTGCGCCGCGCAGTTTGAGCCGGAGAACACTTCGCGCCACATGCTGCTCGCGGGGCTCCTGCGACGGCTCGGCCGCGATGAGGGCGCTGCGTCGGCGCTTGAAAAGGTGCTGCTCCTTGATCCAAGGAACATCGCCGCGGTGCGCGGGCTGGCCGCCGTCCAGGTCAAAGCCGGGCGCTATCCGCAGGCGATTTCCGTGTGGCAGAGATTCATCGATGCCGGAGGCGATGCCGCCGTCGGCCACGAGGCCCTTGCGGACGTCTATCTCAAGCTCCTTGATCATGTCCGCGCGAAGGAGGAGCTCGAGAAAGCACTCGAAGCGCGGCCGAACGACGAGCGCCTGCGGAAGAAGCTGGATGCAGTCCGCCCGTAGATCACGTCAAGAAGGGCCGGACGACGCGGCACTGACAACCGCCTCAGGTGAGCAGTGCAGGGCCCTCAGCGCTTCATCCATCGTGCCATACATGGCGATGATCTGGTCCGCGCCGGCGAGCTCGAGCGGCCGGCGCACGCCCGGCTGAACGCCCGCGAACACAATGCGCGTCTTGTGGATCAGCGCGAGCCCGTGGGCGGCGATGAGCACAGCCACGCCCAAGCTCATGGTGGTTTTGACGCCGGTAAGGTCCACGATGAGCTTCCGCCGCTTGAGTTTTCCCATCAAGCGCTGGAACATGTCTTCCAGGAGCCACGGGTTGCGGAAGTCCTCGTCTCGGACCTCCATGACGTAGGCATCGTCGAGCTTGTGCATGTTCATGACGTCCTCATACCTTGCAGCATGTTGCGCAAGAAGCATGCCTCTCCCCGCACCTGCCATGCCAGACGGCGCGATCGGAGCAAGCGGTGCAATCTCTGACAGGTACGCGGGATGCGCCTCTGCGACGAAGCTGCCGCCCGACTTTGGTGGCCCGCTGCGGGACACGTCGTGTCATTCCCGGCCACTGTCCCGACACAACAGGCGCAAGAGCATCCCGTCGCCAAACGCACATGTTAGGAACGGCTTCGGCGTGCGGCGGGCTACCGCCTCGGGTCAGCAAGGCGTCCTGCAACCGCAGTATCCCTGGCGCAGATATTTCCGCAGACCCGAACGAACTCCTCACAGTCGAGGGGTTTGGAGAAAGCGTGATCGAAACCGAGATCGGCCAAGTCGTCGGGATCCCAGAGGTCAAGACTGCCGGAGACAGCCACGAGCGGCAAGTCCGGCATCTGCTCTTTGATCCTCCAGGCGAGTTCGGCGCCGCTCATGCCGGGCAGCTTGACGTCGAACACCCCGAGGTGGGGCTGGCGCTCTTCGAGAAGTCCGAGGGCCTGTTCACCGCTCGCCGCCTGCAGGCAATGAAAGCCCGAGGCCGACAGCAGCTTCGTGAGCAGGGACCGGACCAGATCGTCGTCATCGACGACGAGCGCGAGCCTCTCCCGCGAGAGCGAATCCGGCAGCTGTTCTGGCCTCATCTGCGTGGGTAGCTCCGTGTCAAGCGCTGCTCGCTGCAGTGGCGCTTCCGTATTTGCGTTCGGATCGTGCATGGGTACCCCCCTTCCCGGCGCCGTCAGGCGCCGAACTTTCAGTCGGGCGCGCTGTTGCGGCTGGCCTGCGGTCGCGCAATACCTCCAGCGCCTCGTCGACCGTCTCGTACACAGCCAGGGCCCGCTCGGCGCCGTAGGATTTCAGCAGTCGCCGCACCCTCGGCCTCACGCCTGCGAATGCTATGCGCACGTGGTAGATCATGGCGATCCCCTGCGCCGCGATAAGCAGCTCCATGCCGCAGCTCACGGTTGATTCGACACGTGAGAGATCGACGACGAGTCCGCGATGCTTCAGCTTTTCAATCAGATGCTCAAGGCTGTCTTCGAGCCGGGGGCTGCGGAGGTCCTTGCCGTCGATGACTGCGACACGAAGCTTACCGCGTTCGAGCACGAGCACTTGCTCCTCCAAGCCTCCAGGGAACCACCCCCATTTGAGAGCCACTTTCGCGTACAGTGATTCAGTAGGCCAGGGCGATCCCGACGAATACCCGCAGCCTGTCGAAATCATCGCCGGACTCGTAGCCTACGCCTGCGTAGAGGCGCCCGTGACGGCCCTCGGCCGAGCCCAGCGTGTGCGCGAACCCGAAGTCCACGACATGGACCGAGAGCGAATCCGCGGTCGTGGCGTCCGGGTCTGTAAACTCGGAACTCTCCAACCTGTATCCCAGCGACCAGCGCGAGCGCATGTTGACTCGCTTCGAATAGCGAAGGAGAGCCCGCGAGGCCGTCTTGAAGTCCGCGGTGGCCGCGGCCTCCGTGCCATGGGTGAAGCCCACCTCGAGCGCCGAGCTTCCCTCCTGCAACATCCGTGTCATCAGGCCGGTGAAGTAGAGGCCGTCGCCGCCCTGGAAGTCGTCGCTCTCGATCTTTGTCGAGCCCACGCCGAGCTCGATCGCCGATTCCCGGGCCGTGGTCGAGCGCCAGCCGATGTAGAGCCTCCGGTAGTCGAAGTCGTAGCGGGGTCGGTAGGGATCGAACACCTCGTAGTCAACGGCGCCGGAGTCGAGGTGCAGAAAGTACTGGCCCTTCTGGGGCCGTCCGAAGCGGAACTCAAGTTCCAGGACTGAATCTTCGTGATCCAGATGCGAAAGCGACTCGTCCTCGAAGTCGAGCGATCTCGCTCGGTAGCCGACTCCCAGCCCCATCTTCCCGAACGTGAAGCCGGCCTCCGGCACATAGGAGCTCTCAGTGCGCTTGAGCACGTCGAAGTAGAGGGTCTCCACCTCAACTGGATCGGCTAGCATCGCGTAGCGCCCGGTGAACGCGAATCGCAACTTCCTCGTGGCCCAGCTCACGCCGCCCTTCAGGATGCCCTCGTCGTAATCGAACTGGTCGAGTTCACCATGGCGTCGCATACGGCCCTCGGCGCCAAGACTGTACTTCAACCGCGTATTCCCGCGGGCGAGCGAGATGCCTGCCAGCAGCTCGGCCACGCCGTCCCCCTCTTCGTTGCTCGATGTGGCCCGGCTCGGGTTGGAGTCGTAGCCAAGGGACAAGCCCAAGAAAACGTCAACGCGCGTCCTCTCTTCGGCAGGCTGGGGGAAATCGCTCACGGGCGAGAAGTCGAACCCGTGCGCCGCCGACGCGAGCGCTGTGACGAGGGTCACCGTGATCGCGCAGAGGCGCCCCGTCCGTGGTGCATACAACGTCTTGTCTCTCCCTTGGACACGTTCCCGGCCGGCACGTCGGGCGCTTGGCGGGCCGGACTAATGCGCCCGGCGGATCACCCCTCGCTAACACCGCACGCACCGCGTGTACCGGCGGTGCGGCGGCTCACGGGGTCAGAGCCCTGGCGCTCTGCTCGTACTCCCTTAGCGCCGAACGGAGACGCTCATTCTCGGGGTCCGTCCTCAGCGCTTCTTCAATCGTTCTCGTGGCGTTCACGGGGTCTCCCGTGGCCGCCTGCGCTGCCGCGAGCGTCGCGAGCGCGTTCGCATTCTTTCGTTCGGTCAGCCTCACCGCTTCCCGCGCGAAGTCCCGGGCCTTCGCCGGATCGCGAAATACGCCCCCGGTTAGCCTCAGGTCCGCGAGTGCCACATACGCCCCGGGCAGGCGTGGCGAGAGGCCGTTGGCCCTTGAGAGGAGGCGATCTGCCCGCGCCGTGCGGTCGAAACGCAAAAGCCCCAGGCGCGCTGTCCTCTCCGCGAGCCGGCTCTCATCGAGGAGCACGCGTCCGCGCATCAGGCACGCCCGCGCGGAGTTCGGGTCAAGTTTCACGGCTTCCCCGAGGAGCGAACCCGCATCCCCAAGAAGCCGGGCGCGTTCGGCGCCTGACGCAAGTAGCGACCGCTTGAAAGCGATCTCACCCAGGATGAGCGGCGCGAGCGCGAGGATCCCGTCGGCCTTCTTTGCCTCCCGGGCTTTCGTGACCGCGCGGTCCAGATCGCCCTCGATGAAGAGCAACCGTGCCTCGGCAGCTAGGATAAGAGGTGCGTCTCCCTTCAGTCCCAGTGCCTTCGCGTAGTACGCGCGCGCGCGATCCCGGCTGTCGAGATCCGTCAGGCAGATTCCGCCCGCCAGGACCACGGCTTCGAGGTCCCCGGGGAGTCCCGCCGCACGGGCCGCTTCATGGGCCGCGTCGAGCGCCTCGAGCGCCTCGTCGGGGCGCCCGAGCGCGGCGAGCGCAAGGCCCTTCACGCGGTGGGCGTCCGCGAGAGTAGGATCCTGCTCGAGCGCCGCGGTCACCATCCCAAGCGCTCGCTCGAGACCCGAGCGGCGCTCGATAAGCTTCACGGCACCCACCACTAGGCCCGTCGCCTCCGCCCGCCGCCGCATGCTCTCCTTCAGTGAGTGCAAGTCGCGCCTGTGCCCGTCCATCTGCTCCACCAGGCCGCGGTTCTCGGTGAGCACCCTCTTGTAGCTGTCGGCGAGGCTACTGTTCTTCTCTTGAAGGCGCGAGAGCTCCCCCTCTAGTTCGGCAACCCTCCGGTTGGCGCGGCCGATCTGTGTGGTCTCGGGGGGCCGAGTCGGAGAGGAGGGGGCGGCCGGCCTCCAGGTCAGAACCACAGCGATCACGAGCGCCGCCAAGGCGCCCGCAGCGGCGCCCTGGATGGCGAACGTGCGCATCCTCGGCGAGGCGGCAGCAGCGACATGGACGCCCGGCAGGTCGCCGCGCCGGGCCCGGTCCTTCGGAGAACCGGCGAAGGGCCTGGCGTTCCGGCTCTCCTGCTGGCGGAACCGCGATCTGTCCGTGGGCGTGGTGCCCCCCGGTCCGGATTCCCCGCGCCTGAAAGAGCCGCTCTCTCGTTGGACCAATCCTGCCGGTCGGGCCACCTCGGACTCCCGGTGGGTCTGGGTCGGCTCCAGCTTACTTGGCTTCGTCTTTGCCGCCTTTTCCTGGGTCGCCGGGTCGAGCTTCGTTCGCCCGGTGTCTCTGCCGCCGGGAAGCTGCGGCGTGGCGAATGCCGTGGCGACAGGTCTGTGCTCTACTGGCTCGTCCAGGATCCCGGGATCCTCCTGCTTCGCCGCCAGGGGAGTTCCGGCGTCGACTTCGCCGAACGTACCACCCGTCACTGGTGCCGCATCCCGCCGAAGCATCACGGCGCACCCCGGGCAAGGGGTCGGCATGTGGGTTTCAAGGTGAAAGGCCCGCTTGCACTTCGGACATGTGTATCTCACTGCATCCTCCTTTCCCGCCCCCGGCCGTCTCCCGCCTAGAAACCCTCCTCGCGGATAAGCCACTCGCCGTCCTCACGGGCGAACTTCATGGTCGCCCTGCAACGTTCAATCAGATCCCGCGCCGAAAGCGCTATCTCCACGGTGACGTCCGCAGTCTCCAAAGGCCGAGACCGTTCGTCGCCGTCAACTTCTCCTGCGCGCCCGGGAATCGGGGCCGCGACGTTGTCCGGACGACCCCGGCCGGGGGCTACCCTGATGCGCTCGATCAAGAGTCCGATCTTGCCGCAGAAGCTCTTGAGCTGACCGGCCAGCTCGCGGGCGGCCTCCCCTCCCGCGTCGTACTGCCCGCGAAGGCGGTTCTTTCTGCTGTAGCACCGGATGCAGCGGTCGATGTCCCGCGCGTTCCACGAGGCTTGCCACTCCGCCAGCGTCGCCTGGATCGTGGTGAACGTCCCCTTGCGCGAGCCGAGCGCGGCCATACTCTGTTTCTTCACCTTCGCCTCGAGCATCGCGTCCGTGAGACGAACGGCGTCGATGACGGTGAAACCGCCATCCGTGCGGTTCCCCTTCAGGAAAAGCAGGCATCGCCCCGCTTGGGGAAGCTCGGCTTTCTCCTCTGTAGCAGGAAAGTAGACAATGACCGGCGCGCGGTACGCCCCGTAGCCGAGAAGCGAGCCCTTCACCTCGAACGTGCCGACAGCGGCGAATCTCTCTTCCGGAGCCGCCCGCACGTTGTCGAGCAATCCTGTAAGCATCGTCTCTGACGCCGCGACCTGCTCGGCGTAGGGGTTGGGCGCGGGCGGCGCGGGCCCTCGTTTCGCGAGCCAACCTTCTATTGTCTTCAGCGTCGAACGGGTGGACGGAAGGATGCTCGCGTGGAAGTTCGCCAGCTCATAGCCGCCACGGCCCCGTCTGGCCAGGCACAGGATCTTCCGCTCGCCCTCCCTGGGCCACCGGCCAAGCGGCGCCTTCGCAAGGTCTATGGTGAGCTGCTCGGGGTCCGCGGACCCCTTCAGTGTGGCCGCGACGCTCACCTCGGCACGGGGCGACGGGAGACAGAGCCTCTCGACCGTGGCCTCGATCACAAGACTCGCAACGCGGACGGTGTATCTGGCGTCTTCAACAAGCTGCTTGTCGTCCCCGAAGGTCGACACTTCGCGCCGCACCGTATCCGCCGGGGCTCCTGCGCCCGGGGCCCGAGGGTCAAACCTGGGGGCGAGATCGGACCGGGCTGATGCCTCGCGCGCGCACACCGCAAGAACAGCAGCGATGACAAATCCCCAGACGCCGTACCTCATGCTTCGCTCCCATCCTGATCGCCCGATGTTGTGAGCGGCTCCGCGGTACGGCCCTCTCCGCCATGGTTATGAGCGCGTCCGCGCTTGCGCGCTCCGGCGATTTCCGCAGACCCTCCCAAGCTGAACGTGACCGGCTTGGGTCGGCGGCGAGTGCGGTACCTCGCCGCCGCTCATAGCAACCGGCGGCCGCTTGCAATGTCGGGCCGGCGTGCGAAACCGCCGGGCTCTCCTGGCAATCGGACAAGGCCAAACTACTCCGACCGGAGAGAATCCCGTGTCACGTATACAACCGGACTCTGCGGGAGCAATAGGGAATATGCTGATTTCTGGCCTGTAACTTCCTCACAAGGAAGAGATGCCGCCGCGGTTGACAGCCATCGGCCGCCCCGTACATTTCAGGTGGGCTCTCGCGCGGTCGGGACCACGACGTTGTCCGCACGACGCGGCGGGGAGGGTGTTCACATGCGTGGAACGGCAGGGACGGTTCTGTTGGGCATTCTCGCGGCGCTTCCGACCGCAGCAAGCGTGGCTCCCCAAACCCCGGAGGATCGCCACGAGAAACTTCTCGCACCCGGCGACGGAATGGAGTTCGTCTCCCTCCCCCTAGAGCGGCCCGTGATCTACGAGATAACCTGTGGCGGCAAGCGCCTCACGCTTCGCGCAATGCCAGGCGGGTTGATACGGTTCGTCGGCTCGGACGCTGTAGCCAACGTCTGGATCCTGGAAACCGACGGCCGCGCGGTGGCCTTCAAGCTTCGCCCCGGCGAGCGGGCCTCCGTCTGGCCGATTCGGCGAGTGGAGGTCCGGGGGAAGGTCGACGGGTTCAAGGTAGTCCTGACCGCCGCCGACTGGGCCTTCGTCGTGCGCGCGGACCGGACGCTGAAGGCCGGGCTCCACGTCCGGTGCCACGGCGTCTCGTGTACCTTGCTGGAAGGACAGCGGATCGATACGGACCGCGAGGACGAGAAGATCGTCTTCCGCGTGATAGGAGACGAATGGCCCGGCAAGCTCGTCGAGGCCCCGGAGCCGACTCCAGAGGAGAGGGCGAAGGAAGAGGAAAGGCGGCTGGCTCGTGCCGTCGCCGCCGAGGAAGTCCCGCCCGCCCCAGCCCCGCCCCTGCCGCTCCTCGCGACCGGCTGGGCCGCCTGGGAAATCAGGCCCGCGCTGCCTGTCAGTCCCTAGCGTTACAACCCGTCGAGAGCCTCAGGATCGTTCAACAGGCCGAACGACGGAAG
>SDBV01014217.1_pt1 | contig 10045 bp, 4 predicted proteins | sample 2277081 | NCBI WGS metagenome assembly SDBV01 (sample SAMN10402039, study PRJNA504765) | marine sediment metagenome | isolation source: marine sediment core GS10_PC15, 223 cmbsf | place: Arctic Ocean: Southern Knipovich Ridge | collected 2010 | reverse complement strand
TTCTAAACTTCTTCCACTAATATTTCCCAAATTCGAAATTGGAAAATTTAAGCCTCTAGCAAATTACATAGGCAAAATAATTAAATCAACATCATTATCAGGTCTTTCTGACTTTTTTTATCAAGAGATAGAAGGAAATTCCCTAATTAATAAAGTAGATAATAGAAATATTGTTAATACCGCTCATCCACTATTAGAGGAGGTATTTAATTTAATTAAGAATAGACAAAGTTTTGGAACTAAAGTTTCAGGAAAAATAATTGAATCCAATTTTAGTGGCTTAAAATATGGATGGAAATTAAATGTGATTATTTTAGCAATCATATTATTGTTGAGAGCTAATAAAATCGAAATAACATCTCAAGGAAAGAGATATAGAACTTACTCAGACACGAGAATCAAATATATTTTTAAAACTCTAACATTTAGAGCATCATCAATTTCTCTGAGAGATGAAAAACTAAGCTTACAAAATTTAAGTAAATCCGCAAAAACTTTAGAAGAATTATATGGTAAAGAAATTGAAATTGAAGAAACAGCTATTTGGAAAGAAATTAAAGAAAAAATAAAAAAGGAAATTCAAAAAATAAAAAACGTGATGAACACTATTAAGGCTTATCAATTACTTGGAATAGATGATTTAAATGAATTAAAAGATAATTTAGAGGGCATATTAAATAGTAGTTCTGATGATGCAATAATTGAATTTTCAAAAGAAGGGATTGAGTTTAAGGATGCATTCAATAAATTAGATAAGTTAAGTGAGGTATTCAATAAAGTAAATTTACCAAAGATTACTTCTGCTTTAGATATTAAGAATAAGTTAAATACAATATTAAAATCTTACTTCAAGGATGATGACTTACTAAAAAAAATAAAGAGATTTGAGGAAAATCTATCATCTGAGAGTTTTTTTGAACGATTATCCCAGATATATTCCGATTCTAATGATATAAACGCATATTATAAAGAAAAATATACGAAAATCCATAAAAAGAGGGATAAATTGCTCTCTGGATTCATAGACCAAATAAAAATCAAACAAGAGTGGCAAAATTTAACTAAAGAATCTCAAAAATTAATTCTCAAGCCCTTAAATGAGAACATGTGTGAAAAATTAGAAATTATTGACTATAGTTGTAAAAACTGCAAGTCAAGTTATGAAAAAATATTATTGGATCTTTCTAATATACAGAACAATTTTCAAAAAGCTCTTAAAAAATATGAAGAGATCATGCAACCTGAGGAAATAATAGAATATTTCGAAATTTCATCAATCATAACAGATCCAATCTCAACTATGGAAGAATTGGAAGATTTTTTACAAATTTTAAAGGAAAAATTAGAAAAGAAAATATTCGAGAATATTAAGGTAATTCTAAAGTGAAATAAATGGAAAAAACACTAAGAGATAAAATAAAATCAATGGTTTTAAAATCTAAAGAGATTCTAGAAAATGAGATTACTAGAATATTAGAAGGAAAATTTGGCATACATAAAAATGGAAAAATTGAGAATATTAATAATTTGAAAGAATTATCCATTGATGATATCTCGTTTCGAGAGGATATTGAGACTAAATTTCATTATTGAGTTGATGGAGGCATAAATAAAGAGGAGTCTTATAACAAAATTGTTCGCGAAACGGCTTATACTATTTTAAATAGAATAGCGGCATTAAGATTTATGGATGAAAATAATATCATTCAAGAATCTGTAAGAGAAGGATTAAATTCAAAGGGATTTACACTTTTTAAAAAAACTTGTATGCAAATCACTAATAATGAGTCTTATTATTTGTTTTATTTGGACCTAATTTATGATGATTTATCCTCTGAGATTCCCACTTTATTTAATAGATTCATTATCGAATCTAGATTTCGTCCTTCTATTAAAATAATCAAGCAAATTATTGATTTATTGAATTCTGATGAGATTCAAGATATCTGGAAGTATGAAGAAACCATTGGTTGGATTTACCAATACTTTTTTTCCCTCGAAAAAGACCATATAAGAGAACATAAAAAACCTCGAGACTTACCAAAAAATGCGCATGAATTAATAGCAATTAATCAATTTTATACTCCTGATTATATCGTAAAATTTTTAGTTGATAACTCTTTAGGTAGAATATGGAAAGAAATCCATCCAGAATCAAATATACATGAGTTCTGTAAATATTTAATATTAAATGAGGAAATTATTCTTGAAAATCCCGAGACGAAAGAAATATATAAAATAAAATTAATTGATCCTGCTTGTGGAAGTGGTCATTTTCTTCTTTATGCTTTTGATGTTTTTAAATTTATATACGAAGAAGCGATTAAAAATAATTGGGTTAAGAAAGATGATTATGATATTCAAAAAATTCCAAACTATATTATCCAAAACAATATATATGGATTGGATATTGATAAAAGAGCGATTCAATTAACAAATCTGGCCTTATTTTTAAAAACGAAAAGAATTAATAAAGATTTTCAGTTTTTTTCCTCAAATATAGTTCCGATTGATACAATATTGTTGAATAGTCAAGAAAAGAATCAATTAAAAGAAGATTTAGGTAATTTAAATGAAATAAACGAATTCATAGATGATATATGGGGATCATTAATTAATTCCTTAGAATTAGGAAGTATTCTAAGACTGGATACTACAATAAGAAATTTCATCACTAAAAAGCTAAAGAGTATGATTGTCGAATCAATAGAACCATTTCTAGAGATCGATGGTGAATTAAAATCACGAGATTTCTGGAAAAGATTTCGCTTAAAATTAATAGAACAAATAAAAAGGGTTTCACAATTACAGAATAAAAGTAAAGAAGATTACCTAAAATCAGAATTCCGAAAAACACTGGAATTTTTAGATATTTTACTTCAGAGGTTTGATATTGTAGTAATGAATCCTCCTTATGGATATGGTACAAGCTATGCTCATAATTATATGAAAACTCATTATCCTAATTCTAATAGCAACATTTTTTGCGCATTTATTGAAAATTGGTTTAATAAATTAACAGACAATGGAATTTTGGCAACAATCGTCGATAATACATTTTTAGTAAAAAGTACATATGAAGATTTTAGAAGGAATGTATTATTAGAAGATAATAGATTATTTTTGGGTGCTGATCTAGGATGGGGGGTCTTAGATGGTGCTCAAGTTGCGACAGTTGCATTAGGAATGAGAAAGAGTTCTTTAGATTCATCAATCTTTTTTGATCTAAATAATGAAAGGAATAAAGAATTAAAGTTATATGAAATTATTAAGGAGAATGTAATAGATTTAGATAATTCATTAATTTTTAAACAAAATACAGATCAATTTTTAACATTTCCTAATAGTGCTATTGCGTATAATATACCAAATCCAATGTTGGGGATTTTAAATAGATTCTCATCATTAAACCCATCTGCTGTACATGCTTGTCAAGGGCTCGCAAGTGCAAATTCCCCGAGATTTTATCGTTATTTTTGGGAAATTTCACCTGAAAAATTAGGTAAAAGAAAAAAATGGGTATCATTTGCAAATGGAGGTCAATATTCTCCTTTCTTTAGACCTTTAATTCAAGTTATAAATTGGGAGAATGATGGCGATGAGATTAAAAATTATAATTTCCCTAAAGGACATAAAAACGAGGGTAAAAGGAAGTCAGTTATACGTAACGAGGATTATTATTTTACGGAAGGTCTAACATGGGGTAAAAGATGTGATTTTTTAAATTTATCATATTTACCGGATGATTCAATATTCTCAACTGAAGGTCAAGCAATGTTTCCAAATGATAATGATAATCTTTGGTTCATTTTAGGAATAATAAATTCAAAATTATTACAGGCGACAATTAATACATATTGCGGTCAACATAAATATAGCGGATATGTGGGATTATTACCATATTGTGATTCTGACAATGATATGAAATCTTCAATCTTGAATGCTTCATTAAAAATATATAGAATTAAAAAGAAATGGTATAACGGTGATCAAATTAATCCTGATTTTAATGAACATTGGCTACTAAGGATCAGAAATATGAGCTTTACAGAGAGGCTCCAAGAAATCCTCAATAATTTAGAAACTAACGAGGTCTTAGTAAATGATCTACAACATGAAATTGATAATCTTACCTACACTTTTTATGAAATAGAAGTTTCTGAAAGAAATTTAATTGAATCTGAAATAACCAATCGCCCTTCTACAGTTGTTTGGGATGATATGAAAAGTAATTCAAGGGAAGAAAAAGAAAAAGAATTGATTGAATCATTTATTTCATACTCGATTGGTGTTTTACTGAATAGATGGAAGAATTCATTATATGAAAATCCAGAGCTTAATGGAATTCTTGTTGATGATATAGGATCAAACTTAGATGTAATCAAATTATTTCAAGATTTATTTAGATCCCTATTCAATGAGGAATATATTTTAGAAGATCTAAAAACCTTTATTGGAAAAGATTTGAGAGCTTATCTACAATCAGAATTTTACCCTTATCACTATAAAAAATATAAAAAATGTCCAATCTTTTGGCAATTAACCATACCAAGTAGAAAATATTCCGTCTGGATTAATTATCTACTTTTGAAAAAGGAATATTTGTTAAAAATTAAAAATGAGATAATTGAACCAAAACTGAAATTTGAGGAGGGAAAATTAAATAATTTATCTCATGAGATGATTAATGCTGAAAATCATAATGAAAAATCTATAATTAAACGTTTAAGTAGAGAAATCTCAGAAAAACAAAAGTTAATCGAAGAAATAAAAGAACTTCAAAAAAACCTTACTGAAATAATTGATTTAGATTTGCCATTCTATTTAGATGATGGAGTTACAGTTAACATGGCACCATTTTATAAGTTAATTCCATGGAATGAACCCAATAAGATTTGGAAAAAAATTAAAAGTGGTGAGTATGAATGGTCATCTTTATTCAAACATCTAAAAATAAGAGGTAAAATATAATGGGTCAATTGGATAATATTTTGAAGAAAAAGTTAAAAAAACTCTTTGAATCCTCCAAAATTGTTTTCTGGTATGATGATAATGGTTTTTTCCAACCTTTCCTTGAAAGTCTCGGTCAAACGGATTTTTCTATTTTTAGGTTTAAAAATAGTTGGTTTGAGTTAAAATATCAAATAGAAGAATTATTTGACAGTGATTCTTTTAAGAATTTTTTAGCTTATATCCCTTTTAATAGATTAGATTATTTAAATGTAAATCCTTTGACTGAAATCGAAAAAGTAGGGAAACTATTTGAATTTTCGCGAGAATTACTTATACGTGAAGCTTTAAATGAATCATTTGATGAAACAGAAATTTCCGGATTAATAACAGATTCAAGTACTAAATATGAAGACTTAAAGGAATTATCAAAAAGAACAGATATTATAAAAATCCCTCCAATTGTAAAATTAATTTTTGATACAAAACAACCTATTTCCATATTGATGAATTTTTTAACTGATAAAGAGATCCCCCAAAAAATAAAGATAAGGAGGAAAATGGAGGAATTCTTAATCTTTGTCAAGGAAAACTTCGGTATAACACTTGAACCTACCTTAGAAATAGAGGATTTAAAGGAATCGATCATTCAGACATTATTACTATTTAATTTAAAATTAAAATCAAGAGACCTAATACAGCTTCAAAATATTGATTTGCCAATAGAGTTATTTCAAAGGCAAAATTGTATATCATTACTTAACCGATTTAAGGAAAATAGAAACTTAATTAACATGTTCATTGAATGGTCCAATATAATAGAAAAAAAAATCAATCTGGATTCTTGGAATTTTGACATAATCAATGTCTTAGAATTAGATCTATTCGAGTTTTTTGATAACTATATCTTGAAAAATATAGGAGATTTGATTCGAAAAATATCTAAAGACAATTTAAATGAATTTTTAAGGGTAAGAAAGAATACTTTTTGGATTTTGAACGACCCAAAAATCCGGTTTTTATGGGATATTGCCAGTAGATTGATTAAATTAAATCTTAAAATTGAGGAATTCAATCTATTATTATCCAGTAAATCATTTTCTTTTGATGAATTATTAAATCTCTATGTAGACTTACAGAAAAAAGATTTTGGCTTTTATGTTATTGATACCTACTACAGACAAATAGAAAATCTACTTACGGATTATGATTATCCATTACCTTTTAATGATTATTTAGAAGTATGTAGACAAAAGTATTACAAATTTTTAGAAGTATTAAATGAAATTTCATCGAAATTAATCAATGAATATTCAGTTTGCTCCCAAATTAAGCAGAATGAATTTTTTAAGAAATTTGTTAAACCTAAATTGGGTAAAAATACTATAGCGTTTTTTACTGTTGATGCTCTAAGGTATGAAATGGGTGTTGAGTTAGCCAATTCGCTATCAAAACCAAATGATTTAAAGATCATTCCTTGTTTAGCTAATTTACCAACATTGACGTATATTGGAATGACAGCTATGCTTCCTGAAGCTAATAATAATTTTAATCTTATTGAAAAACAAGGTAAGATAAATGTCAGATTGCAGGAAAAAATAATTGTAAATCCAAGAGATAGGATTAAATGGATTGAAGAGCAATTATCAAATAAAATATTAGATATAACACTTGATGAGATTTTGTCAAAACGAGAAAGAATAAAGCCAAAATTGAAAGATGTTGAATTAATTATTGTTAGGTCAAATGAGATTGATTTACTGGGAGAGCAAGATAAAATATATCAAATAAGAAAAAATCTTTCTGGTATGATAAAAGATTTGAAAAGAGCGATTGAGATTCTTTCAAACTTAGGAATTAGTGATTTTATAATCACTAGTGATCATGGTTTTCTTTTCGGTGAAGAATTAAAAGATGATATGAAAATTGACACCCCTCAAGGACGTAAAGTTGAACTCCATCGCCGAGTTTGGATTGGAACTGGTGGAACTGAAACATCATCAACAATTAAAATTAAAGCAAATGAATTAGGTTATGATAGTGATCTTGATTTTATTTTTCCATCAAATTTAGGATCTTTTAAAAAATCGGGGGGGAATAAGAATTATCTCCATGGTGGCATTTCATTACAAGAATTAATTGTTCCAATTATTGGATTTTCATTACCAGTAAAATCTAAATCCAAAATAACGGATAAATTTGAAATTAAAATTCCAAAAGTTGAAATTAATATGAGGATATTCAATATTGAAATAATATATTCAATTGAAAGAGGTTTAGATAAATATCTTGATAAAAAAGTTTCAAAACCTATAAACTGTCGAATAAAGTTGGAACAAAATGAATATATTGACCCTGTAAATGCAACTGAAGAATTTAATCAAGAAACAAAAGAAATTTTAGTAAATTCTGAAAATTCGACCTTTATTACGTTTTTACTCCCTGAAAAATTCAGTAAAGGAGAATTAACAGTACAAATATTAGATTCAAGTACCAATGTTATATTAAAAGAATCAAAAAAAATTCAGTATGAAATATATATTTAGAGAAATAAAGGATTACAATGGATTTTAATAAACAGGTAAATGAAGTTTTCTCAGGAAGAGTTGTCAGGAAAGACCTGGTCCGTAAAGTAAAAGTAGGTGCTAATGTTCCAATTTTCGTATTAGAATACTTACTCGGCAAATATTGTGCTACTGATGATGAAAGAGCTATAGAAGCAGGATTAAAAGTCATTAATGAGATGTTAGCTGAGAATTTTATAAGACCAGATGAAAGTCAAAAAGCGCAATCACGAGTGAGGGAGAAAGGACAATATTCTTTTATTGATAAAATTAAAGTTAGATTATTAGTTAGCCAAGATAAATATTGGGCAGAATTGTTTAATTTTGGGGATAAATTCATACATATCCCAGATCATTACATTAAGAATGAAGAATTTGAGCGACTTTTAGAGGGTGGAATATGGGCTCAAGTTGATATGATTTATAATGCTGAGGAAGCTTTTAAGGGAATAATAAGACCGTTTTTTATAACGAAATTAAAACCTATACAATTAGCAACCTTTAATTTTGATTCTTACATCAAGGGGAGATCAAAGTTTTCAACAGAAGAATGGATTAATTTATTGCTAAGAAGTATTGGTTTGGAACCATCTCATTTCAATCATCGATTAAAAATATTGTTTTTAGCACGTTTTATCCCATTTGTAGAAAATAACTATAATTTAATAGAATTAGGCCCTAGAGGAACTGGTAAATCTTATATATATAGGGAAATCTCTCCTCATTCAATATTAATTTCTGGTGGAAAAACAACAGTTCCTAATTTATTTTATAATATGGCTACTAATAAAATGGGATTGGTAGGACTCTGGGATGTAGTTGCTTTTGATGAAGTAGCACATGTTAAATTTACAGATACAAGTGCAATTTCTATTTTAAAAGATTTTATGGAATCAGGATCTTTTAGTCGAGGTAAAGAGGAGCTAATCGCGAAGGCTTCTTTAGTATTTATTGGAAATATCAATCAACCTGTAGAAGTTTTAACTAAAATGGGTAACCTTTTTCAACCTTTACCAAAGGATTTTAAGGATATGGCTCTTATAGATAGATTTCATTTTTATCTTCCTGGTTGGGAAATACCAAAAATGCTTATGAAATTTTTTACTAAAAATTATGGTTTTGTAGTTGATTATCTTGCTGAGGCTTTTAAGGTTTTGAGAAAGCACAACTTTACAGAATTATTGGACAGAAATTTCTCATTTGGTTCCCATTTGAATGCTAGAGATGCTAAAGCAGTAAGAAAAACCGTTTCTGGATTATTAAAATTAATACATCCAGATCGAGATTTTAAAAAGGAAGAATTAGCAGAATACTTAGAACTTGCTTTAGAAGGTAGGAGAAGAGTTAAAGAACAATTGAAAAAAATGGGTTCTTTTGAGTATTACCAAACAAGTTTTTCTTATTTTGATAAAGAGTCACAAGAGGAAATTTTTGTAGGAGTTCCTGAAGAAGGAGGAAGAGATTTAATCTCTACCGATCCCTTGGCTCCGGGTTGTGTATATACAGCTGCTTATAAAAATGGAGAAAAAGTATCATTACATCGGATTGAAATTAGTCGGTTAAAAGGAACAGGAAGATTAAAAATAACAGGCAGTCCCGATAAATCTATGAAAGATTCGGTCCTTACTGCATTTGATTATTTAAAATCGAGAAGAATAGAATTAGGTATTGAGAAAGATATAGAAAGTTATAATTTTCATGTTCAAATTGTTGACTTAATGTCGTCAAAAGAAGGAAGTGAGGGCGGAGTTGCTTTTTTTGTATCTATACTTTCACTATTAAAAAATAGGTCAGTTCAACCAAGTTTAGTCATTCTTGGAGAAATGACAATACAAGGTCATATTTTACCAATAAGATCTCTTACAGAAGTACTTCAAGTTGTTAATGATAATGGTGCGAAAAAAGTTCTTATACCATTAGAAAGTAAAAAATATTATCTTGAAGTGCCAGAAGATATTATAGAGAAAGTAGATCCCATCTTTTATTCAGATCCAATGAGTGCTGCATTAAAAAGTCTGGATTTAAGATGAAAAAAAGAAATATCTTAGATTTGGGTTCGCATGAGTTATTGAATCTTTATTATTTAGGTAAAATGTATTGACTTCCGCCAAACCTATGATATTGTTAGAATCAGGGTTAATTTTTCGAAAATCTTTTATATATTTAAGAACTTGCCTCCTAACCTCATGAGAATCTTTATTTTTGCATTCTACAATCAAATAATTCTCATTTCCGTCTGTGAATATAAGATCCCCTTTACCCTTGTGAGTTTCACCTTGTTTTACTTCCCATTCATAATCATAAATATAGTTATAATTGATTAACTCGGGGCGTCTATTACTAAGATCATTTATAACATCTTTAACAAGTAAAAACTCTGGATTTTGATCCCAATCTTTGCCATTGAAAAGTTTTAGAGGTATGATCTTTTGTATGTCTGCCTTATATATTATAGATTCATGAACCTTTAAGAAATTGTGCGATAGTATATTAGTTTCGATGCTGACCCAATCGCTATAACTGGATAACAA
>SDBV01014216.1_pt1 | contig 10045 bp, 8 predicted proteins | sample 2277081 | NCBI WGS metagenome assembly SDBV01 (sample SAMN10402039, study PRJNA504765) | marine sediment metagenome | isolation source: marine sediment core GS10_PC15, 223 cmbsf | place: Arctic Ocean: Southern Knipovich Ridge | collected 2010 | reverse complement strand
GGAGTGACATCTGCTTCCTGGACAAGTTGATCTGCCACGTATTTGAACATCTCGGTATCAAGCAGGTCGCTGCGCTCGAAGGGTGTCTTCTGTTTTCCGCTCAACGCATGCGCTCGTCTCTCGAACTCGATCCCAATCCCCTCCACATCTGTGGTGTCTTCATAGCGGTACCAGGCGATGCTGTTGACACCTACCTGAGTGATATTGCCCCCGAAACAACCGTAGCGCTCCACCAGCATCGTCTTGACGCCCTCTCGGGCTGCCGAAATCGCTGCCGCCAGGCCTGCCGGTCCGCTGCCGACGACTAATACTTCCGTTTCAGCCATAACTGGAATCTTTCTGGGCGTTTCTTGGATATATTTCATGGCCATTTCTCTCACGGTGATCTAAACTCTCTCTTCACAAAATTGAGTCTAGACCAAAGTTTGCCCCTTGTCCAGTTGAGCAACTCCCCGGGTCATCCATCCGGGGTAATATCCTGCTCAAAAATCATGATAATCTATTGGTTGCATGTTCAAGCCCAGCGGCGCTCATTGCTAATGCCCGCCATTTCATCAGGGCAAGATAGCAATTGGTATCTGAATACAAATTTTAAGTTGGTTTCCTAGATTAAGCTCACACCTTACTTCGGAAACGTCATTTGCACGCGGCTGATCTCTACCTCTACTTGATTGAAATCTAAGAAAACAGAGACATTTGACTGGGCGGGGGTTGAAATTGATCAGAGTTACTCTTCAGCCAACTTCGAAATTCCTCGTTCCCCTCAATTGGCAGCGGATTGGGCATAGAAATTGCCCCCTTTTCCAGGAGCATCTTATTCCCTTCAGGCATCTGAATACTATCCATGACAAATAATGGGACCCACCCATTTTTCAAGTTTTCTGTTGCGCCAGCCCAGGTTCCACCCTTGTTGAAATCACTAGAAATTACTAAGGCATAGTCGGCGAGTGTGTAGATGAGCTTATTTCTTCCCATTGCCCCCCCTACACTAAACCCTGCACTCGGTAAATATGGTGAAAGTAATGTCAAATATTTGTTTTCCAGAGCCATTCGGTAATCCGTAGCGCGGATACTTTTACGAAGGCTATGTGCAAGCACCCCCACAGCTGTACCTCTTCCTTCCAGGGCCGCTTTCATCGAGGAAGAATCAATTCCTTTCGCCCCACCCGAATAAACCACCAGACCATTGTGCGCACAAATATTACCAATCTCTTCTGCAAACTTCTTTACTTCTTCGTCTACATTTCTTGAACCAACCATTGCTACGCCTGGTTGCCCAGGGAGATAAATATCTCCCGACCCAAAAAGGATCAATGGTGCAGAATCCTTCAACTGTTGACGGTAACGTGCAGGATAATTCTCATCCGCTCTAGTCCAAACCCAAATTCCCAACGATGAGAGTCTTTCCAATTCAATCGCAATTGCAGTCCCACGCTCCAATAAGAACGCAATTCGTTCTGCTTCTTCTAGTGATACATCTACCTCCTTGTTTATATCAACCGCGCTGAGCCCCAAAAGGTCTCCTGGACGCATATCTTCGTCTGCCAATTTCCTGGCTAAGGGATTCCAATCCCTCAGGGTGAAGGTTTTTACTTCAGTCTGTCTAGAAAAACCCAAACGTGAACATAACATCACCATAGCTTGGGAATCAGGTGTTAGTTTCATATCAGCCACTCCTGCTTTGCGCACGGGCAAGCGTGAACGGATGGACAACTCCAGATCCATTTTCTTGTAACAAGAAGCCTGCGATGGTCAGTGTCCACCTTGAGTCAATAATATCATCAACAAGCAATACAGGTCTGGATGGTAATTCTCCTTTGATTCCAAGTGAATCCTGAACGTTTCTAGCTTGCATGGTACTATTCTCCATCCCTTTTTGTTCAGGGGCATCCCGAAGGCGAACCAAAACAGGAAGAAAAGGGAGACCTAAGCTCATCGCTAGTCTATTAGCAAAATCAGGTACTAGATTAGGTCTGCGCAAAGATGGTATGGCTGTCACCCATTCAGGAAATGATTGGGGGTTCCATCGATTCAGAATCAAGTCGTGTGCAGCATCAACCAATTCATCCGAAAAATATTGGTCTATGTACTTTCCCCGACGAACTAATCCACCCCAACCAGAATCCCCATATTCACACAAAGCCCTACCTGGTTCGTTTATCCTATCTTGAGGGATAACCTGGCTCGTATTTGGATAAATGCCCGAAGGCAAACGTTTTCGGGGGAGCAATATCAAGTCATCAAGCTTGAGAAAATCCACCGCAGCTGCAACAATTTCGGATGATACCTCAGCAGAAAACCCACTCCCAACGCAATTAGCACATCGACCGCATGGCTCTGCCTGGGGATCATCCAATGCATCACACAGGAACTCCATCAGACAACCGTCATGGGTAACATAGGCTTGCATTTGAGATAATTCCTGCCTGCGCAAATCCGTCACCCGTTGAAACCGTTCTTCATCGGGCATCCAGGGGTTCGGTGTCCGAAAATAATATTTTCCACGATTATACTCAATTCCAATCGCGCCATCTAATTCTAGTAATTTCAAAGCCTTTTCTGCCATTCCGTTACTAACATTTATATTTGAGAGAAGGTCATTAAATCTTAAAGGTCCCTCACGCTCAAGGGTGTGTAAAATCTGTTCAGATATATGATGACTCGGAAAGGCACTCTCAATAAAGTATTCTTGAATATCATCATCCTCAGTCCCACTCAACAATATCCCATAAGATTTACCAATTGCCCTACCGGCACGCCCCACTTGTTGATAATAAAAAACCACAGAACCAGGTCGTTGGAAATGGATAACAAAACCCAGGTCAGGTTTATCAAAACCCATACCCAACGCGACCGTGGCAGCCAAAGCTTTCACTTCATTGTTTATTAATGCCTGTTCCAGGGCAGGTCGGTCTATGTTTTTATCATCTCCTGCATGGTATGCAGCTGCATTTATGCCACGAGATTGCAACCAGCGAGCAACTCTTTGGGTATCCCTAATTGTGAGATTATAGATAATCCCACTACCAGGTAACTTAGGTAAATTATGTGCAAGCCAAGCCAATCTGGAGGCCTGGTCTCCAATGACAAGGTTTTGTAGTCGCAATGAAGTACGAATCAGAGGTCCTCTCAGTATTTCCAAATCCTCACCAATCTGCTCCTGAACATCGCGGATGACTCGGTCATTGGCGGTAGCTGTTGTACCAAGAACAGGAACACCTTTTGGCAATATTTGCAAGATTCTCGTTATTCGCCGATAGTCGGGTCTGAAATCATGTCCCCAATCTGAAATACAATGCGCTTCATCTACCACCAGCAAGCCTATGCGGCCCGATACGAGAGGCAAAACCTCGTCAATAAAACGCTGGTTGTTCAAGCGCTCAGGTGAAATGAGAAGAATATCACAGCAACCCAGTGCGATATCCCTTTCAATGGCATCCCACTCCTTGCGATTTGTGCTGTTGATGGTATGCGCAGACAGCCCTATTCTCTCAGCCATTAGTAATTGATTTCGCATCAACGATAATAAGGGACTAACCAGGAGAGTGGGTCCTGCACCCTGGTCGCGCAATAATTTGGTCGCCAGGAAATAAACAATGCTTTTCCCCCACCCAGTGCGCTGCACGAGTAATGCCCGTCCTTTATTGACCGTGATTAACTCAATGGCCTCCCACTGGCCTGGGCGAAACACCGCCTGTTCCCCAAGCATTTGATGGAGTAGTTCAATGCCTTTATGCTTCATCTTGAATTTCTTCCATGCAATATGGACACTTCTTCATAACAGATGCCCTCCCAGAATGTTATTTGTCTCCAAAAACCAACTTTTATATTATTGCAGATTAATTGAGTATTGTCACCTAATTAATCTGTCTGTGTTTAGGATCTCCCAAATTTTTTGTGTATATAGTTGCCTCCTGGGGGTAGCCCATCTGGTATTATTTAATCCGTAGTTTAGCCATAAGGAGATGTTATGACCCTCATTCCACCCAGACTCCAGATCGGGGATACCATCGGCGTGGTCACGCCCTCCGGCCCAATATCCTCTTCCCCCTCGCCCGATCCCCAGCGCGAACTGGAAAAAGGCATTGCCTATTTGAAAGACCTTGGCTTTGAGGCCCTGCTCGGTGAGCATGCATTAAAGGAGGGTTGTCTGGCGGCCGGCACTTCCACAGAAAGGGCAGAAGACCTATTCCTGGAGGTTACCTCGGATTATGAGCTCCCCATCCTGAAAACTGATGATTTCGGGCACCACTGCCCCAACACGGTCCTGCTGGTCGGCGTGCGCGCCATGTTAGACGCGGATACTTCCACCCTGGAGATCATCGAGGCCTGTGTAAAGTAACCCAATTTAAATAAAACGGCCAGGGTCTGGTTGGACCCTGGCTGCTTAGATAGCTACGGTTGAAATCGAGTTTACTTTGATTAATGTCCAGGACCGAGCAGCGGGCACGAGAAGTATTTGTCGGTTGCATCCATCATCTTATTCCCATTCAGATCCACCCACCAGCGACCGCCTAGGTAGCCGGAGTCTCCAGGGCCGAATTCAGTGGACAGGTTTCCAAATCCGTCATCTATCAGCTCCTGAAAAGGTCCTTCCATGGGCAGATCTGGGCCGACGATGGAGTCATAGGTCAAACCCTGGCTGGTCACGAGGACCTCCACGCGAACACGATCGCCATCTTCAGTCGTGGGTGGAGGCCCACCCCCGGCAAATGCAGGCACTGCGAAAACCAGACTGATCGCTACAACTAATGCTACCAACGCGCTTTTCTTAATCATTTTACACACTCCTTATTCATGAATATACGGTGAGGTTGGCGCTTACCTCTGTGGAATTGCCCCCAGTATCGCGCCCGAAGATTACACCCTGCTTACCAAGAGATTACAATTTCCTTAACCACTATTGCGCAATAAATCACCTATATTTAATTGGAAAACCCGCGACGATTTCATTATTCACAAACTGTCCTCATTAAAACCATTGATATGATATATTTATGCCTAATTTGCATGAATTAATCAGAGAGGCAGTTGTGGCTTATGACGAAGTATTGGCAGGGCGAATCCGGGATGTGCTCGACCAGCAGCCTGGCCTGGTTGAGAAAAAGATGTTTGGGGGAGTCGGGTTTATGGTTCAGGGAAACATGGCTTGTGGAGTGCACAAAGATATGCTAATCGTGCGTGTGGGTCCTGAAGCCTATGAAGAAACGATGCAGTACCCCCATACCCGGCCCTTCGACATGACTGGCAGAGCGATGAAGGGTTGGGTGATGGTGGAGCCAGGGGGCTTTGCAAGCGATGTTGATCTGCAGGAGTGGGTGACAGCCGGGATTAATTTTTCTCTGACCTTACCGCCGAAATAATCTTTCACAAAGTGGGATGAACATTTCAGATTGCACCAGATTGTTCTCGTTTATTGGAAAAATAGCGCTCTTTAAGCAGGGTTTGGTCTCATGCTGCTGAGAATCCCTGCCGAGAATATCTATACCGCCGACTATGGCTGGCATAGCGGTCGTTTCCATTTCTCCTTCGCCGATTATGATGACCCGGGTAATACAAATTTCGGGGTGTTGAGAGCTTTGAATGAGTTCGTACTTAACCCCGGCAGCGGGTTTGAAACCCATCCCCATAGTGAGATGGAGATCGTTTCCTACTGTGTGGAGGGAGAATTGACCCATGAGGACAGCATGGGCCACAGCAGCAGTACCTTGCAGAGCGGCGATGTTCAATACCTGTGCGCCGGTTCCGGCATCACACACCGCGAGATGAACGAGACTCAGGATCGCTCTCTGCGCTTCTTCCAAATTTGGATTGCCCCAAATGAAGACGGTTTAAAGCCGAAATACGACTGCAAACACTTCTCCAGGCTGCCCTATCAAAATAAACTGCTGCATGTGGTCTCTGGAGAAGAAATAGAGGGCGTCATCCAGATCGCCCAGGATGCAAACATCTATATCGCCAGTCTCTCGAATTCAGAAAATTTGGTCTACACAAATTGGGCTGACCGGCAGAGCTATCTGGTTTGCCTGGAGGGGAATCTGACCGTCAACGAAACTAAATTATTCCAGAATGATGCACTGAAGGTCTGGGGAGAGGAAATTCTGAACCTGAGCGCGCCGGATGACAGCCATTTTCTGCTGGTTGAGATGGCTGCGGAAAGGAAGTGTTAGATTGTAGAATTACAGAGTATAAAATTATTTATGCATACTCCAATGCAGAACTGCAGTGGAGTAGATGTCAGTAGAATCGGTAATAAGCCGTTTCATCGGATTGCAAATCAAAAGCACAACAAAAGGATTGAATTAGATCTTTCCTGGTTACAACGCTCCAGCGTTGTAACCAGATGGAGGTCTCCTGAATCATCATAGCCATAAACACCGCGCCCAGGTCGACTGGCTTGCGCGCCCATTTCAACAGGTTGATGCTTGTTGTGAAAAAGGATAGACCAGCTTGTCCAGTAATAATAAGGAAAGTAAACCATGTCTGAACAAAAAATCGCACCTTACGGCTCTTGGAAATCACCCATCACCTCAGACCTGATCGTCGCTGAGTCCATTGGTGTGGGCGGGACTGACATTATGGGTGACGACATCTACTGGCAGGAACTTCGCCCAAAAGAAGATGGACGAATTGTTGTAGTGCAGCGATCTCTGGACGGAAAGACGACTGATCTCACACCTCAATCATTCAACGCACGGACGCGGGTGCATGAATATGGAGGTCATGCATACACCGTTAGCAATGGTACGCTTTACTTCTCAAACTTTACTGACCAGCGCTTATACCGACTTGATCCTGGAGAATCACCTCGCCCAATTACACCTGAGGCTGATTTCAGATATGCGGATTACGTAGTTGACCACCAACACAAATTCATCTACAGTGTGAGAGAAGACCACACCGGATCCGGAGAAGCTGTAAACACATTGGTTAAAGTAAAAACTGATGGAGATGAAAATGGAGGCGAGGTAATCGTTTCAGGAAATAACTTCTATTCATCACCACGGCTCAGCCCAGATGGCTCAAAGATGGCTTGGCTGACCTGGAACCATCCTAACATGCCATGGGATGGTACCGAACTGTGGGTAGGTGAACTAAATGAGGCTGGCTCAATCACCCGCAGCGAGCGCGTAGTGGGCGGCCCTGATGAGTCTATTTTTCAACCTGAGTGGTCTCCAGATGGTGTTTTATACTTCATCTCCGACCGGACAAATTGGTGGAATTTATACCGTTGGAAGAAAAGGAGCATTGAAGCACTGTGTCCGATGGAAGCAGAGTTTGGAGAACCACAATGGATCTTCGGCATGTCTACCTATGCATTCGAGTCCCCCAGACGAATTATTTGTACATACTCACAACGTGGTATATCTCATCTAGCGAGTCTCGATACCGAGACCTTGAAACTGGAAGAAATCGAAACTCCATACACATATATTAGCGGAGTTAGGACTGCTCCGGGACAGGTACTATTTCTCGCTGGTTCACCCACCCAAAAGATTGCGGTCATCCTGCTGGACCTAAATGAGGGACAAGAAGAAGTTTTGCGGTACTCAAGCGAGAGCAGAATAGATCCAGAGTACACATCGATCCCACAAGATATTGAAATCCCCACGGTCGGAGGGCGGAAGGCGTATGGTTTCTTCTATCCTCCCCATAATAAGGATTTCAAAGCACCAGATGGTGAAAAGCCTCTCCTGCTAGTGATGAGTCACGGAGGACCAACAGGCGCAACGATACCTATATACGACGCAGAGATTCAATTCTACACGAGTCGCGGCATAGCAGTAATCGATGTTAACTACGGTGGCAGCACAGGCTATGGACGTGCTTACCGTCAGCGCCTCAATGGTCAGTGGGGCGTAGTTGATGTCGACGATTGTGTGAATGGGGCGCGCTATTTAGTAGAGCGCGGTGATGTAGACGGTAACCGATTGATGATCACAGGGGGAAGTGCAGGTGGTTATACCACCCTGTGTGCACTCACTTTCCGAAATGTATTCAAGGCAGGCGCAAGCCATTTTGGCATCGGTGACCTGGAAACGTTCGTCGCCGATACACACAAATTCGAGTCGCGTTATTTAGATAATCTCGTGGGACCATACCCAGCACAACGTGACTTGTACAGGGAACGTTCGGCGATTAACTACATGGACCAGCTCGAATGCCCGATAATCCTATTCCAGGGTTCGGAAGACAAAATTGTGCCTCCAAACCAATCTCAAAAGATGTACGAGGCGGTGAAAGCCAAGGGACTTCCGGTGGCATACCTGGAATTCGAAGGTGAGCAGCACGGTTTTCGCAAAGCCGAGAACATCAAACGCGCCCTCGATGCTGAGCTGTATTTCTACGCTAAGGTTTTTGGTTTCGAATTGGCTGATCCAACCGAGCCAGTGCCGATTGACAATCTATAATCCACCAAGATCATGGCTGCAGTATGATGATTTGTACAATATGAGTAATGATTCAAATTATCGACATTACGATTCGACTGACTGCATAAAAGTTTACAAATTCACCAAACGTTTTTCGAGCACCTAGATATATTTTCCGGCTCACCCATTTCGCTGAACATGCCTAAGGACTGCCGCATGGTTTGGATAAGGCAACTGCGCTGATTGACCTGTCAAGATCTTCCAGTGATATAGCTCTCGAGTTGGGATGAGATAAAAATTTGCTGGTCCACGATCGCACGCACCAGGTCCCGAATCGATAGCATCCCTACCAGTTTGTCATTATCAACTACGGGGAGGTGGCGAATGCGATTCACGTCCATTAAATTGAAGCATTCTTCCAGGTCCACGCTGGGATGGACAGTTACGATATCTTCGACTGGGGTCATGATTGACTCCACCTTTTCCAGGGAGAGATCATGGCGCAGATCGCATTTCCAGAGAATGTCGCGTTCGGTGAGGATCCCTACCATTTCATCGTCTGCTTTTACCGAGACAGCGCCAATATCTTTTTCTTTCATATAGTCCTTAGCATCGGTAATACTTGCGTGCGGTGCGATATAGTATACGGTTGTTTGCTTCAGATGTTTTAGTAGATCACCAACTTTATACATCCTAAATTCTCCTCAGAAATTAATGTAAGCCAACGTTGATAAGATGCAAGCAATAAATGACAAGATCAGGGTAATGAAATTATACACAGTTTTCTTTTATATAGATCGTCCTACTCCACGATCACCCAATCGCTGGCGCTGCGCCCAAACACCTCCGGTGAGTACATCTCCTCTGCCTTGGTGGGGGGCACCACGAAGATGCCCGGCGTGGTGGCTCTCGCCACGTATGTGTAATTGTAAACTCCATCCCACAGCAGGGAGGTGAAGGCCTCGGCGCGTTCATCACGCATGTTCTGGTGTTCATACCAGGTGCCCCACCACCACCAGCCATATCGATAGTCAGAACTGTTTGGATCTTGAGGCACGCTGCCGGAGACTGCCAGTCCCGGGTTGACGATCTCGAGCCCGGCGGGGAGCGGGTCAACCAGGGCGACATGATAGCGCCGGTTGTCGGCAACCATCTGCAGGCGGACACGCACACGCGCACCGGCTTTGATATGCCAGACGCCATCCTCATCCTTGGTGACATCTTCTGGGTCATCCACCCCTTCATAGCTGCGCTGGACGACAAAACCCATATCGAGCGCCTCCAGGTTTAAGTCCGTGGGCGCATAGCTCAAACCCAAGCGGTAATACAGTCGTCCCTGCCCATCTTTGTTCAAGATCAGATCTTGTGTCCCCTCCTCGGTTTCCAGCAGGTACGCCATGGGGATGTTGGTCTCGTGGCGTTCAGTGGTCCGCCCAATGAATTCGTGTTCTGCAAGATAAGTGTCACCCAACCAGATGCGGGCGACGAAATCCGGTGTCTGCGCTTCGAAGGTATTGAAGTAGCGATCAAGCGCCAAAAGAATGATTACGTTTTCCTGGGTGTTGGACCAGCGCCCCTGGGTGCGGTGAGCCAGCAGCCCATTGACCAGCTTGGGGATCAAGTCGTAATCCGGATTATCGGCGATCATGGCATCCAGGAGCAGCGCGTCCGTG
>SDBV01014215.1_pt1 | contig 10046 bp, 15 predicted proteins | sample 2277081 | NCBI WGS metagenome assembly SDBV01 (sample SAMN10402039, study PRJNA504765) | marine sediment metagenome | isolation source: marine sediment core GS10_PC15, 223 cmbsf | place: Arctic Ocean: Southern Knipovich Ridge | collected 2010 | reverse complement strand
ATACCGGTTCAGATGCCAATGGTGACTGTATCCTGGCCGTCTCGCCATCCTCGCCCCGGACGCACACATGGAAACGAATCATTGTCCTCCTGAACGCGGGAAACGCCAGCAGTGGCACGCTGTTTTCGTCACTCGGCAATGCCAACCACACTTTTGTTCTCGAGCATTGTACAGTGTTTGTCACCGGGACAACCAGCGGGGCACAGGTCGGTGAGACGTACAACACTCACGCTGGGTTCCTGAGTAAGTTTAAGGATTCGATTTTCTATCGCCCTAGCGGAACCGGCGGATGGAAAATCCACAACCAGAATGGTGCTCCAATTACCGATGTGGTGACGGCAACCAACGCAGACAATAATTGTGGGTTTGGCTTGAACGTGGGGTCAGAGGGCAAGGGTTACGACACGCCGATGACGGGTACGCCCGGTGCCAATGACGTGGATGAAGACCCCAACTTTGTGGCGGAGACACGAGACGCGGCTGCGTGGAATACCTCCCTCGGCGGGCTCGGTACGATCGCGGATATGCTCGACGAGTTCGCCAAGCGGAACACTGCGGGCTTTGATGTCAACTACACGGTTGCCAATCTCATTGCCTACGTCCAGGCAGGGCTCGCACCGCAGAATCAGAATCTCAAGGGCGCAGCCTCAGACGCTGGCGATATCGGTGCCGTAGCTGTTGTAGGTGCAGTTACATTGAACCCAGCTGTAGTGGTAGCAGCGTTCTCTATCCCTGCGCCAACTGTAGCTACTGGGCCAGTGATAATAACACCTAGTCCAACAACAGCTACATGGTCGATACCTGGAGCCACAGTACAAGCTGGAGCTCTTACAGTTAGCGCTGATCCTGGTGTAGCTGCATTCTCTATACCCGCTCACAGCGTGTTACTAGGCCCAACAAATCTTACACCCGCCGCGGTTATAGCTGCATGGACAGCAGTGGATGCTATTCTCCAGACCGGACCTAAAGCTATTAACCCTGCCCCAGTTGTAGCTGTATTCACAGTAATAAACCCAACTGTAGATGCTCCAGGAACTCCTTCGGTCTTTGTATATCAGAGTGGTATATTCCTAGGAATGAGAGGATTAAGTTTATAATGAAAATTCAATGTAACCTAATGCGAATAGATGAGTTAGAAGAGGGTCAGTTATTCCTAGATCACAGAGGCCGCAAGGTTAGGCTTATAGAACTGTCTCCTAGCTGCGCTCTAGTTAGATATAAGGAACCTGTTACACAACCAGGTGTAGAAGAAGATGAGAACGTTAAACCTCAGTATCGTTACAGAACAGAAACTTGGAGTTTAGCTTCACCAGCTACCCCAATAGAGGAATAGACATGCCAGTATATAATGTGAAACCTCCTATACCGCTCAGCCACGCTCAGTTGCTGATCCAGATAGCATCTAACATAGACAATGGCTTCCGTGTAGATAGGGAACTAAACGTGATCGATCGTGTAGAGCTATCTGAAGCGGAGGCGTCTGCCTTCAGTCTAGTCTTTGTAGATATCAAGCTAGAACTATCGGAAAAGGAACTAGAAGATGACGAAGAAGAGTTTACCACCTAATCCTAAAGATCTAATTGGGATAAGAAAGGTGAACCTGGCGTTAGTTCCGCCGTCTTCTCTCATTGAACAAGCTAGAGCTATGGAGAACGGAGCTGAAAAATACGGTGCTTATAACTGGCGCGAGTTTCCTGTGCAGGCTATGATATATCTATCAGCCGCTCAACGTCACCTTGCAGACTGGTTGGACGGCGAGGAAAATTCATCAGACGCTAACGTCCACCATCTAGGTCATGCCTTGGCCTGTATAGGTATACTTGTTGATGCTATGCACAGTGGAAACTTAATAGATAACAGGCCGCTGCCAGGGCCGGCGGCTGGATTACTAGAACGATATGAGAAGGAGGAGGAAAATGGGACGAGCAACATTTAAAATGATTGAAGAGATGCTGGGAGAAGGTGAGGTAGTTTTTTATCCTGGCCCAAATGCTAAGACTGTGGCTGCACTTCTTTACCGTCCTGATAGTGGTAAAGAGGATATAGGTTCTGAGTATGAGCGATCTGTTGGAGTTGCTCTTTGTTCCCTATATGAAGAGTGGAAAGAAGAATAAATATGAAAGTAAACGAATACAGAGTAATGCTAGAAGCTGTAGAGATAGAAGTAGACAGCGGCTGGAGAAGAGCATACAAACACGACGATAGCCCTTCTCCTAATACTATTAGAGAGGCTATCTTTGATGCTGTGTTAGATGAAGTATGCGATATGTTTAGCCTTGGCTATAGAGAAATGGAAGGGATAGCAGAAAATAATGAGTAACCCAACTATAGCAGTAGACATTGACGGTGTGGTGTTTAATCCACAAGAAGATTTGTTAGCTTCTGCTAACGCTGCGTTTAACACAGACTATAAACTAGAGGATGTGGTAGACTTTGACTACAGAAACTTTCCCTTAAGAGTTCGAAATCATTTTATGTACTGTTGGGACAGCATGGACTACTATACACTGACACCCGTAGAAGGTTTTTATGATGGCCTTAGCATACTTCAAAGTCTAGGTCGTGTTATTGCTGTGTCCGCTCCTATGCGCGGGCATCTGCATGTAACATCTAAGTGGGGTAGACTGTCGGATATATTTGGCGACAAGAATGTTGTGCTGACAAAGGGTAAAGATAATGTCAATGCAGATATCCTAATTGACGATGCACCGAAATATATAGATCAGTGGTTAGATACAGAGAGGCCGATTGTTATTCAAGCTCGTCCTTGGAATGAAGAATATCTAGATAAAATGATACAGTGTATTGCTAGAGAAACTCCATATAAAGTTGCTACTGATTTTTCAAACGCCGCAACTCTGGTAGAAGAGCTGTTAACTAACAATGTTCCGAAAGCCTAGCACCAAGCATGAAGCCTATCAGCTCTACAAACGATACAAAGATCTCAACGAAGACGTCGAGCCGAGGCTGTTGGAACAAATGGCCGTCTTTGCGGTAGCATCTAGGACAACGAAGAAAGCTCTATGTGAGCTGTTCGACTATCAGTTTAACTCTACACCGTATTATCACAGGGCCTGGTATCTCTGGAAGGCATTTGAAACGTCAGGCTTAGAAGACGAGTGGAATAAGTTTGTAACGGAACGTAACAAGAATGGAGACTACAAAAAATGTTTGATAGATATAGAGAAGCGCTTGCATCGCGATGCGCCCCGCATAATAAGATTGAAACGACGCTTGATGCTTACTTCAGAGACGTTAGTCCACAGCTTGTGGAAAAAGTCCGAGCCGGCGACCTTAGACTTGCCGCGCTCGCTGTGGACGAAAGGGGGCGCATGGTCATCATCTTGTCCGATGACGAAAATTATATTGCTGAAACAGAATCTTCCTTCGAGGAACTGGAACAGATCATATCAAGCTACACTCTTACGGAAGGGCGAGCTTTGTATATTGGAAACGGAGCTATCGAACATCATCGAGCCGGATATGGAGATAGCTTCGGAGCTGAAGAAAGCGGCTGTCCGGTATGTGAAGAACAGAATGCCCCAACTATTGGGATGGAGGAAGAAGAAGTCTAGCATCTATGCTATCTCTTGGTTCTTTCAGCGGCCACTGCCCAATGAATACGGATATTGGTATGACTGGACTAGAGAATACTATCCGCCGCTGCGAAACAGTGATAAACTTAACGATTTCCGATGGTGGTAAAAATGTTAGAACAAGATATCCTTCGGCTCCGTAGCCAACTAGCCTTAACTCAACCTCTGTCCGGCTGCCATCGCCGCAACATAGCAGCCAGAGATCAAGAGCCTAAGTACAGTTTAATAAAAGGCAACGCTATTCTACTTGCTCTTGGGGCACAAAAGGTTTACTTTACAACTCCTGTTGGTAAGTCAGAACACCTACGGCTCGGCGACAAAATCATCACTTTCCGCGCCGGTTCTTGGCAGACGTACTGGAGTGAGGACATAGCTATTGAAGTGGCTGTAGTGAGAGAATACAGCGCTCTAAAGGGCATCTCATACACAGGTCTTATAGCCTGGGAGAACAAAGGCGAGCTGTCCATTGTAGACATTGACACCGAGCAGTTTCAAGTTGTTCCATCTGACCTCGTACTGTCATACACAAGCAATGGAAGAATGTCTAAGAATACACACAAAGCATTAAGAGTGTGTCCTAGCTGTCCTATAAAGGCTCGCTGCGACACATACGACAGAACACTAAATCAGACGCTCGATTGGCATTCAAATTATAAAGGTTCATAGAGGTAAAAATGCAACTCAATTTATTCCAATACATGTTAGAAGAAGTTAAACTAAGCCAACGTAAATTAACTTGCCCACTATGTAGTGGAACAGTGATGGAGTTAAAGTGTAAGCGTATCTGTACCAACTGTGGATATCAAGAGGATTGCTCAGACTTATTCATTGAGGAACCTGACAATGAGAGATGTACATAAGCACTGCACAGAGTGTGGACGGAAGCTTAGTATTCATGAGTATGTAATTTGCTTGGACTGTGAAGAAATAGACGGAGCTTTCTATGACGACGACGAGTTTGAAGAGGACGAAGATTTCAAAGACGGCGACGATCCTTTCATATTTTTCAACGATTAGAGAATGCTAACAGATCATATCTTTATTTCGCCCAGGTTTGCAGCTGAAGTTAAAACAGTAGATGATGTCGCAGAGCTTATAGACTTCTACGACGCCACTACTCTAAAAGGCATTGCTGCCTGCCCTCGCATGTTTGAATATGCAGCACTCCGCGGTCTTAGAGAACCACAAGGTGTTGGCTTGTCTCGTTTCTTAATGGCGGGCCGAGCTCTACATGCAGCGATGGATCAGTTTATGATTTTCCATGACGCAGACATGGCTATGGCTGCGATGCTCGATGAATGGGCTGACACAGATGACATTCCTTGCCCTGAATGGGAGGCGCACCTAACTAGACCTCACTTGGAGATAGGTCTAAAGAATTATATGGACTACGCTACTGTAGATCTAGTTAGGTACACACCCATCAAGGTGAAGCTAGAAGATATAGACTTCGATCAGATTCTTGCAGCCAAATTCCGCATGCTTGATGATAACGTAATTCTTGGTGAGTCTTCTATTCTATATGAGGTAGAGCATGAAGGGATGAAGTTTCCCTATGCTATTAAGCCTGATATCATAGTAGAAAATGGATCTGGCAATGTCTTTGTTATGGATCACAAGACTACTAGCTCCTACTTATCTGAGTGGAAGCTGCGTGAACATAGAGTATCGAACCAGCTGCGTGGATATATATTTGTACTGCGCGAAATTTTACATAGAGTTATACACGGCGGCGTCATCAACTCAGTCTACGTAGGTAAGAGCGCTGCCAAGATTGAATTCAAAGGTGTAAGATTTAAGCCGCAGAAATATTTATGGAACCAAGAACACGCAGACGAGGCAATTAAAAATCAATACGCCTGGATTAAGACCATAGGATTCTACAAGGACATGAACTACTGGCCCCAGAATGCTGGTGAACTCTGCCGCTCTTGTCGTTATGGAAAAATCTGCGACATCGAGCCTGAACTAAGAGAGGGTGTTATTTATACAGACTTTGTAGAGAATGCAAAGCTGCCTTTCTTTAAAATTTAAATGTATATAGGACAAAATCATATGCCACTCGATATAATTAAAGCTACTAATATGGCACCTACGCGATCCTCTATTCACGTAGTAGCTGGACCACCTGGCCTTGGTAAGTCATGGTTCTGCGGTACAGTCGCTGAGGTAGTACCACCCGAAGAAGTTTTGTTGATAGCTACCTTAGGTAGAGAAGTAAAATCAATACAATACCAACGCCATGACTTTGACACAATCCTTATAGAAGATGACGAGTGGGAGCCCTCAAGGAAAAGCTATAAAGCCACAGGCTGTACGAAGCTTATCTCTCTCCTAACTGAGCTCCGTGAAGACGACAAGTACGCTGCCATCATCTTAGACTCAGGTACTGAAGCAGGAGAGATGGCTTGGCATGAAGCTCTAAGTCCCTTCAATGTATCGGACCCATCAGAGATGGCAGAGAGTAATCGCTTCTTACCTTATACAAAGACCGGAGATCTAATGGATCAGATCATACGCTCTATGGCTAAACTTGCCGGCCACCCATCCGGCGGTAAGAACAATGTAAAGAGAACTAAGTTTGTTCTTATGACGTGGCATGTACAGCCACCTAAGGAAAAGGTAGGCTCCGGTGAGTCCGCGGACGAGAAGGGTGAAGGAGTGGAGTATGAAGGCTCAGTGTTGCCTATGATCCGTGGTGCATTCAGACGTAAGCTTGGTCAGTACGTGGATTCATTCGTCTATGTAGACAGGATAGCTGAAGTCAATAAAACCACCGCCAGAACAGAGATGCGACATGTACTTCAGGTCCGCTCTGATCTGTCTAAGCATTGCAAGTTCCCTGGTATATTACCAGATGGCGTGAATTATATAGACAATAACTTCAAAGCCTATATGGACTTAGTAGATAAAGGATTGGAGAATTTGAAAAATGGATAATAAGATACCAGTGCATAAATTAATATCAGCGATACTCTTCTTGCCTTTAGCCATGCGAGGATTTGTAGCTATATATCTATATCTGTTCGTGAATGTTGGTCATACATAAGCTACTGACGAAATAGATAGAATGCTAGAGTCCTAAAGCCGGAACAAACCGGAACAGCTAGTGTAGTAGTATCTAGTTCAGTGAACGATGGGAATGATTCCCGTACCAACTAATGGAGATTAAGAAATGACTAACGTAGCAACCAACATTGTCGATAATGTTTATGAGCCGTTCCCCGAGGGAACATATATGGGCTCATTTGCAGACTGTGACATGAAGACTTCACAGGACAATAGCTGGGCAGGTCTTGAGCTTAGCTTTACAGACGTAGAGCCAGTCGGAGACTCGCCCGAAGATGGTCGTCCCTTTAAGGACACCATTACAATTCGAGTCAAGGATGTTTCTATTCTTGAAGTGGAGGACTTCTCTGCCCTGCCTAAGGAGCAGTTTGCTCTGCGTCTAGGAGTAGGATTACTCGCTGGTTTGGCTGAAGCTTTCGGCGCAGCTACCCGTACTGAGGACGGTGTAGATGTAGACCTAGAAGGCTTCCTTGCTAGCTTGCAGGATGGCAGCTTTAGAGGTCTCGAAGCTTCATTCATCACGCGCCATCGCACTCGGAAGTGGAAGGATCAGACTACGGGTGAGGACCGCTCTTCAGTAGATACGAACGCGACCCGGTATCTGCCGATTAGTTAGTTAGCAGCAGGCAAGTAGGCAGCTGCAGGTTTGCCGTGGAAGATACAGCACACAAATAGGACGCTTCCATGATTGGTTCGACTCCAAGCGCTGCCTTATGGAAATATATAAATCACCATCACCAACAATAGTAGAAGAGATAATAGGACCTAAAGGAGGTAAACATCTTATTATTGAATGTCATTATTGCCATAACTATAGATCTATTTATGCTAGTACTTTAAAGCATGGGGGAGATGCAGGACTATTCTGTAGTCAATCTTGTTCCGCAAGTTACACTAATAAAATGGGTGCTAGACTTATTCATGGTAAACATTGGAGTAGAAAGAAACGATTAGCTAGAGAAAGTTTGGAACTGCGTGGGGCACAGCTTAATGTCTGTGAAGTTTGTAGAACAAAAATAACTTTAGCAAAATCTATACAGTTTCACCACAAGGATAGAAATGAGTGGAATAATGCTATAGATAATGTAGAGGTCCTCTGTGTATCTTGCCACGCTAGAGAGCACTACAAAGATCGCAGAATTAATGAACTTGGAAGATTTGTATAATTTATGCGCAAAGTCGCTAATGAGATAAATAGTCTTAACGCCAAAATTCTCCTGGTAGGGAGGGACCCAGGTCTCAACGAACTTAACTTAGACCGTCCGTTTGTAGGTAAGGCGGGCTACAGGCTTAATGAAGGACTAGCTCAAGCTGGCCTCCGCCGGCAAGACTGCAACTTTACTAACCGTGTCTGCTACAAGCCGTGGCAGAATGATTTCAACAAGCATAGCAACGTTGCAATAGAAGAAGGCTTAGTTGATCTAAGAGAACTGATCTGTGTCTCTAAGCCTACTTTAGTAGTAACTCTAGGTAATGAAGCTACGTATGACCTCGTAGATGTATACCGTGAGCATTCTGGCAAAACTATCAGATCAGCCAAAGGTATCACTGACTTCCGCGGGTTCTTCTTCTACAATGAAGAGCTCAAGGTATGGGTGATGCCCTCACTGCATCCTAGCTCCGTACTATATCAGCCCACTAATGGATTTCAGTTCGACTTAGACATGCGGCGGGCAGCATTATATATCCAGGGTAGACTTCCACGCCAGACTATGCCTACACCAAAGCAGATCAGATCTCACGCAGGGTTTGAACAAATATATGACAATGACTTGGTATCCTTTGACATTGAAACTACGTGGGGTGGCAACAAGCTACTAGTAACAGCCTTCTGCGGCGATGACTTGCAACCTTACTATCTCTGGGCCAGTAACAAAAATCTCATGCGTAATTGGCTGTGTTCAGACAAGAAGAAGCTAGCGCACAATGGAAAGTTCGACAGCTACTATTTAACATACCATGACCACATGCCTGTAGCCGGCTTGAAACATGATACTATGGTACTACACTGGGCTATGTATCCAGAGCTGGCAGGTAAGGAAGATACAGGCAGTGAAGACAAAGCTGCCAAGTCTAGACGTATCACTCGTAAGGGGCTGCTGTTCTTAGCTTCTATGTATCTCAATGTAGAATGGTGGAAGAACTATACCAGCGATCCCAACAAGATGGCCCAGCTCTGCGCTCAGGATGTATGGGTAACTCGGATGCTCTATAACAAAATGTATTCCAAGGCCACCAAGATGAATGTAATAGACCAATACTATAACAACATGGCCTTGCAAGATTCTCTAATGGCAACACAACAGCGAGGATTAGGAGTAGATAATGAACTACGCAAAGACAGAATTAAGCTTCTCACCAAGAGGCTTCGGAAAACAGAGAAAGATGTTGAAAGAGCTGCGCTCGTTTATATCAGAGAAAACTGTCTATTGTTTTTCCGCTACACTAAGAGATGTGAGTGTTGTAATGGTAACGGGTTTAAGTGCTGGCGCTGTACTGGATTCACTGAAGGGATGCCTGGAAGGAAGCAAGATTACCTTGCAGTATTTTCTGTTCACGACCTTGATAACAATACAGTTGCACAGCTTAAGGATAAATTTGTCACTTGTGAAAACTGCAATGGGCGTGGAGAGTCTAGCTTATTCAAGTTTAACCTTAGATCAGCAAAGCAAGTAGAAGAACTATTCTTTAAAGAGCTTGAAGTACCCAAGTCATTGGTAGTTAAAGGCTCCTTTGCTAGTCAAGATACACTACGTAAGGTCTACGAAGAGTGGGCTACAGTAGAGACCAGCCGTAAATCTCTAGCTGCCCGGCGTAAGGTAGCAGCAGGTATACTACAACACTACTTCCAGGCTAAAAAAGACGGTGGTATTATATCACACTACAAGCGTCTCAAGCCCGCCAAAGACGGACGCATACGAACTGAACTATCAAGCTATAAGGTTACTACCTCTAGATTAGCTAGCTCAGAGGCGTTGTTCATCAGGTCCACTAACCTACAGAACCTAACCAAAAATGTAGCCTATGAAGACAAGCTATACAAGCTGCGTGAAGTAATCATCCCCGATGATGGCTTTGTATTCTTGTTAGCTGACTACTGCGTAACACCTGATACTAAAACTCTTACATCAGACCTCCGGTGGGCTGCTGTCAAAGATGTAAGAGTTGGAGATGAATTACTTGCCTTTGAAGAACATAGAAGAAAGGGAAAAGGAAAAAGAAGGAGATTCCAATTTGCAGAAATTGTGTCAAAAAAAAGCTTTTATAAATCTTGTTTAAAGTTCAAAACAACTCAAGGTAATATTACTGTATCTACAGACCACAGATTTTTATCAAAAGCTAGTGGGTCTTACTGTTGGGTAAAAGCTGAAAATATAAAAC
>SDBV01014214.1_pt1 | contig 10046 bp, 29 predicted proteins | sample 2277081 | NCBI WGS metagenome assembly SDBV01 (sample SAMN10402039, study PRJNA504765) | marine sediment metagenome | isolation source: marine sediment core GS10_PC15, 223 cmbsf | place: Arctic Ocean: Southern Knipovich Ridge | collected 2010 | reverse complement strand
GGATATGTTATTTGATATATTTTACTCTTAAAATTCCTAACTGCATATTCCTAAAATTACTCATTTCTTTTGGAGTTATTTTATTATTTAATGTTTCTTTTGTCATTTTGTTTTTCAATAACAATTTCCTTTAATATTTTCACTTCTTCTTCTGTAAATGAAATACACTTGCAATCTTCACATTCTTTATTTTCCATTATATCAATTCCCCCCCAAATTTTTCTTTGAATATTTTATTAATAATTTCATGTATATTAAAAAGTGTTCCACCCAATTTTTGTTTATTTGTTAACCATTCAGGAATTTCCTCTTTCAATCTCCTCTGTACATTTTGGATTTTTTCTTTGACATCTTCTTCTGGATAAACAAATATTATTTCTTTTTCTTTTCCATCTTCATCTAATCTTCCAATAAATCGAGAGTTTCTTATCTCATCATCTTTTTCAAATTCTTTTCTCTTCTCACTTAAATTATCTTTTTTCATTTTCCTTAACAATATTTAATTTAGTTGTAGGCACTTCTTCTCCGGTGCCATATTCCTTAGGAAGCCATTCACTCTGTTCATTATCCCAACTATCAAACTCCTTCTCACACAGCTTTCTCATTGCCTTAATTCCTTTTTCATTTATCCATCCTTTTTCGGCTGCATCTAACAATACTTTAAATTCTTTTTTCATTTTCTTTTATTTAATTTCTCAATTTCTTTATATAGTTTCAATGCTTCTTCTCTACCGTCTTTTGTTAATCCTAATTTTGCTTCTCTTCCGTATCCTTTATCATTATACCACACAAAAACTATAGTTGCTTTTCCTTCCCAATACGGCATAACTCCCATTTTCCCTTTTTTACATTTCTTAAAATATTCTTCTAAGATTGTTTCTTTTTTACATATTTCTTTTTTCATTTTAATAAAATCCGTCATCTAATTCTGATTCACAACCATCATACCCCAACTCTCCTTCTGGATTATCCGATTCTCCAATGTATCCCTGACAAATTCCACAAATTATTTTATTTGGTTCTTTATATTCCATTTTAATTTGTCTTGCGACTATTTTTTGGTTTGAACTTTTTGCATGAATTAGTTGGCTTAACTAGAAATGAACAATCACTATATTTTATAGTATCGTGAATACAAACAATATCTCCATTCCATTCAGTATAATATTCACAATTTTTACATATTTCTTTTTTCATTTTTCTAACAGTTCTACCGCTAACTAATTTCCTTCTTGGTCTTGTTGCTTGAAATTTTCTTTTTGGCATTTTCAATTTTTTTCCTTCACTTCTTCTAAATTATGCCCACAATAGGGACAATAAGTAAATGATTTTTTAATTCCTCCAAAGCCATGACCAGAATAGAGCACTAAAGATGAGCTTATTATACCCATGTTTTCTTTCCAATCTTTGCATTTACATTCTTTCATTTTATTTTTTTCCTTCTGCTTCTCCTTCTTTCTTCACCACATTTAAAACATAATTGATCTTCTGTATTATTTGGTTTATTGCATTTAATACATAATCCCTTATTTACTCTCTCTTCTATCCTCTTTAAACGACTTAATGCCCTACTTACACTTCCTTTATAACTCATTTTTTCTTTTTATAATCTTCTGCTTGCTTTTTTAGTTTCTCCATTAATATTTTGTCTTCAGGTTCTTTTCTAATTTGTTTAATTGTTAACATATAATTATACATTAAAATTTGATTCTCTTTACAAAATTTTAAAAGTTTTTTTAGTTGTTCTTTTATTTCTTCTTTTGTTAATATATGCATCATTTTCTTTTTTTATTTTTGAGTTTTTTTAAAACTACGAGATATCTTAATTTTTGGCCTTCTTTTTTTCTTAAAATATTTTGAAGCATCATTAATTTCAACACCCAAGATAAGACCATCTTTTCTAAAATCAAACAAAATATCTTCCACTTCAATTGAAGAACTTACTTTTTCATCTCCACCAAACCAAATTGAAAGAATATCAACATCCGGAAAATATTTTATCTCTGGTTTTAATACTTTCTTTGCCATTTTCTGTTGTTTAAAAATCCAATCAAAGTTATTTTTTTGTTTTTTCTTTGCCATTTTCAAGTTTTATCCCACATCTTTTACATTCAATAGTTTCTTCGCCTGTCTCCAAGTTAAGTATTCTAATTGCCTTTCCTTCTATTTTTTCGTGGGAACATCCAAATATTTTACAAAGTAAATTTCCTTTTTTCATTTTCATCCATCGACTTATAATTTCCTTTTCTTATTTCTTGTAAAATATAAGCTTGTTCTTCTTTTGATTGAGAACTATGATTTTTAGCTTTGAACTTTTTGCATGAACAAAAAGGGTCTGGACAAACTTCATAAAACTGACCTAACCATTTATGAATATGCCCACAATCCATACATTCTTCATTCCATATTTCTTTTTTCATTTTTTAAGTTTTTTTAATATTTCATCTAATTTTTCTTCAATCCTATTAGCCTGTGCACTATCTGACAATGTGGTTGTCCAAATTTCTTTTGAACACATACTTGTAAGTTTACCACATTCAGGGCAATATTTATACTTATGATATAAAGTTAGCCCACAATTATAACATTTCATTTTCTTTTCTCCTTTGAATATGAACCCCCTCAAAAATCAAAGAGGGAAAAAATTAATTATTGTTCTACTACTTCGTCAAAATCGCTTAAATCAAAGCCTATGAAAGGAATTCCACTTGTAACCTTAGGCAAAATTCCATCCCATTTCTCAATTGCTTCTCTTTGAACATCTACTGCTTTGCTTTTAACTTCAATCTCTCTTAATTCTATAAGTTCTGCTGATATATGTTCTTTTTGCAATCTCAATGCTTCTGCTTCAGCTTGTGCCTGAGTTATAATTTGTTCTTTTTCTATTTTTATCCTTTCCAAGTCTCTATCAGCTTTCAATTTAAGTTGTTCAGCAACCATTTTTTCTTCGATAGCCTCATCAAATTTTTCTGAGAACTGGAAATTTACTATATTAAAGTCTTTCACTATAACATAATATTTATTCAATTTTTCTTTCATAATTTCTTGCATTTTAGCCGTCGCTTCAGGTCTTCTTTGTATTAAATCTTCAGCTTTAAATTGCGCTGTTGCAGCTTTTACTGCTTCCTGTATTGCTGGATCTATAACCCTAATTTGATAATCTCTTCCAATTTCTTGATGTAACTTATTAACTTTTCCAGGGTCTAAATAAAAGTTCAATGCAACAGTTGTTTGAACATCCTGTAAATCTAAACTTGCACTATCTGCTTGAGTTTCTATTTTTTGGGTTCTTACTTCATATTTCTTAACTGTTTGGGCAAATGGTATTTTAAAATTAATACCTTCTTGAGCGATAGTATCACTCGGTTTTCCAAAAGTAAGAATAACCCCCCTATATCCTGCTGAAATTGTATATACACTCAAAAAAACTGTAACAAGAAGAATTACTCCAATTATTGCTGCAAAGATTAATTTTTCTTGCCCTTTTTTCCTCATTTTCATTTATTTTCTACCTCCTTTCAATTCTATTAGTAACCATAGTTTATTATAGTAAATTTAACTATTTAAATGTATCTTTTTTTGGTTTTTTTCTTCCTTCTTTTCTGTTTACATTTTTCACAGTATCTTGCCTTTTGGTGGGTGGTATCAAAAAGATTCAAACAATCTCGACATCGTCTAACATAATTTGTTAGTTTTTGACGTATTCGAGGATACTTTTTTGGTTTTGTTTTCATATAAAAATCCGAAGGATACCCAACGCCTTTAGGCTTGGGAGGAATTCGGAACCTCCTTATTGTTTAACTCAATTATCTTTACACTTATATCTGCTATTCTTGAACAAAGTTTATCTACTCTATTTTTAATATCTGCAAGTTCTCTAAATTTCTCAACTGCCATACTTTCAAAATTCTTCAGTTCAGAATATGCTTCAGTAAGAACTTTGTCTACTTCTTCCCATAATTCTTTGTTTTCTTTTGTTAATTCCATTTTCTTTAAGATACCTCAACCTTTAGGTTGTGGGAGTATGTCATTTTAATTTTCTTTTCCAAGTTCAAAAGTCAGATTTTTTACTACTGCATCAAATATTCCCTTACTTTTGAGTAAGTTTTTATACCAAATTTCTTCTTTATATTTTGTTCCTTTTTCAATAACTCTATCTATAGAGTCCTTTATTCTTTGGGTGTGCAATAATAAATAAACTTTGTCACGACAATTCTCACAAAGTTTATTGTGGTGACTGCTTGGTAAAAATGAAATTCCACATTTCTTACAGGGTTTTTTGAGGAATGATTTAGTTTTCATATTCTTTTTAGAAATTTTGTAAATGAACTAATGTTAGGAAGATTAATTTGTTTTTTGCGAGTATCTATGGTGTAGACCATTTTACCACACAATGGACAAAGTCCATCAAGCCCCTTCATTTTAACCTCCACTATTTCTCTACAATCAATACAATACTTCCTACTATTAACATTCCTTAATTTGATCTGTTTCATTTTTTATTATACCCCCATTTTTTTACAAAATCATTTATTTCTTCTGCTGAGATTTCTTCTAAGATATCATGGGCAAGATTTAGTTTTCCTTCTTTGTTTAGTCTGTATGGACTTTTATTTGCCATATCTACGCATTCCAATTTTTCTTTTGTCATTTTTATTTATTTCTCCTCATATCTAACTTAATGAAACAAGAGCAATTATATACCCAACTAAAACTCCCAAATAAGAGACATAAGGATAAATGGAAAATGTTTGTCCTTTTGCTAAACTTATACCAAAAGTTACAAACATCATAATTATAGAGAATATCATAATTCCAAAACCAATTTTTTCTCCAATTCCCATCTTCATCCTGTTTTTCTTTTATATTTCATTTTCTAATAGTTATTTCCACTTCTTTACTAGTATATCTTCGAACATTCTCAATTTAGTAAATTTCACCTAATAACCTATACAATTTTTTCAATCTTGCTCCGACAGTTTTGTTGTCAAAATCAATCAAATCTTTCTCAACTAAGTTAATTAAGTCGTTTATAAGTTGAACTTGACCTATACCAACAAACTTTTTTTGGTCTAATTCTCCAGTATAACTTCCTGCCAAATGTTTCACTTCACTTTTTAAAATATCTGTTCCTTTAACTCCTCCTCTTTCTCCGACAATTCTAACCATTCTTTTAGCCATAAATGGTTTTAATCTGTCATTTGGTATCCTTACTAATTCTGCTATCTTGTTTTTGCTTACTTTCAATTCCCTCAACTTTAAAACCACTCTCGCAGTCTCTTGAGCTGAAAATTGTAAGCCATGTAAAGTATTTCTTTTTACTGCTTCAATAAACATTTCCTTTTCACTTAAGTTCTCTAAAATCTCAGCTCCTATATAAGGTTCCTTGTTCATTCTATTTGCGTCAATCCTATGTGCACCATCTATTAAGATATAAGTTCTCTTAACTTTTGCTACTGTTATTGGTGGAAACACTGCACCTGTTTGAAGAGCGCTAGAATATCTTAGTGTCGTTATGTAATTTGTTTGATTCCTTGGATACAAGTCATCTCTTCTCTTTATTTGCGAAATTTTTAATAATTGTTGTTTCATCTTTATTTTCTACCTCCTTTCAATTCTATTAGTAACCATAGTTTATTATAGTAAATCTAACTATTTAAATGTTTTCTTTTCTTAAAATCCTTTCCTTACCATAACCTTCCGCGCCCCAGCATACCGGTCCCGACCGAATCATTCCTTGAATATGATTTTTAATTTCCTTTCCATTCCTTATCTTAACTTACCGCACGTGACCACATAGCACCGAACCGCTTCAAACCATTGAATATAATATTAATTTCCATTCCATTCCTTATCTTTTTCCGCAACGCATCTAACCCTATCCGACCATGCCTTTGAATATGATTTGAACCTTTCCTTTCCGTAACATATCTTTCCAACACCCAACCTGTGCCATCCTTACAACACCAAACCGCGAATATGATTATGATTTCCTTACCTTTTCTTTCCTCATCATAACTTACCTAACCGGAGCAAACCCCTCCTCATCAAACCGCGACTTACCGCAACTAACCGCGAATATGATTATGAAACCTTTCCTTATCGTACCACATCGTACCGAACTTCATCTTACCCCAACCCTCCGAACCAAACCGCAAATATGATTTTTGATTTCCATTCCTAACCTCAACATACCACACCGTATAGTATCACACCAAACCGCATCAAACCTTTGAATATGATTTTTGAAACCTTTCCATTCCTTATCTTTAATCGCACCGTATCGCACCTAGCCTGACCTTTTGAATATGATTATGATTTCCTTACCTTATCATATCGTACCTAATCTGACCTAACCCTTCAGTAACGGTCCACACCTTGAATATGATTATGATTTCCTTTCCTCGCCTTACCTGATCGAAACTGACCTGACCGAACCCAACCAAAATTTTACCATACCTAAATATGGTTTTTAATTCCCTTTCCTTATCTTATCGTATCACACCGAAATTTACCATACCAATCCGTGAATATGATTATGAAACTTTTGTGACTCTTTAGTTCTCTTCTCCAATTCTTTTTCAAATTCTTTTTTGTCTACCATTTTCAAGTTTTATCATTCTTAATGTTAATTCAATAGTCCTATCTATAATTCTTTCTCCTTCATTATACCTTCTGATAGCTTCTACTAAAATTCTATCTTTTTTAACCCATTCCTTTATTTTAATTGGATTTTTCATTTTAAGGTCTTAATCTCTTTAATATCTTTTCTACATCATTTGCATATTTTGTAAAAATATCTTCTATTTCTACAAGTAATTTCCTCATCTCCGCTTCAGTTTTTCCTTGATTATCTATTATTTTTTGTATTTCTTTTGGATATTTCATTTTAAAATCTTATGCCGGGATGTAACCTAAAAGCAATATTAGAAATATTGCCCTCGTCTTTACAGATAGAAGCATCCCGAACATTATTTATAAATTCTTCTTAATTCTCAAAGCTCTTTAAATTCTATAACTTCAAAACATCCATTGAAACCTTTTTTTTGAGGTCTTCCATCGCCTATTCCTACTCTTTCTCCAGCTTCAACTAATATATCTTTCAACATATCTGGCTTATTAAAGTATTTCTCATTATACACAATTTCAAATGTTGCTTTCCATCCTGTTGGTAATCTTGGACGAACTCTCATAATCCTAGCACGTTGAACTACTACAGGTTGTTTATCCATTTCGTAATTCTTTACTCCAAAGTCTATTTCTTCTGGCTCAATTCTTACTGTTCCTGCTAAAATTGTTGAAGCACTTTTTCTTCCTATTGTATAGAAAGAACTTGCAGAGATAATAGATTTATGTAACCAAATTGGGGGAAGATATAAGTTCTTCTTTCCCTTTTTTGAACGATAAACCCTTTTTTCTGCTTCTTCTTTGTCGATATACTTCTTTTTGGCTCTTCCTCCACTTTCTTCTTCAGTAAATTTATTGAAGAGGAGAGGGGTTGTTCCTCTGATTTTCACTAAAATTCTTTTCATGTTTTTTTACCTCCTTTCAATTATATTAAATTTCATTTAAATTCTCCTTGATTCTACCTCACCACATTTGTGCCGTCCAATTTTTCAATAGCCATAACACTTTCGTCTTCAAAAACCCATTCATATCCTTCTGCAATTTCTGGGGTTACTATGTATTTTCCCTCAATTATCTTTAATAAAATATCTTCTAAAGTTATACCCTCTAAATAAAGAACTTCTGTTGGTTCTGTCTTTCTTTGAACTTTTAAGTTATCCCTACCATCTAACTTGTTGCAATAAATTTCTGCACCTTTTTTACAGAAACCATGCTTATCAGTACCAACACATTCATCATATTCAATACTACAATTTTCAAATTCAGGATAATAACTTAATATGTGTTCTCTTACTAACTCATTTTTATCTAACCCCAATCTTTCAATAGGACTATTAAATACTCCAAAAAGCGCAAGGATAACAAATATTAAGAAACATGTTGCCAGTGTAACTAAGAAGGTATAAGCCCATTTCTCACTTCTATCCCAGCAACCTCCATATAACTTCCAATACTTTTCACTCTCGTTTTCATATTTTTCTTTCCAGTTTATTTTCATCTTTTTTTACCTCCTTATATCTTCTTTCTTCAAGATCTGAAATTCTTTGTCCAAATTCATTTAAGATATTGAGGATTGCTTTAATGCACGCTTCCAAACTGCTATAGTCTTCATAAGATTTTACAACTTTTCTTATCATTTTTTTAGGAGTTCGACTACATCACTTCTTTTAATAAATCCATCCCAATCATCTAGTTTAAATAATTCATCCTGAAATCTTTTTGTTTGGGATGTGAGGGCGAGTTTGATTGCGTCTTGCATTGCTAATTCACTAAAACCTACTTGTGTTTCATCATTCCACTTCTTTTTAACTTCCTTTAAAACTTGATTTGCTATTTTATTTTTCATTTTAAATATTCTAACTCTAAATCTTTTTTAAAACTTGAATAAATATCCCATATGCTACTAGTAAACCATCTCCAATAATAATGTTTACATGGCTTACCCCATTCTTTTACCACCAATTTATCCATTTTTTTAAATAAATTTTCCATAAGTTTTTCCATATCTTGTGTTGCTTTTTCTTCCTCAAATTTATTCTTTTTGGTTTCTTTTTTCATTTTAATAAATTATAATTTAATTTTCTATGTATTTCTTTATGTTCTTCTTTTGTAACTAACTTATGATTTTCAGGAGCAAATGCCTTACTAACTTCTTTTAAGTTCGTAGAACCGTTCTTATTAATGAAATTAAAGGTGTGTAGTGGTTTAATGTGGTGTATGTCATATTTATTCTTTGAGGTTAAATAATCTTCTGGTAGGGGTTCTAAATATTCTATAATGGCTTGATAACTAATTCCATATTTCTTTGAGGACATAATTTTGCCTGTTTTTGTATATAATTTTAATACTCTATTAAATAATATTCTTAAATTACAAGCAATTTTAAAATTTTTATCAGTTTTTTTTCTATTTTTAAAATATTCACCTATATGATTTTTGTTATATTCTTTTCTTTTCAATTTTTTTTCTGGTTTTTGTCTGTATTCTTTACCATATTCTTTATTATATTCTTTTAATTTTTCAGAATTTTCTTTTGCCCATTTTCTATTATACTTTTTTAATTGCTCTTTATTCTTTTTTTCCCATTCTTTTCTTTTTAATTTTACTTCTGGTTTCTGATGATATTCTTTTTGATATGTTAATATTTCTTTTTTATGTTCTTGATAATATTTTGCTTTTTGCTTCTTCTTTTTTGATTTGAATTCTGGGTTATCTTTATTTTTTTGATAATAATTCTTATCGTATCTTCTTTTATCTTCTTTGTCTTTGTATACCATTTTTTACCTCACTTTTCTTTTCTTTATCCCACCAAGGAGATTTACATTTAGGACATTGACGAATCTCTTCTTTTTTTGGAACCCATTTATGCTCACATCTTTTTCATAAATTCCCATCTTTTTATTATAACTTTTTTTCATTTTAACATAATCCAGAAATCCTTTTCCAAAGATTACAATATTTAGTTACTGTTCTTAGTTTTTGAACTGTTCTGTATTTTGTTGTAGTTCTTAATTTTCTTACCCTTTCATATTCTGTTTTCCATGAATTACATTTCCCTGTCCAAAAACTATGCCCTGCGCAAATAGTATAAGGTTCTCTTTCATAATAATATTCTGTGTTTTCATAAGGTTCTTGTTCAGTATAATATTCTACATCTTCATAAGGGACTTGTATTATTACTAAAAGAAGCCATATAGTCGAGATAATTACAAAAATACCTCCTAAAATTAAAAACATTTTTAATCTCTTGTTTTGTTTCATATTCTCAGTAACCATAGTATCTTATAGTAAATTTAACTATTTAAATGTATCTTTTTTTGATTTTCTTCCTACATCTTTCACATCGTTTCCATTTTTTATCTTTCCTTTCTCTTCCACAGATGTTACATAACCCTTCCTTTTTCCATTCTTTCTGTCTC
>SDBV01014213.1_pt1 | contig 10047 bp, 26 predicted proteins | sample 2277081 | NCBI WGS metagenome assembly SDBV01 (sample SAMN10402039, study PRJNA504765) | marine sediment metagenome | isolation source: marine sediment core GS10_PC15, 223 cmbsf | place: Arctic Ocean: Southern Knipovich Ridge | collected 2010 | reverse complement strand
CATCTCCTCCGTCCGCTTCACCTGCCCACCGATGTTGAACACGGCGACGTTGGCGCTGGCTTGGGCTAAGGCCCGGGACCCGCCAGGTGGCGGCGCCTCGCCTTCCCAGTTGTCGCGGTACTTGTATGGCATCCGGCCCTTCATCAGGAAGATGAGGAGTGTATCGCTGTATTTCCTTATCGTATCAACGCGCTCGCCCTGGTAGTGTACCGGTTCCTCAACGCCCTGGACACCCCGTCGGTACGCCTCCGCCTCCAAGGCCTCGCAGGCCTCCTTCTCTGCGTCAGCGTATCGGTTCGCGAAGCCATCCACGTTACGTTCCAAGTAATCATAGATCGCCGAGCGCCCGATGTTGGCGGCACGACAAGAGAGCATGAGATTGCCCGTCTGCGCGAAGGTGTTGAGAAATATCTCCATGGCCCGCTGGCGCTCCACGGCCTCAAGGTGCACGCCAGTACGGCGGCTTGAGGTCCGCTGCCCGTCCGCTTTTTTAACCGTCCGCCTGTTTCCCATCACGCACTGCCAAGCGGGCCCCTAGCGGGACCCGCCCCTCCGTGTCTGGTTGTCTGCTAGCCCTGCGTTTGGCTCTTGCGATCCTTCAACTGACCCTCGATCATCATCTCGCGCAGACGCGCTATCCCTCGACGCAGGTGCTCGTCGTCGTGCGCCAGCAGCTCCTCTAGACAGTTGAGGAAGGCCCGACGCTGGCCCCGGATGCCCTCGGCGGCGACAATCGTAGGAATCGTGGCTGGTAGGTCGCGGTGCTCCATCATCTAGGCCTCCTGCCCCGCGCAGCCCGCCGACTCGGCTGGCGTGTGGCCCTTTGGGCAGCCTATGGGCTCGACCCCGGCGGGGGCGCTGAAGCCGTCCGCGCAGCAATTGCACCAGAAGCGACCGTCGGCCTCCTCGGGCTCCGCGACGTTCTCGAAGGTCGCTGGCTTCGCCCCATCCTCGCTGGTCTTCTTGGCCTTGCGGCCCCTCGTCTTCGGCGCTGGCTCCTGGCCCTCGATGCTCCAGAATCGCCAACCATTGCAGGCGCTCCCGCCCATTATGGCCGAGCCTGCGGACGACGGGCTCTTGTGGATCGCCGTCTTGCCCTGGCCGAGCACCTGATACCGGATGCCCTCCGGGCTGTCGATCACGCTGCACTTGTAGGTCTCGCCCTTGTAGCGCGCAACCAGCTTCGTCCCGGCCTTTAGGTTCCTGTCCTCTATCGTCATGGTGCACCTCCTGGCTACTCAGTTCTTTTGGTGCTCCATTACTCACTCTGTTCAGGGATGGAGTCAAGCCGACACCGCCTCAGTTTCGTGAAGAAGCTCAGCTTTGCGCCCCGTGAAATCCTCCCAGCGGCGCACGGCGACGTCGACGTATCGGGGTTCCAGCTCCATTCCGTAGCAGCGGCGCCCGAGGCGCTCGGCGGCGATCATGGTGGTGCCGGAACCGAGGAAGGGGTCGATCACTACCGCATTGGCCTTGCTGCTGTTGGTGATGGCCCGTTCGCACAGGGCGACGGGCTTCATTGTGGGATGTTCATCAGAGGCTGTGGGCTTATCCGCTTCCCAGACGGAACTCTCCGTTCTCGATCCCAGCCAGGATGTCGCGCCCTTCCAGCCGTAGGCTATCGGTTCGTGTTGATAGTGGTAGTGGGAACGCCCAATGCTGAAGTGATGCTTCGCCCAGATGAGCCATTGTCGATGTTCAATACCCGCGCTACCTAGAGCCTGCGCCAGCGCCCCGCCTAACGGCCCAGGCGGGGCGAAGACATAGACGTCTCCCTTCAATGGCCAGGGGGCGAATCCCGACACCCAAAAGTCGATTTGCCCTCCCCCTAAGTCATCGTTAGCAATCGGTATGTCTGGCCGATTCCGATTCCCCCACTTGGACTTCCCCCCGCCGGCGCCCTCGTAGCCCACGCCATAAGGCGGGTCCGTCACCATCAGCGACGCCCGCTCCCCCGCCATCAGTCGCGCCACGTCCTCGGCGTCCGTGCTGTCCCCGCACATCACCCGATGGTCGCCGCACACCCACACGTCGCCGCGCTTGGCGACCGGCTTCACCGCCTCCGGCACGGCGTCGTGGTCGACGAGGCCCTCCTGCGGCTCCACCTTTATCCCATCGCGTAGGCCCTGTAGCAGCGCCGCCACACCAGCATCCTCGTTGTGCAGGCTATCCAGCAACGCCCGTAACCGTTCATCATCTTGGCCCGCCATCCCTGCCAGCGGATCCAGGGTGGCCATCAGGTAATCGGCCTCAGCTTCATCGAGGTCCAGCACCAGCACCGGAACCTCCTGGTCGGGCACGAGATCGGCCCGCAGGTGGCCATCGATCAACATCAGGCCATCAGGTGTTTCACGGGCCAGAAGGGCATCAGAGAAGCCCAGTTCGGCCAGAACACCACGCATGGCGGCCCGCTGTCCCTCGGGATGGACTCGCCAGTTATGGGGGCTGGGAATCAAGTCGCTGGCACGAACCCGGCGCAGTTCACGAACCCGGTCTTCGTACAGCGGGGGCTCCTCGACCACAGGCTTCCGCTTCTTTTTGGGTTTGGGCATTGTCCGACCAGCTAGCCAGCCGCGTCCTTACAGGGACTCGCCGGGCTACGCGGCACAGCAAGGCGATCAGTGCCCATCCTGATCGCGGGGCCCTTGCTATCGCATGTCATTCGGGGGCCTCCTCCTGGGCCTCGGCGGCCCTCTCGGCTGCCTCGGCCGAGGCGCGGCAATCAGCATTCACGATCTGCATGGCACGATAGCGGCGGCATATATCATCCACTAGTTTGATGCACTTTCTGCCTGCCTGTGCCCCCCGCTCCTGGGCCTCCTTGAGTTGGGTGCGGAGGTCGGCTATCTTCTCCTCTAGTTCCTGAGTCTTTATGCCGGGTACGCACGTACACAGACCAGGAGCAAGGCCACAGCTTCCACAATTTGCCATCGCTCACTCTCCCTTCATCGCGGCTAGGAGGTCTGGACGCCGCAGTGGTCATGCCCGACAACGCCGCAGATGCGACAGTCCTGTTCGTCGAGGTCGTCCTCCTCGAACACCTTGACCAGTTCCTTCACCTGCTCCCACACCTTCCCCTCGCCGAAGAGGGCAGCATCAGCGGTGCTCCCGATAAGGTGCACTGTGTCCCCTCGGCTATTGTGTGCCCATTGGCTTATCTTCTCCAGCGCCGCAGCCATTGCAGCCTTCTCACCCTGGATTGTGTCGTGTAGGGCCTTCCAGGCGGTTAGCCCCGCACTTGCAAGAGCTAGCTCTCCCTCCAGGCGGGCGACCTTGGCACGAGACTCCTTGAGTTGGACACGGAGAGCCATTATTTCAGCGAATTGAGTTGCCATCACTTGCCCCCTTTCAGGATGCGGTCAAATTCACACCTGCGACACGACAGAACACACAATCCATTTTTCCTCATGTGCAGAAGCCCCCTCCTACCACATTCCCCCACCGCCGCCAGCGTCTCCTCTTTGGCCGCTAGCTGGGCCAGGAGGAGAGTTGCGTCGCAAGGCCAAGGCTGCTTGTCCAGCAGACATGTTTGCTGGCTGAACTGTGACCAGGCAGGCTGGTGCCGTGCCTCGATCTTCTCAACGGCGGGTGTCGCCGCCTTCTCCGGCCACCTGTGTTGCCCAGGCAAGCACGGCACACCAATATCCTCACCAGCGTCCACAACCTTGAAGCCGTCGGCGTCAAAGCCGCACGCCAAGCATTTCCCTGTCGCCGCCTTCGTGCCGTCGGGGTTGCGGGCCCAGGAGATGTTAGTCGGCATCAGAGCCTCGTCACTTCCTTCTGGAACTGTTTCAGCAGTGCGGTTTCATGCTCGCGGCCCAGGCCATGGCCTCGCAGCTTCATCATCTTCGCCCTCAGCTCCACGCCCTTGCCGGTGATCCTCACTATCGGATACACCCGGCCGCAGTGCGGACAGCGCAGGGACCACTCCTCACCATCGTCCAACTTGTTGACGTCGGGCTTCGCCTTGAACCGCCGGCCGCAGCCGTCACACTTCGGGTTCTTCGGTGCCTCGAGCAAATCAGTTCCTCGCCGCCCGGGTAGCCATGCAGTAGTCCTTCACCTGGCCCGCGATGCCGTACAGCGCCGCCAGCACGGTGGGGGACACCTGGAACATCATCGTCGGTTCAGCGGGTCCAAGGCTCATAAAGGCTACGACGATCGCGGCCCTCGGGGTAACTACCAGTGCCCTGATGTGAACGGTTAGCATACCCAGAGGATACCACGCCAACGCGGGTTGTTCAAGCAGTCAACAGGGCCAGGGCGAGCGATAGGACCATCCACACTGCGACTGTGACCGCGAGCACCTCACGCCAGTGCCAGCGGAGCGTCTCGCGCAGCCAGAAGAGCGGGTCGCGCAGGAACCCTCTCATTGTATCACCTGGCGCCTCGGCCAGTCTGCTGGCTCTTTGAATATGGCTAGGACAAACTCGCTCGCCAGATAGTCGTGCTTCAACACGAAACGCCTACTCAGTTGGCTGGCGTAAGCGAGCCAGAATCGAGGATCGTGGAATCGCAACTCGGGTCTCTCCGCCTGGAAGGGCGCGCTGGCTAGGCCTGATGACAGAGTGACCAATGTGGCGGTGCGACTCTGTCGGTGCATCCCACGAAGGAGCCCCCGGAAATACTCTGTGTCCTGTTCGTGATCCCCTCCCTGGTCATAGCAAAAGGGCCCGATCGCCACAACGTAATCAAATAGATCAAGGGGGGTGTCGTTAAGATTGCCGCAATGGAACTCGTGGCGCGGGTAACGGAGGCGGGCCTCCTCAATGAATAGCGGCTCCAAGTCGACCCCGACGTAGCGGCCTGACACCTTCTCGCTCAGCTCGCCCATCCCGCAGCCGACATCCAACACGCTGCCGCCATCATAGAAGTCCAGGACCGCCCGGTGGCTGATCCCCTGCCGTTCCACCGAGGGCCACGCGAAGGCCGGCGTCTCAAGCGTTCGGCCCACTTCAGCCAGCTGTTTGTGGTAGGGGAAGAGAAGGCGGTCGGCCAATGCCTTCTGCGAGTCGATGGCCACCATGGTCTGCAAGGAAATTGTCATCGCGGTGCCGTCCAACTGTTGGACGAGGTTAATGATAGCGCCGACAGCGCCAAATGTAAAGACGTCTAGGCGGGTTAACTGCTTACGGCCGCGTCCCGCTAGTCATCGAGCACCTTCGTGCGGACCCAGCGCTCGCCGCGCTCGAAGGCGGCCTCGGCCTCGGCGGGGTCGTCGGTTACGACGTGCAGCACGGAGAACTCGACCTGCTGCAACAAGGGGGTCTCGGACGCATCTGTACCACAGCCAGTCCCCGCCAATACGAAGTGCCCCGAATGCCGAGGGTTCTCACAAGGTACCTCGCTGTGCCACGTAGCCTGCCTGCCTTCAAAGACAGCAACCCTGGTGTAGCACGGCGGCAGCCCCTCTCGCGGTGCGGGCGTACTCATCGGATCCTCACCGGCTTGCAGTGGTCGGAGCGAACGTACACCGCCATCTTGTCCATCTGCCCACGCGGACCGAACCCTCCCGTCGACGCGCCCTGCGGCACCGCTGACCGGCGCCAGTAGCACAGCTTGAAGTGACGGTGGCGCTGGTGCCGCGCCTGTTCAACGCCGTAGACGCGCCTTACACGGCCCCGGTAGATGACTAGGTGGGGAACGGGGTAGCGGTCGCGGGACGTGCTTTGTGTCGCGTTTGCTTCAGAGGCCGTAGGTTTGGGCCGGTTCATGACCGCCGAAACCCGTCTACAAACAGTTCCTCCTCCGTCCGACCACACCTTTCGCAAGCACCGTCATCACCGGGAAAGGTGTGCACATTGTCCGGGCACGATCGGTTGCCCTGTGGCAGCGGTACCACCACCGTTTCCTTCATTGGCTCCGGCTCTACCAGTTCCATCAACGGCTCACCTGCCCACAGCATCTCAGGGATACCCGCCTCAATGAGCAGTTGCGACATCTTGTCGTCGAGCACCCACTTGCGGTCGTCCCAGCTCCGGCACGAGCACCTGGGACACCTGCTTGGCCTTGCGGACCGGCCATGCCAGCGATACCAGCAGCGGAGGCACCTGTTCATTCCCGTCCCTCCCAATACACCCACTGCCCGCAGGGCAGCCGCGCCAGCGCGAACTTCTGCAGCTCCTCCGTCTCCTCGTCAATGCCTTGCTGCAGCACCACCTGGCAGCTCTCGTCTATCGGGACAGGGTCGTCTTCCTTGAGGCCTTCCATCGCTTCGAGATTGAAGTGCGAGTGCTTATACAGGCCCAGCTCGCGCACCTTATGGATCGGCACAGTCCGAGCGATAACTTCGGCCATGCTCGGGGACACCCGCAGCCAGCAGGTAATCCTCCTTGGGTCGTCATTGAGCGGTACGCCGAGCACTCTCAAGTCGCTTTCCACGCCTTCACCTCACGAACTGGCCCACAGATCGGGCCGCCTTTCGCTGGTTGCACGGCTTACAGGCCAGCACGATGTTCTTGATCTTGTCGCTGCCACCGGCTGCCTTCGGTGTCTTGTGGTCGGCTGTCAGACCACTGTCTAGCTCCCAGGCCCATCGCCCGCAGTAGCCGCATCGTGGCGGGCGACGGAGGAGTGCCGGCCAGCGCTTCACCGCTTTCGACGGATACCACCGTGCATCCCATCGGCCATTCGAGCGGCTCACGAACTGCCTCCGATCGTGTACAGCGTCGTCCGCTGCACCTCGCAATCCGGAAAGTCGCGCCGTGCCGCCTCCTCGGACTCGTAGACGGGGAGGAACCAGTACGGCTCCTCGCGGATGGGCGACGGCTCTAGCGTCTCCGGGTCTCGAAACCGCTGGCTGAAATGCACGGCACCGATCACCACCCACATCTCTCTTAGGTCGTGCGCACCTGCTGGCGCTTGGTCAGGCATCGCCCCACTCCTCCTCACCCAACAGACGTGCGGCAAGATCGTGCACTTGGCGGTCCGGCGCGATGATCGTCAGGTGCTCGCGAAGTACCTGACCGACCAGCTGCTTCTCCCACTTTCTCTCCGGCGTGTACAGCGGCACAGGTTTCACGGCCCGGCTCCGGAATAGCACGAGTTCCAGCGCTGCCTCAGCGATCTTGTCGCATCGTAGACCGCGCTTGCGCACTATGCCTGCGGCTGCCGTCAGGGTCGTGATCTCCTCAGCTGTCAGCATTCTTCGACTCCTTTAGCGCCAGCCGTCTCACGTTCGTCTCGATCAGCTTCGGTTCGCTGTCCCACCACGGCAGCAGGTCCGGCGCCGTCGTTTTGCTAGGCACCTTCACCTCCATTGCTAGATTTCCGTTACTTTAATGATACCCCGCCAACGCAGGTTGTTCAAGTAATCCAACCTGGGAGCGGGTGGAGATCACGGCACACCGCCTGGATTCACAGAGAGACGGTGGCTAGCTCCGCCCGCTACCACGTCAGATCAGCGCCACCAGCAGACGGGCCAGCCCGACGTCGCCCCGTAGTTGGGCGCTATCGTCGCCATCCAGTTGGCGACCGCACAGCCCTGCTGGAACGGGTCACGGTAATCCGCCTCAGGGGAACATCGTGCTTGCTCCCACGTCCCAGGGGCGAACTGAGCGAGGCCCAGGTGTATGCCCGCAGGGTCCACGTTCCATCCACTCTCGCAGGGGATCACATCGTTGACCCAATGTCCTTCCCAGGCGAGGTCTCCCCCTCCTGCCCGGTAGCCCGCAAGGAAACTATCAACGGCGGACCCTTGAATGACGACGGCAGGCTCGACCGGTGGCCGTTCCGGGGCGGGGGTTGGTCCAGGCGTAGGCGCCGGCGTAACCGGCGCAGGCGGAGTAGGTGTTGCAGTCGGGAGAACATCTACAACCTCCGTGACTTGTGCCCACAGATCGAGCACGGGTTCCCTGGTGGCGGACCGCACTTGATGTTCCCCTTCTTGTCCTTCACCATCGGACGTTTCAGTGGGCACTCCATCGCTGCATCCTTCCATGACTAGGATGGCTAGCCCAAGGACGGCCAGCCCGATTGCATAGCGCCTTACACTGTTGTGTATTCCCCTCCTTTACCCATCCCGCCCCACCCACCTGACCTCGATGCGGCCGTCGTGGACGCGCCACTGCCAGTACCGAACCCATTGGCCGGCCATCACTCGCCACCGTTCCGCAGCGTCACCTTCACACCACCAGGCTTCTCGCCCTGCACGAACGTCGGCTCCGCCACCCGCAGCATCCCCACACGGTCGTCCTGCAGCAGGCCGGCGTCCTGCAGCCCATCCCAAGCGGCCTTCAGCGACGCCTGTAGGTTGTCAGGGTCACGTCGGCGCCGATCCGGCAGGGTGAACACCACCTCGGCCTTCACCGGCGGCTGTAGCGGCCCGTGCAGCATCTGTACAGCCTCCTTGGCGATCCAGCCGCAGGTCTCCCGATACTCCGCCACCGCGGCGGCCTTCGCACGCCAGTGGAGCCGGCTGTTCGGACTCAGGCCACGGCCCGGGAACGGCAGCGACAGCGTCACGTTCATCGCACACGCTCCCTCTGCTCCGGCTCGGCGTAGTGGCGGGCCAGGACGAGGCGGGCCTTGCCAAAGATCATGCGCTCATGTGGGCCGATGGGGTTTAGGGCCAGCATCTCCTCCAGCGCCTCCGCCAAGTCGTCGCGCACGGTCGGCTCGGCCACTTTCCTCTCTGGCCATTTGTGCTCGCCCGGCAGACACGGCACGCCTATATCTTCGCCTGCCCTACCGACCTTGAAGCCCTCGGCGTCAAAGCCGCACCTCAAGCACTTCGGGCCCATCACCAGCCCCCTTCCCACACCGGCGCTCTCAGCAGGTGCCACAGCACGATCGTGCCGACCAGCAACACCAGCAACAGCAGCCACGGGCCCGCCCAGCCTACCGGCTCGTCAGGTTCGTCCAACTGTTGGACGGGACCGTGGCAGCTCTCATTCTCCATCGTACACCTCTATCGGCAGGTCCTTAACGACCATGCTCGCCACTTCGTACGTCGACTTGGACTCCGGGCTCCGCTCCATGCCGTCTTTGTTAATGGCGTCGTTCATCGCTGCAGCCCACTCAGGATGGCGCAATGCGATCGCCAGCCCCAGGTGCACACCGACAGCGGCGGTCCAGGCGTCCCCGTCCAGCTTGTCAGCCAGGTACAGCTGTAGTCGTTCCCATGCGTCAGCCATCACGTTTGCCTCACCACTATTGTACCCTCACCCGACAACTCCGCCCTCTCCGTGTTAACGGCCAGCTCTGAGCCAACGGGGTACGCCGGCACCCGTCCCAGGAACGTCGCCAGCAGCCGCGTCACGTCGTTGGCGTCCCGCTCCTGCTGGATGTCCAGCTTCTGGCCGACGTAGCCGGAGTGCAGATCTCCCTTCTGCCAGCCGAACGGGTACGCCTTGCCAGCGTAGGCGCCGGTCCCTAGCACGATCAAGACGTACTCAGGCACCGGTGCACCCGACCAGGTCTCCGTGAAGTTGAACGCCTGCACGGACCAGCGCGTACCGTCCAGCCCCACCACGAAGGCGACGTCCTGGCCAGCCTGGCACTGCGTCCCCAGGCGCTCCAGGTCCTTCCACGTCAGGTTCGTTAGGTTGTATCGGTCTAGCATCAGTCTCCTCTCAGGCTACACTCGTCGCACTGGTTCTGCTTTTGGTCGCGAGTTACCGCTATGGCACCTGCAACATCACCATCGAAGTACCGAATCAGCCCCTCGGCGACACGCTTCTTCGCGCACTCTAGACAGGTATCGTGGCAGATGCCCCAGTCCAACTCGTGCTCTGCGGCGGCCAGGAGATCGAAGAGGCCTTTCAAATCCTGGCCTTGCTCTTTCAAGCGGAAGCTCATGTAGTTCCAGTGTCCGCCGCTCATCGCGCGTCCTCCAATCTCCTGCGGAACTGTAGGAGCACCCCGACAACAGCGGCGTGCTCCGCTTCCCATGAGCCAATAGGCCAGCAACGCTCTATCGCCGCCCGGAACTCCTTCCACACCGCCAGATCTTCAGCCTCGCCATCGATCTGCGGGATCGCCTGCCCATTCGACATCTCAAGCTGACAGTTGAAGCCACACCACCTTCCCGCCTCGATCAGCGCGTTG
>SDBV01014212.1_pt1 | contig 10047 bp, 5 predicted proteins | sample 2277081 | NCBI WGS metagenome assembly SDBV01 (sample SAMN10402039, study PRJNA504765) | marine sediment metagenome | isolation source: marine sediment core GS10_PC15, 223 cmbsf | place: Arctic Ocean: Southern Knipovich Ridge | collected 2010 | reverse complement strand
CATAACCGAACGTGCTTGAACCGTTGTGCCATATCGCAAACGGGTCCCACCATTTGTACTGATTTAAATACATGTTCCACGTGCGGTTGTTAAAGCCGTAACCATCGGCTTCTTCAAGCCAGACTATCTTAGAACTGGGACGAAGAAATTGTCCGAGTTTGGTAACCACAACATCCCCTTCACCTGTAGAAGGAGGATTTAAAGCGGTCAATTGAGACAAGGGTGCCCCCATAGAATAACTTCGGTAGCCGCCAACAGTATTATTTGGGAAGCCTGGTAATGGTGTAGGTGGCTCTTTTGTAATACGCGAATCACTTGGACAATGGTACACCTTGTGGTTTTCTATATAGGGCCAGAAGCTGCCCTTTTTATAGCCTCGTATCTTGTCTTCGAGCGATGCATTAGAACGATTGCCGGTTTCGTCCTGCGGATCGGCCACAAAACTTCTTAACGTAACACCAGGAGAGGGGCCTGCTATATAAATTCCTGTGGTGGTATTCCCCGTATCAGAATTTAATATTCTAGTATTATCACCTGCGTAGGTATGCCAGGCTATGGACAATTGTCTTTCATTGGACAGGCAAACTGCAGCTGTGGCTTGTTGTTTTACTTTATGCAGGCTTGGGAGCAGGATGGACAACAGTAGTGCAATAATCGCAATGACCACTAACAGTTCGATAAGTGTAAATCCACGTTTGATCTTAGCAACCTTCCTCTCTAAACCATTTTCTATTTACGCCTTAACCGTTCCTAGGTACACCCCTCGTTTTACAACAATAGATGATAATTTGCAAGTATTCCTTGTTTTGTGCTTACGGCAAGGAAGGTTCTTCGCAGGAGAGCACGAAAAGCGTTACCCTACTTCGCCAAAGCTAAGAAGGGTTATAAATAAGGAAATAAGTAAAGGGGTACCTGGCTTTCATGTTTTCTCACCCTTCGGATTACTTTTGACACCCTACGCCATGCCCCAGCGGATTTGACCGACATTATCGGCACGCCTAAACACGCCCTATACAAGCGTCGCTCGGAATTTCCGCTCTCTGCGCAAAAACAAGCCGTTGTAAACTTAGTATTTACAACGGCTTATGAAATAGCGGGGGCAGGATTCGAACCTACGACCTCCGGGTTATGAGGCGAAACTAGCCCAAATGTAAGCCTATTGTCTGAAACACTTTACAGCTCTTAACTTTTTATCGTATAACTCTTTACGAGTCCGATTTGTATCATGCAATCTTATAGTGTCTCACCTTAAATGTCAATAGTTATACGGTGAGTTATATTGTCTTGTCAGATTATTATAACCAAACACAGCCAAAAAAACGACTGAACCAACAAAAAATATTTTCCAGAAAACACTATTTTACAATGACTTATAGCTCAAAGGACTTCTGTACACCTACGAGGACTGCCGCAGGAAAAACTCGCTACGCTAAGACAATGCATTGAAAAGATCCATATCAACAAGCCTGGCAATGAGATCAAAATGCTAATCCGCGAAGTGCCAACCGGAAACTTTTAAACAGTTTAAGAATTTGAAATTTCTTCTCCAAACCTATTGTGACTACCACGAAAAAAGTCTCCAACGCTCCATTAATCTTTTGCAAACTATAATGAATGCAGCGGTAATCCTTCCCAAGCTTCTGCAGCCTCACCAACAGCTTCGGTAAACGTTGGATGAGGATGGATAGTATTTGCGATCGCTTCTATGGTAAGTTCATTTCGAATTGCAATTGCGATTTCCTGAATGATATCAGTGGCGTGATGACCGATAACGACGGCTCCTAATATCTCACCGTGTCCGGGATCAGCCATTATTTTTACCATGCCTTCAGTTTGGCCATAGGCCTGTGCGATACCGCTTGCGGTGTATGGAAAGCGGCTTATCTTAACATTCGGGCATTTTTTCTTTGCCTGGATCTCGGAAAGTCCCACAGAAGCGGCCTCAGGATGTGTGTAGATGCCTGTAGGCACTACGGTTCTGTCGTCCGAGGCGTCATTACCGGCTGCGTTGTCGGCAGCGACGATGCCCATCCTGCTTGCCAAATGTGCATACTGCATTGTCTCTGCGACATCTCCGATCGCATAGATATTGCCTATGCTGGTCCTGCATTGATTGTCAACTTTGATGATGCCGTTCTCTGTTTTAATGCCCAGTTCCTTCAGGCCGATGTTCTCGATATTCGGTTTTCTGCCAATGGCAACCAATATCTTTTCTGCGGTCAGTTCACTGCCGTCTTCAAGTTTGGCGCTGACTTTATTTTTTTGCGGTTTAACGGATACGAGCTTCGTGCCGGTTATGATATTGACTTTGCGTTTTTTGAGGCTTTTCTCGACCGCTTTGCAAATATCGGTATCGAGATTTGCGACAAGGCTGTCTAACATTTCGACAATAGTAGTTTCAATACCAAGCTCGGAATAAACCGTTGCAAACTCACAGCCGATAACCCCGCCGCCCAGAATTATAATGCTCTTAGGTAGTGTTTCTGCGGTTGTAGCTTCATCGGTTGTCATGAGTCTGTCGGTGTCCCACGGCAGAAAACCGGGCCTTACAGGTACTGAACCGGTTGCGATGATGATCGACCTGGCTTTTATTTCCTGCGTGCCATCTTTTGTTTCTACGGTTATGGTATCTTTTGCGGTAAGTTTGCCTCTTCCCCTTATAACTTTTACGCCGCGTTTCTTTAGCAGGAAACCGACGCCGACGACGAGGCCTTTAACTACTTTGCCGACGCGTTTCATAAAAGCAGCTTCGTCAACTTGTGGAGCGGCAACGTTTATTCCGAATTCTTTTGCGTTAAGCGTCTGATGGAATATATCGCTTGCGTGCAGCATCGCTTTTGTGGGGATGCACCCAACGTTAAGGCATGTTCCGCCGAGATATTTCTCTTCGATGATGCAAACCTTTGCGCCCCTAAGTGCTGCTCTAAGTGCTGCTACATAACCGCCCGGACCCGCTCCAATTACTGCTACATCATACATTATACTGCTCCTATGTTATCGAATGACGATTTTATTATTTATTCCACCAGATATGCCTTATGAGATATCTTCTTCGAGATAACGTTTTAAACTGCCGAGGAATTGTGCTGCTAAAACGCCATCTACAACTCTATGGTCACTGCAAAGAGTTAATTTCATGATCGGCTTTATGCCTATCGTTCCGTCTATAGAAACAACTTCCTGCTTCAAACCGCCTACTGCCAGTATCGCAGCTTCAGGCGGATTGATGATAGCGGTGAACTCATCGATACCGAACATGCCGAGGTTCGAGACGGTAAATGTTCCTTTACCGATGCCGGGAAGCTTGCCGTTTCTTGCCTTTTTTATAACAGACTTGGTCTCTGCGCCAAGCTCTTTCCAACTTAGTTTGTCCGTGTTTAATACAACAGGAACAACAAGGCCGGTAGGTAATGCAGTTGCAACGCCAATGTTAACATCTGCTTCATACCTGATCTTATCTTCCATGAACTTGCTGTTAACCGCAGGATACTGCCTAAGAGCCTTCGCGCAGCCCTTTACGACAAGGTCATTAACCGATACCTTGTCGATCTTTTCCTTGCCCTTATTATACTCGCTGCGGAACTTCATTGCATTTGTCATGTCGATAGACATCGTAACATTAAAGTGCGGCGTATCGCGGAAACTTCTTTGTAAGTTAATACCGATAGCACGGCGCATCTTTGTCAGTTCTACTTCTGTGCCCGGGGTGGGCTGACCTTGTGCGGGCGAATAATCCTGCAACGGTTTGTTCTTTGCGAATTCTGTCACATCTTTAGCCATACTCTATAAACTCCTCATGTTTTTTATCAGTTTATTATCATAAATTAGACTCTCAGAATCATCTTATTACCCGACAAATTAAAACCTAAGGGAGAAGACCCTCCTCAAGCCAGTCATATGCCATAACAGAAAAATCTTTTAAGTTAATAACCTGCAAGGCGGGAGATGTGTCCTCGTACAGATTGGCCTTAGCAGCAGCAGGACTGAGCGGTACGACTGTTGAACTTCCCATATCAGTCAGGACTTGGGGCTGTGTCAGGGCGTAGTCGTATATGCGGACATCGTCGATGAGTCCGTCAAACCGTTGCTGTGTCAAAGGCGATCTGCCTATTTGGGTGATTTGCAAAGACGAAGGATACGCGGACCCGACCGGTCCTGAGCCCAATTCAACACCGTCAATGTATAGTGTCATGATGTTGCTCCCGTCGTAAACAGCTGCAAGGTGATAAACAGTTCCGACGTGCAGATACGGCCCTGCCAGCGGTTCGAACCTTGCCCATGTATTTGTTCCTCCATTACCTATGATGAAACATATCACAGCATTAGCAGGATCCCAACCCCCTTGGTCGCTGCGTTTACCGACCCTTAGCTCAAAGCCCTGGCTTATGTCGGACGCATTCAGGTAGTGACTGCTACAGATGACATTATGCCAACTTTCAGACCAGCTTTCTGCTTTGATCCAGGCTGTTACGGTAATTTCATTGTCGCCAAAGCTCATCGGTGGGATATCAACGGCTTCACTCCAGTTACCCCGTTCGTGATCCAAGCACGAGCCGGAGCCATTTAGGCCGGCTGCCCAGGTCAAGCCATCTATAGTGCCGGGATTACCACCCGGAGTACCAGAATCGGCTGTCGTTTGCCCATTTGCCGATGCACCGATCTGACCGACACCCTCTTCCATCTGGTACCTGTGCATCGGGTCGGGAATGGCCAATATCTCCTCATATTCACTTTCGAGAAAGACACCTGCCATCATTTCAAGGTCTTCAGAGTTAACCACGCAATCGCCATTGACATCGCCTGCCAGATTTATACATTCTTTCTCAAGGACAAGGATCCAGTCCAGTGATGCTGAAGGTACTGCCGGTGCCTGCCAGGTGCCAGCCGTCGGCACGACCGTTCCCAGATCCGTTTCCGTACCGTCAAGAGGCTTAAAGTAAAACGCTTTATAAGTTACACCAGCTTCGAGATTCTTAACTTGAGGTGCCGAGACTCCGTAAGGAATATATATAAACCTTACTTCACTCGGTATTCCCGCCGCATAAGGCAGCATGTGCTGTCCACCTATACTGTTCCAATAATTAAGTGGGTTATACCATGTGGAATGCGAAAAAGTAAGCGACGTGCCGGCAGGCTGAACCCAGTCCTGGTGAGGCTCAAATCGCCACCACTCGTAACGTTCAAGGAGTCCCTTGCCAATTCCAAGAGTCGTCGAGCCCAAAAAATTCATGGCTTGGAAGTAGGTCGTATACCAGAAGTTATTATTAGTGCACATACCTGACCAGCCGTGAGGATACGCAGGACTTTCCACCTGCCAGATGCCATTTGCACCATAGGTATGACCGGCTGCGCCCTGGAGAATGGACGTCCAGAACAGATACCGCTGCGGGAAAGGAGGATCATCGTCGTGATTAAAGTAAAGATTGTTCGCCGGCCTGTCGGTATGACCCTCGTACGCGACCTCGCCGTCCACTACCGGTTTGGCTGGAGTCATCGAACGATAGGCACCAATGTTCGATACCGTCTTTTTGTAGTAGGTACCACTGCCGTGCCCGGTCTGCAGCAGATCAAAGTCCACCAATGACTGGTCCGTTACCCACACCCTGGCCGGTTGGGTACCGCCGTGTATGTCCTCATGAAGCGTCGCTGGACTATGATATGGATCAATGCTTTTGACGTACTCGATAAGCTCAATCCAGCCGTCCCGTTGAGTCACACTAATGGCGCCACAATCTCCCGGCATATTCCACTCACCAGCTGTGATCAAAATGACCGGATACGCCCCGTATCGTGCCACGAGATTGCGCCAGTGCTGCTTCATCTTAGGCACGCCCATCCCGTTCCACTGTACCGTATCTATGTAATAGCCCCAGCAGCCGACAATGGCGGGAACGAGTTCTGAATCGACAAGATACTGAATACGCCGGTCCATGTAATCGAAGTAGTCCGTGTTGATCCTGGCATAAGCCGGTTCCCAGACCCAGCCGCCTTCATTCTCGCCGCGAGTATCAAACGCCGGCTCTTCAGGATAAAGACCAGCGACTATCTGAATTACGCTAAAGCCTTTGGCAGCACGGTCATCTGCGAGTGTCTGAAAGTCTGCCCAGGGAAGTCGATAGCTCAGGCACTTCCACCACGTATCACCCAACCAGAAGAACGGTGTCCCATCTACATGTTCAAAATAGCGCTTGTCTTGACTGATCCTTAGGTGTCCACGTTGCAGCAATGTGTTGGAGCCTAGATAGTCGCTTACATCCAAAGTATCTGCATGACCGTTTAAGTCAGGGTTGCCTGTATCCGTGCATTCCCAGTGATAGTCATACGTACCGGTCTCAGGTGGAGCAAATCGAACTGTCCATTGCTGTCCGCCTGCCCAGAAAGCCGGTACCCGCCAGGTCTGCGCTGCCTTACTGAAGACGACATCGACTTCTATCTCGTTAAATGGGTCCGAATACGGAGATGTGGATGTCTGCGAGAATTCGACAACTTCATTCCTACCAGACTCAGCAGTTGCACAACCGGCGACATAGCAGGCTAACAAAACTATGGAAAACAGTTTGTAGCGTATCATTTAAGGCATCCTTTATGTATGATTTCTTGCTTTAAGTCTTTATTATAACACATCTTCTGCGACAAATCAAGGCCATATGATGTCTAAAGTATTACCATATAACGTATAGGGAGCCTATACGCCAACGGCAATATAGGCTCTCAGAATCGTCTCATTACCTGACAAATTAAAGCCTATTGGAAAAGGTCCTCCACAAGCCAGTCATTTGCCAGAACAGCAAAATCGGGCGGAGAGGACCGACCTCTCCGCCCGTTAGTAAAAAATTTAATAGGTTTCCTGTGCTTGCAATGTTATATCATCGAGCCATTGATAAGCAAATTCGGAAAAGTCAGTCAAATCTAATTTACAATCAAGATCGTAATCAAAATAGTTAAAGTCGGCCCAACTCGGAGCGGCTTGGGCTGCCTCGCAAGCGTCATCGTAAACAGACACTTCGGCAGTATCTACCGTAACATTGGCTCCAGAGTCAGTAACTGTCAGCGTAATAACATAAGTACCTTCCTGGGCGGTCAACACTTCAACCGTAGGGGCATAGAGATCGGACACATCTTCATTCTGCAGTGTCACATTGGGATCGGTGGCCGAAAAAGCGGCGCTGACCAGGTCCCCTTCCAGATCTGTGACTGTCGCGGACATAACCGCCGGCAGCAAACCAGTGGCTGTGATCACGTTATCGTATACACCAATCTGCGGGGCCAAACTTGCTGTTACAAAACTCCAGTACGGACCAAGCAGCGTGCCGCCGGGGTTAAGATCCGTGTCAACTGACCAATAGTAGGTTGTTAATCCGGCCAGAGGACCCGGTATCATATAACTGGTCTCATCCGGTCCAAGGGTAACAGATGCTATTATACCCAGATTCGGGTCGGTAGTATAATTCAGGTATTGAGCTGTCCGTACTGGTGGGGTGATTGGATTTACCTCGGAAACGTCCACAGGAATCCACTCCACTGTAGGCGACAGGTCGGCAATATCCCCAACGCCGCTCGGCGCCGGAGCAACCAACGTCGGCGACACGGGGGCGGAGACTACGGTGTTGGGGTCGTTATAGTCGACCTCTACCGTGCCGCGCCCGCCCTGGGCGGTGGTGATCAAGCCTCTGTTGATGTATCCCTGGATGAGTGCGGTATGATTGCCGCTTATTATCAGCTTACCGTCACCATTGATGTCCATTGTGGCGACACCACCCGGTGCACCCAAAAGCTCTCCCATCTCAAATGTCTGGGCGTTAATAGTTCCACCATCCAGCTGCAAATGACCTGTACCTCCAGCAAAGGTTCCAATATTGAACTTATTAGCATTTAAAATTCCACCGGTCATATTGACACGGCCAGTGCCGCCTTCTCCTATGCGTGCGCCAAAGCCACTGCCAGTATTTATGGTACCACCACTTATATTAGCTGTCCCGGTACCCCTGTAGCCCACTTGAAACCACTGGTTAGAGTTCAGAGTTCCGCCTATCATATTGAGGGTGCCGATAGATCCTCCTGCTCCTACTGGTCCTGCATGCCCTATGACGAACATGCCACCATTAGTTACGGTACCGTTGTTTAAATTGAGGGTGCCCGTAGATCCTGCCACGACTCCCAGGAGGATATGACTATCAGTACTTGCGGTGCCGCCATTTTGATTAAATGTCCCGACGCAGTCGGCGCTTTGGTAACCCACCGAAATCCCGGCAGTAGCAGTTATGGTGCCGTTATTGTAAAGGGTCGCATCGACGGGCACTCCGCCGCCAGCAGCCAGATTAAGACCGAATACGTTAAGAGTTCCACCAGCTTCTACTGTTAGCGCTGCGGAGTCAGAATTTGCCCATCCACCTACTCCCATGAATACAGAGCTGCCGACGGCGGTATATCCGTTCGGGATAATCGCGCCCGGGCTGTCCCTGAGAATATGGGGATTGTCGGTAGCGAGGGGAATCACACCAGTTTCCCAGTTGCCTACCGTGCCCCAGAGACTGTTGGCGAGGTCGCCATCGTCAAAATTGAGGTTGGCAGCTTGAACACTACCGCACAACACCAAGACACACACTAACAAAACGGTTTTTTTCAACATTTTATTACCCTTTCCTAATTAAAAACTTAAAACTCTCTCTTTTCGGCGAAACGTTGCATAGTCTCCACAAAAAAAAACTATACCTTGCCATGGTTGGGGGCATGGAAATTATGTTTTCCATGCCCCTTCACCTTATTTGTTGTACTCTTGGCTTTGTCAGCAACAATCCGCCGGGCCCAATCTATAGTTAGTCAGTGCTGACTATAGGAAAACGAGGCCAAATTCAAAACAAATTAACGACGTTTTCTAATCAGCATTCCGCCAAGACCGAGCAGTATCATTGTAGCAGGCTCTGGAACAGCGTATACTGTCGTGGAACCTGGGTTCATAGCAAGGTCTATAGTTACATCGCCGATACTGCCGAGACCAGATGTAATCAAGCCGCTGCCGACGTATCCCTGGATGAGTCCGGAAACATCGCCGCTTATAATCAGCTGACCGTTACCATTGAAGTCCATCGTGCCGGTACCACCTCCAAACGAAAATAACGAGGCGTTAATAGTTCCACCATCCAGTTGCAAATGACCTGTACCTCCAGCAAAGGTTCCAATAGAGAAATCACCAGCATTAAAAACTCCACCGGTCATATTGACAAGGCCAATGCCGCCTTCTCCTATGCGTGCGCCAAAGCCACTGCCAGTATTTATGGTACCACCACTTATATTAGCTGTCCCGGTACCCCTGTAGCCCACTTGAAGCCACTGGTTAGAGTTCAGAGTTCCGCCTATCATCTCGAGGTTGCCGACAGATCCTGCTCCTGTATTCCCCATGACGAACATTTGGCCATTAGTTACGATGCCGTCGTTTAAATTGAGGGTGCCCGTAGCTCCAACGACGTTCCCCAAAATGAAATGACCATCAGTAGTTGCGGTGCCGGCATTTTGATTAAATACCCCGACGCAGCCGGAGCTTTGGTAACCCAACGAAAACCCACCAGTAGCGGTTATGTCGCCGTTATTGTGAACTGTCGCATCGACGGGTACTCCGCCGCCAGCACCCAGATTAAGACCGTATACTTCAAGAGCACCACCAGCTTCTACTGTCATGACTGAGGACTCAGCAGGACTTGGCCATCCACCTACTGACATGAATATATTGCTGCCGTAAGCGGTATATCCGTTCGGGATAAGCACGCCTGGGCTGCCGCTGATAATATGGGGATTGACAGCAGCGGTGGGAACACCAGCGCTCCAGTTGCCTGCCGTGCCCCAGAGGTTGTCGGCGGGGTCAGCATCGGTAAAATTGCTGGCTTGAACATTAACGCACAACATTAAAACAATAACACTTACTACAAATAACTTTATACTTTTCATCTTTCGATCCTCCAAAAAATCGATCCTCCAAAAATAGTTACTCTGCTTTGGCCACATACCAAAACACACACACAAACAACACACACACCATATAAACACACACCA
>SDBV01014211.1_pt1 | contig 10047 bp, 11 predicted proteins | sample 2277081 | NCBI WGS metagenome assembly SDBV01 (sample SAMN10402039, study PRJNA504765) | marine sediment metagenome | isolation source: marine sediment core GS10_PC15, 223 cmbsf | place: Arctic Ocean: Southern Knipovich Ridge | collected 2010 | reverse complement strand
AACGTCCAACGTCGAATGAAAAACAAACATACATTACCGAACATTTAACATCTTTCTTCATCTTTTCCCATTTAAAATTCGATGTTGGACGTTCGATGTTCATTTTTTTCAGTAAACCTTCCACTGGACTTCCCCTCAAATAATGGACAGCATACCCCCTGCCCTGCCCATTGCCGAAAGCACGTAACAATATCCCACTTGACATATATATGTTTATTTGCTATATTTAAATTATGGAAAGAACAACTATATATTTAGATAAGCCCATTAAACTTTCACTAATGGAGCTTTCATCTGAAGAAAGCAAAAAGAAAGGTAAGCGCGTTGCTGTAGCTGAAATGATAAGGGAAGCACTTATTGAATACCTGGAAAAGAAAGGCAAGCACATAGAAAGCAAAAAAACTGTTATAAAACGAATGCTTTTGACTAAAGGGGCACTTGGCGAAGACTTTGAAAAAAGAGTAAAAGAAACTCAGAAAGAATTTAAAAATTGGAAGATCTAGTTTGTATTGATACTGATATTATAATTGACCATCTTAGAGGAAAAGGCCTTGGAGTTAAAATCTTTGAAGATATTATAAGAAATAAAACGCCATTTACTACTTATGTTAATAAATTTGAATTGTTATGTGGCGCAAAAAATAAGAATGAAATCCAAATCATTAATGAATGCCTTCTTGGAATTACAACTCTACCTTTTGACCAAACAAGTACTGAAGAAGCCGGAAAAATTTACAGAGATCTCAAAAAAAAGGGGAATTTAATCGGAATTCGGGATATTATGATTGCAGGGATTGCTAAAGCTAATAAACTAACGATTGCAACCAGAAATTTAAAAGATTTCAAAAGGATCTTCGGTCTTAGATTTTTAAACGTTTCTTAATGAAAAGAAATTGATTTATTTCAATTATTGATATTTGTAAAGGGAATACTTAATTATAGATGATTTTATGCTTTCACGCTATTAAATATTCTTAAAAGAGTATAAGGCAGACAGTAATGCGGTGTTACGGCAGAAAAAAAGAACCTTGGAAAATAAGAAGAAATCCTGTTTATTATTAGCTCCGGCTAATCTTCAATTTTCTGAGCTTCATCAATAAGCATAACGGGAATACCGTCTTTTATCTGATATAAGAGCCTGCAGCTGTCGCAGATAATTCCGTCTTCGGATTCGTTTAATCTGATGTCCCCTTTACATTTGGGACAGGCAAGTATATCGAGCAATTCACTATTGATTGTCATTTCTTCCTCCTGGATAAATTTCTTTAACACAGATATATTAACAAAATTTGAGCGATTTCTTAAACCCTGAAATTTTTGTCATATTTGACTTACCTAATTTGTATATTTAAACTTATTGTGCATGAAGCAGGACACTATTGGAAAGTTAAGGTCGATAGACATTGGATATCATTCCTGATAACGGAAGATGTTCTTAGTATATAAAGGATTTTATGATTTATGGCAGACAATAAAACCCCCCTGATAAAAGAAATAGCGATAAAAGCCCTCGACATTATAAGCACTTTTTTCTTTTTTCTGATCGTATTAATTGTAGTCAGCGGCGGATTTAAATTTTACCTGTTCGGATTAAAGATAAGCGCTTATAACACAGTAAACCCTCTGGTCATAACCGCTTTGCTCCTTATAGTAAGAAAACTCGTTGATATAAAAATTGAGATCAAAGAAATACCGGCAATCAGGCTTTTGTATCAACTTATTAATAAATTCAGTGTTTTTTTTAATAAAAAAACAGTCAATAAATACATGATTCTATTTTTATTGGCAGCGGCCTTTCTTGTAAGGGTCAACGGGATACAATCACCGATAATCGGCAAACAATCATGGAGGCAGGCAGACGGTGCTGCAATGGCAAGGAATTATTATGAGAACGGTTATAATTTTTTATATCCACAAATTGACTGGGCAGGAAATTCTGCCGGTTATATTGAAACGGAATTCCCGATTTATCAATTTACTGTTGCCATGATTTATAAGGTTTTTGGAGTATCCACTTCATATGGAAGATTACTGTCAATTCTATGCTATCTGATCAGTATATATTTTTTATACCTTCTTATAAAAAAGTACCTGGACAGAAATACTGCGCTCTGGTCCTGTTTATTTTTTGCCATTCTGCCTTTAAATATTCTTTACAGCAGGACTTTACAGCCGGAGTCTGCTCTGGTCATGTCGTTGATCCTGGGTGTATATTTCTTTTCTCAATGGCTTACAACAGAAAAGACAGGAAGCTTGATCCTCTCCTCTGTTTTCATAGCCCTGGCCTGTTTAATGAAAATACCGTCTTTATATATAGGTTTGCCGATCTTGTATCTTGCATGGCTTAAGTTCGGGAATAACTTTTTCAGACAATGGCTTTTGTGGATGTATGCTTTATTGGTGCTAATACCTGTAGGATTATGGTATTACCATGCACATCAGGTCTTTTTGCAGCATGGGCTGTCATTCGGGATATGGGACTACGGGTCAGGCAAATGGGGAAACTGGGACCTGGTTTTTTCATTGGAATTCTGGAACATGATTTTATTTGAACGCGCCGGCAAATACTTTATGTGGATAGCATATCCTCTTTTCCTTATCGGGCTATTTACAAAACGTAAGACTCCATACGAAAAGCTCTTTGACGTCTGGTTAATTGCATTTTTTGTATATCTCATAATAGTAGCGAGAGGCAACTTTGCTCATGATTACTATCAATTCCCCTTCATGATCCCTGCGGTTGTATATATAGGCAAGGTCTATTCAAGATGGTTTAATGCAGACGCAGGGGACAATAAATCCTTGATATTAGCGCTTTGTCTGGTTGCGGTATTTATTCTGTCGATAGGAAAATTCAACGCTTATATTAAAATGGAAAATCCTGACAACTCCCATGAATATAAACTTGCAGAGAATGTAATGCGTGAGACAGAAAAGAACGCTCTAGTAGTAGTTGTTGATAATTTCGATCCTGCGATCCTGTATCTTTCCCACAGGAAAGGCTGGCATACGGTTCCGGCTCAAATGGACAATGTTTTCCTGGAGACAATGAAAAAAAACGGCGCCGGATATATTATTGGAAATCATTACCGTTTTAGAGATACATCTCAACAGGCAAGGCTTGAATGGTTATTGGCGAGCGGTCACGAGGTGATATTGAACGATGGCGAGTCATTTATTGTTAAAATTTCAGATGAGCGTTGAATTTAACGAATTAGGAAAAATTGTTTTAATTACAAATATAAATATCGATTCAGAGAGATTCATATGAAGCAGTTAACTATTGAAATAATTCAGAAAGCATTAAACAGCCTTAAAGAACAATGGGGCGTGGATAACCTGCCTGATGTTGAGGTGGAAGTCCCCAAAAATGAGAGCATGGGGGATTTTGCAACTACAATTGCGATGAAGTTGTCAAAACAACTGAAGAAGCCGCCCAGACAGACAGCGGAAGAGATTGCAGAAAAAATTAATGGACAACAGACGGGACTCTTTGAAAAGATCGAGATAGCCGGTCCCGGATTTATTAATTTCAAATTTACTAACGATTTTTTTCATGGAAAACTTGGGAATCTTTTAAAAGAGAGACATTCCTTATTAAAAACAGATATTGGGAAAGGCCGGAGAATCCAGGTCGAGTTTGTAAGCGCGAACCCGACGGGGCCCCTTCACATTGGACATGGCAGGGGCGCTGCTGTAGGCAATGCACTCTGCAATATTTTAAAGGCAGCCGGCTTTGATGTGCAGAGGGAATTTTATATTAATGATGCAGGGCTTCAGGTCAGGCTGCTCGGACTATCTGTATTCACACGCTATCAGCAGATGCTCGGGAATGACATTCCCTTTCCTGAGGACGGCTACAAGGGTGATTATATTGAGCAGATTGCAAAAGAAATAAGTGAAAGGGATGGGAACAAATATCTGGAAAAATCGTTTGAAGAAAGTGAAGAACTCTTTACGAACTATGCCTATAAAATGATGCTTGCAAATATAGAGAAAGACCTGAAGGATTTTGGAGTGATATTTGACAAATGGCAGAGCGAGAAAGAGCTTCATACCAAGGGCAGGGTAAATGAGGCTTTGGATACCCTCAGATCAAAAAGCCTGATCTATGAAAAAGATTCTGCTGTATGGTTCAGTTCCTCTCAATTTGGAGACGACAAGGACAGGGTAGTGAAAAAACAGGACGGCGAATATACTTATTTTGCTTCCGATATCTGTTATCACAAGGACAAACTTGACAGGGGATTTGATACTATCATTGATATATGGGGTGCAGACCATCATGGCTATATACCGAGGATCAGGTCTGTACTTGAGGCGTTTGACCTGCCCAGGGAAAAATTCAGGGTGATCCTGATCCAGATGGTGTCACTGCTCCGGCACGGTGAGCCTGTACAAATGTCCAAGAGGGCGGGTACGTTTATTACTCTCCGCGAGGTAATTAACGAAGTTGGTGCGGACATCACCAAGTTTATCTTTCTCACGAGAAAGGCTGACAGCCATCTCGACTTTGACCTGGATGTGGCCAAGGAACAATCTTCTGAGAACCCGGTATTTTATGTGCAGTATGCATTTGCAAGGATATCAAGCTTATTCAGACAGGCAGAGGAAAGAGGAGTTTTAAGTTCAGAACACAAAACACGGCTGGAAAATGCAGATTTAACATTATTGCGCGAAGATGAAGAGTTTTCCATTATTAAAAAACTTCTTCAGTACCCGGCGGCCGTTGAAGGGGCTGCTCTGGCCTGTGAGCCTCACAGGATAACCTATTACCTCCAGGAACTGGCCGGCGTATTTCATGCCTATTATTACAAGCACAAGGTTATATCGGATGATAATAAAAATCTTACGCTTGCGAGGCTCAGTCTCTGTAAGGGAGTAAAAACTGTACTTGAAGAGGGCCTTGAGATCCTCGGCGTCAGTGCGCCGGAAAGGATGTAAATAAAAACGTTCAAACGTTTCTTCTGAACCGGAGGTCATTATGTCATATGTAATAGCGCTAACCATCCATATTCTCTCAGTTGTTATCTGGATAGGCGGGGTATCGTTTGTTACCCTGATTACGTTTCCGATGATACTGCGTATGGATAAATCTCTTGAGATGGTACTGATGTTCCAGGGGGTTGAGCACAGGTTTGGAAAGATTGCAAAGGTAATGGTTATACTTGCGGGACTTTCAGGCCTGTTCCTGATATTCGAAAAAGGGCTGAGCTTCGGGGTTTGGATTATGATTATTGTCTGGGCCTTTTATGCGTCGCTGTTATTCGGCCTTGAAAAACTTATATTCAAAAAGCTCTTCAGCAAGCCTGAAGATCAACCAGACATGAAAAAGGTATTTAATATTCTCCAGGTATTTCACTGGGTCGTACTGGGCCTGAGTTTTCTGGCAATTGGCGCGGGGGTATACGCGAGTCATTATTAGATATACGATATTCGTAAGGGCGAACGGCCGTTCGCCCCTACATTTTAAAAATGCAATTTGATCTGAAAACAACAGACAATAACGTACGCCTCGGTCAGATCCATACTAAAAGAGGTATTATCAATACCCCTGCCTTCATGCCTGTCGGGACCAATGCCACGGTGAAGGCAATGAGTTCTGATGAGATGAAGGAACTCGGCGCTGAAATAATTCTCTCCAATACCTACCATCTTTATTTAAGGCCCGGACATGATGTTATCAAAGAGGTCGGCGGACTTCATGAATTCATGAAATGGGACGGCCCGGTCCTTACCGACAGCGGGGGCTTCCAGGTCTTCAGTCTCTCACCGCTGAGGAAAATCAAGGATGACGGGGTAGAGTTCAGGTCTCATATAGACGGTTCCCTTCACTTTCTGACAGCGGAACTGGTTATGGAAATTCAGGGGGCGCTCGGTTCTGATATAGCAATGATATTTGATGAATGCACGCCCTATCCTGCTACGAGAGAATATGCTCTCGACTCTCTCAAGCTGACAACAAAGTGGGCGGGGAAGTGTCTGAAGGCCGGGAATAAAGGGCAGGCCCTCTTCGGGATTGTACAGGGTGGCATGTACAGGGACTTGAGAAAGCAGAGCGCCGAAGAGTTAATGGAGATGGATTTTAACGGCTACGCGCTTGGCGGCCTCAGTGTAGGGGAGCCTAAAGAGCTAATGTATGAAATGATAAATTACACAACACCGTTATTGCCGCATAATAAACCAAGGTACCTTATGGGCATCGGCGACCTGCTTGATGTTCTCGAGGCAGTTTCAGCGGGCATCGATATGTTTGACTGTGTAATGCCTACAAGGAACGCGCGAAACGGGACCCTGTTTACCAGTCAGGGAAGGATCAGCATTAAGAGGGAGGAGTTCAAGAAAGACCCCGGCCCTCTTGATCCTGATTGTGAATGCTATACCTGTCGGAACTTTTCGCGTTCTTATTTAAGGCATATGTTTATGAGCAGGGAGATCCTTTCGATGCGATTAAACACCATGCACAATCTCCATTTCTTCATGGATTTTTTCAGAAGGATGAGGGCTGCCGTCAGCAGGGGTGAGTTTGAGCAATTCCGTAAAGAGCAGACGGTAATTCTTAAAAGGAATTTTAAGGAGGGATAGTAAAAACAGGGTTCAGGGGGTCGAGGGGTCAAGGATCCGAGTGAAAAAGAAAACCTGTTCAATGGGTGATTTGAGATTATTGCCAACTTTGCTATAATTGCGTTATGAACATCCTCATCACAGGAGGTACTGGCTTTATTGGTTCAGCACTCAGCCGTGACCTCCGGGATGCCGGGCAGAGCGTTGTTGTAACAACAAGACGACAAACTGATTCCAGTGAAATGCTCACGTGGAATCCCCCTGAGCTTATCCCTCCTGACATAATTTCGAATTTTGATGCTGTTGTAAACCTCGCCGGCGAATCTATCGCTTCAGGGCGATGGACAATGGCGCGGAAAGCGCGTCTCGTTTCAAGCCGTATCGATACAACAAGGGCGCTTGTGCAGTCCATGAAGGATGCCGGTCCCGGACCAGAGGTTTTATTAAGCGCGTCCGCCATAGGTTATTACGGACCCCATGGGGCTGAATATGTTACTGAAAAAACTCCTCCGGCACAGGATTTCCTTGCAGATCTTTGTAAGGCATGGGAAACAGAGGCATTAAAGGCGGAGGAAGCAGGGGCGAGAGTTGTGCTAATACGTACAGGTGTTGTACTGGGAGAAGGAGGAGGTGCGTTAGCTCAGATGATGATACCGTTCAAGTTATTCATAGGAGGTCACATAGGCAGCGGGGAACAATGGCTATCGTGGATTCACATGGATGACGAAGTCGGCATTATCAGACATGCACTTGAAAACGGATCTGTTTCCGGCCCGGTAAATATGACTGCTCCCGATCCGGTCACGAATAAAGAGTTCAGTTCAGCACTCGGGAAGGCGCTTGGCCGTCCGTCGTGGCTTCCTGTTCCGGGATTCGTTCTTAAAATAGCACTCGGAGAGCTGGGTCAAATAGCACTGACAGGACAGCGTGTAATTCCCGAGAAGGCTTTAGAAACGGGATATGAATTTAAATACCCGGAGGTGAATGGGGCATTGAAGGATATATTCAGATAAAAATTGTAGGGGCGAACGGCCGTTCGCCCTTACAGGATTACGGTAAGAATAACGAAAAGGGGGTAATAGTCATGAGTATAAGATTATTTTTATTGGTTGTCTTTGTAGCAATTGTTTTTACTTCAACGGGCTGTACTCAACAGCCGGCGCAGGGAACCGAACTAAAATATTTCCCGGTTAACAGCATTGATGAAATAATAACAAAGTCAGGTGTTGTGATTGACAGAGAGATCTCAAGTGACGGCAGCGGTTCATTGCGTGTCGATGCATCGGATAAAACGGTAGTCAGATTATTTGAAGTAAGCGGTATAGATATTGAAAATGCACGTCTTGTATATCAGGCAAAAGTCCGGACTGAGAACGTTCAGGGACAGGTTTTTCTGGAGATGTGGTGCGGCTTCTCAGACCAGGGCGAATATTTCTCCCGGAACATTCAAACTCCTTTGACCGGAACCACGGACTGGACAACAGTAGAAACGCCGTTCTTCCTGAAGAAAGGCCAGAATCCTGATTACGTAAAACTGAACCTGGTCATTGAAGGAAAGGGAACCGCCTGGATTGATGATATCAGATTGATAAAAAGGCAGCTTTAGTGACTATCAAATGAGAACGGTCGACGGTCGACGTCCGACGCCCGACGGTTTTTATATCAGTCTACCCATTTCAGCTTTCTCACGAAATCCCTGTTCTCGATGAACCACTTGACCGTCTGTTCAATCCCTTTTTCGAGCGGCATAGTAGGCTGCCAGCCAAGGATTTTTTTTGACTTATCTATATTGGCCCATGTGGCTGTAACATCTGCGGGGTGCAGTTTATATCTCTTGATCTTTGCCCTTCTACCGAGATACTTTTCGAGCAGGCCTATTACATAGTTCAGCTTGACCGGATGGTCACCCCCCAGGTTGAATATTTCATAGCCCACAGGCCTTAAAGCCCTGATAGTGCCGTCCGCAATATCATCGATGTAAGTAAAATCTCTTGTCTGGGTGCCGTCGCCGTAAAGTGGTATAGGTTTGCCAAGGTCCATGTTTCTCAGAAACTTGAAGATGCTCATATCCGGACGTCCAGCCGGACCATACACGGTAAAATACCGGAGGATGCTGATGTCTGTCTTGTTAAGGTAGTGGTAAGCATGGCAGATGGCCTCAGCGCCTTTCTTGGTTGCGGAGTATGGCGCCAAGGGAGTGTCGGTCCTTGAAGTCTCTTTGAAAGGCATATCCAGTGAGGCGTAAAGGCTTGAGGTCGATGCAAGTACGAATTTTTTAACCTTGTTGTCCCTACAGCATTCCAGAAGATTAAGGGTCCCCTTTGTATTTGTGTCAAGGTATACCCAGGGATCTTCGACCGATGCCCGGACCCCTGCCCTGGCCGCAAGGTTTATTACTGCATCTATTTTATTTTCTTCAAAGATCTTTTTGAGTTTTTTGTAATTGCCTATGTCGACTTTACAAAAAGTAAAACCCGGATATTTCTTCAGGGATTTCAGTCTCCATCTTTTCAGAGATTGGTCATAGTAATCATTAATATTGTCAACACCTATAACATTTTTCTTCATATTAAGCAGCTGGTGCGTCACTTTCCATCCAATGAACCCGGCAGAGCCGGTCACGAGCACAGTTTTACCTTTGAAAGCGGGTTGTACTGGTTTCTTTTGCATTAAATCCTCCGGAATGTTTTATTAAGTGGAATTAAGTTTAAATATAATACATTAATATTGTAGTAATAACAAAGGGATGAGCCAATGATAGATCTTTATTGTGAACGGCTCGGGCCGGGTCTCTGGGCCGAGCCGCTTAATGCAGCAACAAACCTCTCCTTTCTTATTGCTGCGTGGGTAGTTTGGCGGTTGGCTAAACAAAGTCAATCACTCTTTCTTGATGTATGGCTGCTTATCGGCCTGATTGCAGCTATCGGGATTGGCAGCGGTCTTTTTCATACTTTCGCCGAAACCTGGTCAATGGTTCTTGATATAGTACCTATCCTGCTGTTCCAGTTGCTGTATATATGGGTTTATTGCCGCCGGATAATTGAGATGCGCTCCGGATATTCAGCAGGTCTTTTAGTAATCTATGTGGTATTTGCACATTTAGGAAGACAGTTCCCTCACTTATTGAACGGGTCGCTCATCTATGCTCCTGCCCTTGTTGTAATACTGGTGCTGGGACTTTATCACTATTGGGCCCGGAAAGAAGGGCGCTTTGTGATGTTAAGTGCATCAGGCGTATTTTTCATATCACTCATCAGCCGGACAATTGACAATGGAATTTGTCCATATTTCCATATTGGCACACATTTCCTCTGGCATGTTTTCAACTCTGTAGTACTCTACCTGTCGATGAAGGCGCTTCTTTTCAACTTATCGCAGCAGCAACGGATTTGACGAAAAAAAAGGACTCACGGAAAACCGCAAGTCCTTGATTTCAATTGGTAGCGGGGGGCGGATTTGAACCACCGACCTTCGGGTTATGAG
>SDBV01014210.1_pt1 | contig 10047 bp, 7 predicted proteins | sample 2277081 | NCBI WGS metagenome assembly SDBV01 (sample SAMN10402039, study PRJNA504765) | marine sediment metagenome | isolation source: marine sediment core GS10_PC15, 223 cmbsf | place: Arctic Ocean: Southern Knipovich Ridge | collected 2010 | reverse complement strand
TCAGGCCGCCGGGGTGACGATATTCGGTCCTGGGGGCCGGCAAGAAAGCGGCCCGTCGCGAAAGGGCGACGGGCCGCGTCAGCGACGAATCAGCAATGTGTGTCTAGTTCGTTCGGATCCGGCCTTTCGGCTGGCCGATCCGGCGTGACTACTTCCAGGTGTAGGTCGTAAACGGTCGGGTCGTGGGAGTTTTGGTGGTGGCGACCAGCCAGCAGTTCCCCTTGCCCCGGGTGACATCCTTGATCGTGCGGCCGAACTTCTGCTGCAGGTAGCGGCGCACCGTGGTCGGCGAGCTCTGGGCCCACTTGGAGCCGAAGTGCCGGCAGAAGTCCCTATTGGTCCACTTGTAGACCTGCGAGCCGCTGTTGACGTACTTCATCCACTTATTCGCGGTCGTGGGAGACAGGTACGTGCTGGTCCCAGCGCCCGTGAATTGGCTGTAAACGTTCTTGTACGAACCCATCCGCCACTGGCACTCCTGCCGCACGCATTTGAACTTGGGGGAGTTCAACGGGTAGGTGGTGGTGGTGTACGTACTGCCCGCGGGTTTCCAGAAGCTGGTGCCGCGGTAACTGCTGCTGCGGGAAGTTGTCCTCATCTTTCTCGGTGGCATAGGCTTCTCCACTATTCCTGCTGTTCGTCGTGGCGATATTGACTTCCGCTTTATCGGAGAAAGTGCGGTGCTGGTTGAGAAATCTTTTGCAGTATCCTTACGGCGGCGGGCGGTGTTCCCCCGGGACGCGTGCCCGCCGTCCGCGCCTGGGCCGCGCCCGGGCGTCGCATGTCGGGTATGATTAAGGTAGAGTACGACCGCACCGGTCGACCAGCGTGGGCGGGGCTGGCGACGGGCGCCAGGTGAGCGGAGGATGAGACCATGTTGAGTTGTCACACAGGTCGAGCAAGGCAGCCCGGGGGCGGCGGACGCCGCAGCCAGGTCGGCGCGGCGGGCGCTATAGCGGCGGTTCTTTTGTGCGGCCTGCCGCTCGCGGCCCAGCCCTCCGTTCCGCCGGCCACCGGCGCCGTGATCCCGATCCGGGGCGTGATCAACGACATTGTGCGCGACAGCATTGAGCGGCGGCTGCAAGAGGCTGTGGGACAGGGTGTTACAACAATCATCTTCGAGATGGACACGCCCGGCGGGCAGGTCACCAGCGCACTCGACATTTTCAGGTTGATCGATCGCTTCGAGGGCCGGACAGTCGCCTGGGTCAACCCCGAGGCCTACAGCGCCGGGGCCTTGATCTCCGTCGCCTGCGACGAGATCTGGATGAGCCCGTCATCATCGCTCGGCGACTGTGCCCCCATTATCCTGGGCATGAGCGAACTCGGCGAGACCGAGCGGGCCAAGGCCGAGAGTCCGATTCTGCAGAAATTCCGCGCCGCCGCCGCCCGGCACGGCTACGACCAGGCTCTCTCGCGGGCCATGGTGACGGTGGATGAGGAGGTCTGGTGGGTCGAGCAGGTGGAGACTGGCGAACGCCGGTTTGTCACGGCCGAGGAAAAAGACCGGCTGATCCCCGCGGCAGCCGCGCCGGGAACCGATCAGGCTGAGGCCGACGAATCCTCGGCGGAGCCGGAGACAGCCCCGTCGACGAGGCCCCAGAAGCCGGCCTGGAAGCTGGTCGAAAGCTACGTGGACGCGGATAGCGGCATCGAGTTTCCAGTGCCCCAGCCCGTGGACGCGGCCGATACGCTGCTCACCATGTCAGAGTCGGAAGCAGCGGCCTTTGGCTTCTCGCGCGGCACCGTGGCGACCGTGAGTGAACTGGCCGAGCGGCTCAGCCTCAGCTCGGTACCACTGCGGTTCGATCAAAGTGGCTGGGAATCGTTCGCCGTGTGGCTGAACAGCCCCATCATCCGGGGGATTCTGCTGATCATCGTCCTCCTGGGCGCATATATCGAGTTCCATTCGCCGGGCTTGATCGTGCCCGGCGCGACGGCGTTGGTGGCGCTGGCGATCTTCCTCGCGGCCCCGTACGCCGCCGGTCTGGCCTGGGCCTGGCCCCTGGCGATCTTCGTGATCGGGCTGGTGCTGCTGGGGATCGAAATCTTCGTCCTGCCGGGTTTCGGCATCGCTGGTTTGCTCGGGATGGCGGCCATCGTGGTAGCGATCCTGGCGAGTTTCGTGCCCGTCGCGCCGGAGCTGCCGGCCTTTGGCGTACCGGATATGTCGGGCGTCTGGCAAGGGGCCGAGATTGGCATGAAGGTGCTGGCGACGAGTCTGGTGATCTCGGTGGTGGGCATCCTGCTGCTGATCCGTTACCTGCCCGAATCCAGGGTGGCGACGGGCGTCTTGACCGCCAACCCGGAAGCCGCGAAGCTGGCGCTCGACGATGCCCACGCGACGGCGGCTCTGGTCGGCGACGTGGGGGTCGTGACCGGCGCCCTGCGGCCGGGCGGGCAGGCACGTTTCGGGCAGGAGATCGTGGACGTTCACTGTCAAGGCGAGTATGTTGAGGCGGGTCACCGCGTACAGGTCATCCGCCGCGAAGGAATGCACATCGTGGTCCGGCCGCTGCCCGACGAGGGGCCGGCGACCGGCTAGCGAGCAAAGGAAGCTGAGATGCCACCGTGGATTTGGGTTGCCGTCGGCGCGGTTCTCGTGCTGCTGGGGCTGGTCGCGTTTGTCGTCATGGTCAACTTCGGCCGGCTGTGGATCACGGCGTACTCGGCGCGGGCGCAGGTGGGCTGGCGGGAGCTGGTCGGCATGTGGCTGCGGCGGGTGAACAGCAGCGCGATCGTACACACGAAGATCCAGGCCTGGAAGGCGGGGCTGACAGAGATCAGCACGACTGACCTGGAGAATCACTACCTGGCGCGCGGCCGCGTGCAGAATGTGGTGCAGGCGTTGATTTCGGCGCAGCGGGCGAAGATCGCCCTCGACTATCGCACCGCTTGCGCCATCGACCTGGCGGGGCGGGACATCGTCGATGCCGTCCATACCAGCGTGAACCCCAAGGTGATCGATTGCCCCGACCCCGCAGCGGGCCGGACCACGATCGACGCGGTGGCCAAGGATGGGATTCAGCTCAAGGCCCGGGCCCGTGTGACGGTCCGCACCAACATCGAGCGCCTGGTGGGCGGGGCCACCGAGGAGACCGTCATCGCCCGCGTCGGCGAGGGCATCGTCTCGGCGATCGGCTCGGCCGACTCACACAAGGCCGTGCTCGAGAACCCGGACAAGATTTCCAAGGCCGTGCTCGAGAAGGGGCTCGATGCCGGCACGGCGTACGAGATTCTGTCGATCGACATCGCCGACATCGACGTGGGGACCAACATCGGGGCCCGGCTCCAGGCGGACCAAGCCGAGGCCGACAAGAAGCGCTTCCAGGCGGAGGCCGAGAAACGCCGGGCCATGGCCATTGCCCTGGAGCAGGAGAATCTGGCCAAGGTCGCCGAGAACCGGGCGCTGGTGGTGCTGGCCGAAGCGGAGGTGCCCAAGGCAATGGCCGAGGCCTTCCGCAGCGGCCATCTCGGCATCATGGATTACTACCGGATGCAGAACATCCAGGCGGATACGTCGATGCGCGACAGCCTGGCGGAGCAGGACAAAGCGGATTCCGGGCCGGAGCAGCCGGGTAAGTGATCGATGGGCATGTGGCTGAGCATGATCAGCGTTGAGTGGCTCGCGGACGGCGGCCCCGACATCCAGTGGCTGGTCTATATCGTCTTGCTGCTGATGAGCGTCGTGGGCGGGATTCTGCAGAAGCAGAAAAAGAAGAAAAACGAGGAACAGCGGCGCCCACAGCCCGGTGCCCGTCCCCCGCAGCGCCGGCCCGTGCGTCCGACCAAGGCTCGACCGGCCCAGCCGCCCGTCGCCCGCGAACCTCAACCGCCGCGGCCGGCGCGCCCGATTCCGCCGTGGCGCGGGGCTCCCGAGCAGCCGGCCCGCCGAGTACCAGAGCCGGTCGAGGTTCTCCCGCCGGATATCTACACGCCGGCGCAACTCCGTCGGGCCCAGATGGAGCACCGAGTAACGCGGTCGCCGAAACCGGACACGGTGAAGGGGGTGGAGCCGCAACTGCGGCCGGTGGCCGTCGCCGCCCGCCGCGCGCGTGGTCCCGAACCGGTTCTGCGAGCGCGATTACAGCGCATGGTGCGGCAGCGGTCGCAGTTGCGAGCGGCCATTCTCATGAGTGAGATCCTCGGGCCGCCGCTGGCTTTACGGGAGGACCGCGGCAATCTATCGGGCCGTTGACCGGTGTCTTCCGGCGTGCATCCGGAGCGCCGGTCGGTTTGGGCGGCCGCTTTGGCGCAGGCGGTTACGCGGCCCCCGGCTTGAGTTGTGCGACGCGGGCGTGACCGTCGCGTTTCAAGCGCTGCGGCGGGTGCGCGGCAATGCGGTCAAAAGGGAGAAAACAGGTATTTCGGCTATTCGGTCCCCAACGGGTAACAGACCCGCGGGCAAACGCCGGCGTGGGACAATCGTCTGCTCCGGGCGGACATTTTCTTGGCGGGCGGTTCCTTAACAACCTCCTTTCGGATATGCTACTCGCGATTCAAGCGGGCGTGGTACTGAGCAAGCTTTGGTTTACCTGGCACATCCTGTCAGTTCGGAAATACACGGCTCATTCCTCAACCTTTGCTGACGGTGAGAGGCGTTAGGAACATGATCGCACAACCCAAGATGACGAAAGAGGACCGGTGGGTTCACACCTCCTGCGGAGGCTGCTACGCCCAATGCGGCATCCGAGGTCACGTAGTGGACGGCACGCTCGTCGGCCTGGAGGGGAACCCGGAAACGCCGGCGGGATCCGGTCGGATCTGCGCCAAGGGCACGGCCCAATTGATGACGGTGTATGACCGGCATCGGGTCAACTACCCGGTCAAGCGCACGAATCCCGAGAAGGGCGTGGGGGTCGATCCCAAGTGGCAGCGGATCTCATGGGAAGAGGCGCTCGACACGATCGTTGACAAGTTCAAGAACATGAAGGACCCGCGCGGGACCTATTTCCAGGCCACGACGGTGCAGACTAGCGAGATTCGGTTCGCGGTGGTCGCCTTCATGCGGGCCTGGGGGTTCAAGAACTACTGGGTGTCGGGCGGCGGACTCTGGTGTGGTAACGGCGCGCACTTCATGAACGGCATCATGCACGCCGCGTGGTCCATCATACCGGACTGGAACTACAACAATTACACCATCTACTTCGGCTGCTCGAAGGGACACGGAGCGGGGCACGCGGCCCTGCAGAGTGCCCAGTGGGTCGCGGACGCGCGGGCCCGCGGGATGAAGTCGGTGGTCTTTGACCCGTTCCTGTCCACGCAGGCGTCCAAGGCGCACGAATGGGTTCCCTGCCGGGTGGGCACGGACGGGGCGATCGCGCTGGGGATGCTGAACGTCATCCTGAACGAGATCGGCAAGTGGGATGACCAGTATCTCAAGCTCAAGACCAACGCCCCCTACCTGATTCAGCCGGATGGGCACTACCTGCGGGACAAGGCGTCCAACAAGCCGCTGATCTGGGATGCGGCGGACGGCAAGGCCAAGACGTTTGACGACGAGTCGATCAAGGACGGCGCCCTGTTGGGAAGCTACAAGGTCAACGGCACCGAGGTCCAGCCGGGGTTCCAGCTTCTCAAGGACCACGTGAAGAAGAACTACCCGCTGGACAAGGTCGAGCGGATTTCCAGCGTGCCCGAAGCGACACTCCGGCGCGTGGCGAACGAGTTTGTCGAGCACGCCCAGATCGGCAGCACGATCACGATCGACGGCAAGGTGCTGCCGCTGCGGCCGTCGGCGGCCATCTTTTTCCGCGGCAGCCAGGGGCACGTCAACTCCGGCTGGAACTGCCTGGAGATCGACCTGCTCAACCATGTAATCGGAGCCGCGGATGTGCCCGGCGGCGCGATGGGGCACGGGCCGCCGGTCTCGCACGGCCACCCCGATACTGGCAAGCCGAATACGGTTCCGTACGCCTGCCCGGACGGCCTGATGGTCGTGAAGGGGTGGGTGTATGATCACAAGCCGTATCCGTTGCGCGAGCCGGCGCCGCCGAAACGGCTCGACTTGCAGGACATGTTCCCCTGCTCGGTGTACAACGCGTTTACTATCTGTACGCCGGAGTGGGAAAAGTACATGAAGGACTTCAAGATCGATTACGGGCCGGAGATCATGATCAACTTCGGCTCCAACTCCGTGATGACCATGGCGAACGCCCAGGACGTCACGGAGAACTTCCTCAAGAAATTCGGCTTCATCTTCTCATTCAACATCTATCAGAACGAGTTCACGGAGGCGGTGGCGGACATCGTGCTGCCGGATGCCTGCTTCCTGGAACGCTACACGCCGTGCGTGACGTTCCCGTCGACGTTCTGTCACCCGACGGGGATGGATCATTGGGTGTGGCAGATCCGGCAACCGGTGGTGGAGCCGCTGCACGAACGGCGCGACTTCAACGAAGTCATGCTGGAGCTCGCCCAGCGGCTGGGCGTCTCCGACAAGTATTACAAGGCGATCAACGACATCATCCCGGTGCGCTACGGCGGCGACATGGATGAAGAGTACAAGCTCGACACGAAGGGTGATTACACCTGGACGGACATCGTCGATCGGGTGCTCAAGGACCGCCTGGGACCGGACAAGGGCCTGGAGGCGCTGAAGAAGACCGGGCTGGAGAAGTGGCCGACCAAGGTCGAGGAGATGTACTGGCGGTGGTTCGTGCCGGTCCGGGTGCCGGTGTACTTCGAGTTCTTCCTCGAAGCGGGCGAGAAGCTCGGGAAGTTCCTGAAGTCGTACGGGCGCGAGGACCTGGCGGACATTCGCTTCTACACGCCGCTGGCGGAGTGGTTCCCGTGCCCGTCGCACGAGGAGAAGAATCCGGAGTTTGACCTGTGGGCCTTCAGTTGGCGGCCGTCGTTCCACACGCAGTCGTCGACGCAGAACAACCCGTGGCTGGACGAGGTTTCCGTCAACGATCCGTTCGTGTACCTGATCCAGATCAACGCGGGCACCGGCAAGAAGAAGGGTCTCAAGGACCATGACATCATCTGGGTTGAGAACCCGGACGGCAGGCGGATCAAGGGGCCGGTGAAACTGGTCGAGGGCATGCACGTGGAGCAGTTGGGGATTGCCGGCTGCCACGGTCACTGGGCCAGGGGCACGCCGCTCTCGCGTGGCAAGGGTCAGTTTTTCGACGACTTGATCAATCCGGACATCAAGCACACCGATTCCCTCACGCAGGGCTCGGATGCCTGTGTCAAGGTAAAGATCTACAAGGCCTAGCGGAGGTGCTCGAGATGGCAAGATACGGATTTGTCATTGACCTGAAACGGTGCTACGGCTGCTACTCGTGCCAAGTGGCGTGCAAGGCGGCGAACCACACCCCGCAAGGCATCGACTGGGCCCGGTGCGTACCGGCGGAGACCGGCACGTTCCCGCAAGCGCTGCGGCAGATGGTGCCGATGATCTGCCAGCAGTGCGCGGAGCCGGCCTGCAAGACGGTTTGCCCCACGGGTGCCACCACGCAGGATGAGAAGGGCATCGTCCACGTGGACAAGGAACTCTGCATGGGGTGCAAGTACTGCATCATGGCGTGTCCTTACGGAGAGCGTCAGACGGTGGACGAATGGCAGACCTACTTCCCGGACGCCGAGGGCGACCTCGACCCCTACGAGGCGTACGCCAAGGCCGAGTGGGAAGAGAAGAACGGCTATGGCATCGCGACGAAATGCGATTATTGCATGGACCGCGTGAAGGAGGGGCGGGAGCCCGCCTGTGTCGAGGCATGCCCGGCCAAGGCGCGTCACTTTGGTGACATCGAGGATCCGCAGAGTGAGATTTCGATCCTGATTCGGCGTGAACGTGGGTTCCAGCTCAACCCGGAGTTCGGCACCGATCCATCCTGCTACTACTTGTCGCCGAGGTAATCAAGAATGCTACCAAACCTGAAACCACAATCGAAATGGCGTTGGCTGATCGCAGCCTACCTGTTCCTGGCCGGGTTGGGCGGCGGCGCCTACGTGACCGGCGTGGTGGCCGCGGCCGCGGGAGAGGAATGGAGCGTGATCTCCAAGATCGGTATTTGCCTGGGGCTGCCCTGTGTGGCGCTGGGCTGTCTGTTCCTGCTGGCCGATCTGGGCTCAATGAAGAACTTCTGGCGCGCCGCCATGCGCCCGAACACGTCGTGGATCGCGCGGGGCACGATCATCATCACGGTCTTCATGATCCTGAACTTCCTGCACATCGTGCTGGGGATCTGGCCGTCCAACACGCTGGCGGAATCGACGCCGGCCCGGCACTTTATCAGCACGTTCGGGGTGCTCTTCGCCTTCGGCACGATGATCTACACGGGCATTCTGCTGGGCGCTTCGCGGCCGATCGCCTTCTGGAGCACGGCCATGGTGCCGCTGCTGTTCCTCGTGTCGGCGCTGTCCACCGGCATGATGGCGGTGGTGGTGCTGGCGTCCCTGGGCGGGACGGCGTACGCGGGGCCGATCCACGAGTTGGCGCGGCTTGACGGGCTGCTGATCGTGCTGGAGATCTTTGTGCTGGTCTTTTATCTTCATGGCACGCACCGCGTGCCGGAGTCGCGGGCTTCGGCCCAACTCGTGCTCGCGGGCAGCGTCGCGCCGCTATTCTGGTGGGGCGTCGCACTGCTCGGTCTGACGGTGCCGCTGGTGCTGGAGTTGCTCAGCTTGCGCATGGAGGGTGGCGGGGCCGTGACCGTCGCACTGCTCGCATCTCTCTCGGGCATATCTGGCGGCCTGTGTCTGCGTCAGGTCGTGCTCTCGGGCGGCATTCACGCGCCGATCAGGGCGGGCCGGTTCGAGATCGCGCTGCCAATTGTCTGACGAACGACCGCAACGGACTCGGAACGTCCACGAGGCTCTGTCGGGATGTGTAATCACACGTCCGGCAGAGCCTTGTCTATGTAGGCGTCGCGCAACTGATGAACGCCGGCGTTTTGTCGCAGCCAACGGACGCCGGACTCGGAGGTCCGGCGCTACAGGCGATAGCCGAAGTGCACGATCAGGAACAGGATTGAGAAGCCGACCAGGAAGAGCAAGCCGATCCAACTGAGAACCCGCAGCCACTTGGGCGGGGCCGCTTCGTCTGGCAGCTTGCCGACCGCGACGACCCGGCAATTGAGATAGGCAAACAGCGGCGCCGAGAGGAAAGCCAACGTCATGGTAGCGTCCATGAGCGTGCGCATGTGGCTCGTCAAGAACTTGTAGATGAGCAGGGCGCCGGCCATCATGACCACCATAAAAACCCAGTAAAGCGCTTTGCCAAGCTGCTCCGCGCCCGGCCAGGCCAACCGGCAGCCGGCCGAGAGCACTCGCGGATAGCCGTCCAGCACGGTCAGCAAAGTGCTGAACATAGTGATGAACGCGGCGGAGATGACGATGGGGCCACTCCAGTCGCCCAGTGCGCGTTTGTACATGCCAACGAGCTGGGCGGCGAAGTCGGCGGCGCCGCCGGCGATGGGCTCTCCCGTGCCAAACATGACCAGGGCGCCCAAGGTAAGAAACACCAGCGCGCTGATCAGCGAACCGGCATAGCCGAGCCGGAAATCAAAGAGGGCCTCGCGCAGCGTGGGCTGGTGCCCGGTCAACCGGCTGCGCTCCTGCATCCACAGGGAAGGCCAGGCAGAGGCGTCGACCGGCGTCGGCATCCAGCCCATCAGGGCCACGAGAAACGCGATGCCCGCCACGTCCCACACGGCCGGCGCCGTAAAAGTCGGTGGCGCCACGCGACCGTGTCCCGCGGCGACGGCTACCGCCACGAGCGTGCAGACGGCCAAGAACGCCATGAGCACTTTCATCAGCCGGTCCAGGAGTCGATACCCGCCCGAGGCCAGCAGCACGACGCAGCCGGCCAGGAGGATCAGTGACCACGACATGATGGAGAGTTGGCCGGGAAACAGATGCGCCGCCATGCCGGTGGTAACGATGGTCAGGACGGCGGTGGTTGGGATGCTCAGGCCCAGCGCGACGAGCACGAAGGTGATCAGGGCCCAGCGGCCGACACGCCGGTAACCGACCAGCAGGTTCTCGCCGGTCGCGGCGGCGTAGCGGTGCCCGTACTCAAAGAACGGGTACTTGACG
>SDBV01014209.1_pt1 | contig 10048 bp, 6 predicted proteins | sample 2277081 | NCBI WGS metagenome assembly SDBV01 (sample SAMN10402039, study PRJNA504765) | marine sediment metagenome | isolation source: marine sediment core GS10_PC15, 223 cmbsf | place: Arctic Ocean: Southern Knipovich Ridge | collected 2010 | reverse complement strand
GGCTATGCTAATAGCAGCCTGACAAATACCATTTCGGCTAGTTATGTAGGGATATTTACTACTGTTCCAGGCGAAGTAAAAAGAAACGCTGGTTCTATGGCTCCAATAAAGGTTATTGCCCCTGAAGGTTTGGTGATTAATCCTGAATTTCCATTACCGGTAACTTTGTGTACCTGCTCCATGACCGAAGCTATTATGGAAGCTATATGGATAGCTTTAACCGAGGCTGTCCCTGAATGGACTCAAGCCGGCTGGGACAAAACGCATCAGTGCCCCCTCGCTGGCTTCAATCCTCGAACGAAGATGGACTTTGCCTGGCTCAACTTTTTTCAACAGGGGGGCTCAGGAGCTACCAAAGACTTTGACGGTTGGGATGATGTTGGACCTTGCCAGGGTATGGGAGGACAACTCACTGAAGACCCCGAAATTGCCGAATTGGTAAACCCGGTTCACATCCTTGAATATCAACTTCTGCCCGATATGGCCGGGGCAGGAGAATGGCGTGGAGGCAATGGATGCATTCAAAGGTTTAAGCTTCTGGTTGACAATGTCAAATGTGTAACTATGGGCGCTGGTCATAGAAAGGAAACGGTACCCTTTGGTATGGCCGGAGGTAAGAGTGCTCCGGTAGGCCGCATACTCCAGAACAAACCTGACGGGCGAATACTTGATATAGATGTTAACCAGTTTGTTGATGTAGAGAAAGGAGATATACTGGAAGTGCGCACAACGGGTGGTGGTGGTTTTGGTAATCCCCTGAGAAGACCGCTAGAGAAAGTTCGTGAAGATGTGATAAATGAATACCTCTCAGTGAAAAAAGCCAAGGAAGATTATGGGGTGGTCATTAACCCGGTTACTCTTGAGGTTGACTATAAAAAGACAGCGGAAATCCGAGGTAAACAAACGTAGTGGCTTATGACCATTCAGCCTACTTGCTATCATTCATTGAATTCACCAGGGCAGCAGTATTCTTCTTTCTCTATCGGCCGTAACATATATTGCTTCTAGCGGACAGTCCCGCTCACAAAGAAAACACGACTGGCAATCTCTAAGATATCTTATAAAAGCCTTCTTTGTCTTTTCATCCATCCCAATGACATCCATTGGGCAATTGTCCACGCATATTCCACATCCGTTGCACAGTTGGTAATCGATCTTTCTTATCCCCATTTTATCCCCTTCCTTCGAGCAACCTCAAATACCGGGTATAGATATTTCTCCCTTTTCGGTTTAATCTTGTACCTTTCTACCGGTATATCCTCAGTCCACAGTCTCATCTTGCCATTCTCTTGCTTCACCCTCGTCCATTTTAGCCAGTTCACATTATCGGTATAAGGATAGTCTTCCCTTAAACATGAATTTCTACTCTCTTCTCTTAACAGACGTGACCTCAAATACATCTCGGCAACAAGAATCATGTTCTTAGTCTCGTTGGCAAGCCTTAGGTAATGAGCATCTGAGGCATATATTAGCGGCACTTCTTCATCTCTTATCCTTTCCACCTCTTTTATTGCCTTTTCTAGCCTGTCCCCGCGTGAGATAACCGTGACCTCATAATGAAAAAGCACTTCTCCAAGCCCAATGATTATGTGGTCCGGTTCAATACCTTCTTCCCTTTCCAGAGGGGCGAAGGCAAACTTCTTAAGCTCTTCCACCTGTCCCTCGTCTATTCTAGACTCCTTCATCTCTTTAGCATACTCAGTAGCAAATGCTCCCGCTCTCGCTCCTGAAACCGCTGCCGCCGGTAAGGCAGAAGGTCCTGACGGGGGCCTCGCCATAGCATCTCCACAGGCATAGAGGCCGGGGAGAGATGTTTCACATTTTGTGTTGACGATGACGCCACCACCACCCCCTATAGTGCAAACAAAGGCAGGTGCCCACTCTATTTTCCTGACTATTTCATCTCCAATTAGGACCCCCGCTCTTTCCAATATCATGGTGGGAATTGGCAGCACTGTCCTCAACTTGTTAATCTTTTCAAGGGTAAAGTGGGTCATGTCAAGGTATATTGGTCCTCTTCCGGCTCTCACCTCCATTGCACTTGCTTCTGAAACACGTGACAGGCTGGCAAAGTCCTCAAGCTCAGGGTCATAGTCCACCATGAACCTCTCCCCCTTGGCATTCACAAATTTTCCGCCGAGACCAATGAACATGCTGACTCCCTGGGTATCGAAATCAGCTCCTGACGTCTGTAGAATATCTCCTCCCACTTCGAGTTGCCCCAACTTTGCTCCCGCTCTATAGGCCATTGCCGATGCGTCGCCCGTTTGGAATCTATGACAGGCATATCTTCCCTTAAAGCCGCAACCTCCGGCGGCCAAAATGATAGATTTTGCCTTAAAGACTTTGAACTGACCAGTCCTGACATCGCACCCAACAGCACCCATTAGGCGTGCTCCCGACTTTCCATCCTCAGTCAAAAGATCTGTTATCATTGTATAGCCGACCACTTCTATACCGCTCCTGATGACCTTCTTCGTCATTGCTTCCATCATCTGGGGGCCGTGGAACATGCCCGCAAGTTGCTTCCGCCTCACCTCTTTTCGTTCGAACTTTCCATCCGGGGTCTTCTCCCATTCAACTCCCCATTTTTCCATATCTAATACCCGGTCATATACCTCTTCAAAGAAGACACTGAGCCATTCTTCGTCATATAGTCCCCCGCCATAAGTCAAGATGTGTTTGTTAAATAGGGCCTCTCTATCATCTTCCGGTAAGATCAGGGTAAAGATTCCAGCACCAAATGTTGAGATGCTATCTTTACCCAGTTTCCCCTTGCTCACCAGCGTTACTTTCTCGGCACCGGCCTCCTTAGCCTTTATTGCCGCAAACGCCCCAGCTAATCCACCCCCTATGACAAGAATATCAGTCCCTATCCTTTCTACAACCATCTCAACCTCCAATTAGTTTTTCTATTGCCAATAGCCCCTTTAGCTAAACTTTGTCTTGTCCTCTATATTTAGTCTCATAGGCACTACCTTGTATAAAAACAACAATCAATAAACTAATAGGGATTCCCAAGTGTCTCATATATTGCCTACTCATCACTATCCACGCCATTATGAGTCACCAAGAATCCCATTCCTTATAGTTTGGTGGGGTAAAGTGCCTAAAAAGCACTACCATCAATATCTCATTCGTGCTAAAAGAGTTCTCAACTATTTATTATGTCAATAGCCGTTGCCCATGCTTTCGCTGAATTCGGTAAAGAGCTTACGACATAAGTTTTGCTTTATTCAGGAATAACAGCTGTAATGTCTATCTCTACAAGCATCTCAGGGTAATAAAGCGAGTCTACACCAACTATGGTTTCAGCAGGCCACTCGCCTACGACGGAGGGAGCATGCCTCTGAAAATAATCTTCGTATGCCTTATGAACAGCAGCACCATCCTTTTGCATATCCTTGACGTATATCGTAACCTTAACAATATTCTCTAGGGAACTACCTAATTCCTCCAGCCAGTCTTTAATCTTGTCCATAGCATCCTCAACCTGCGCCGCTGCATCATTTCTCTTAGCTGGATCAACCATGCCCGTGGTTCTAAGTCGCCCACTTGAACCACCCATAAAAATCAGATTATCCACCACCACTGCTTTACCCCATGGCATCTGCTTGCCAGCATATATAGTTGGATGTACTTTTCTCTTCATTCCCATCTCCTTATAATTAAGTCATTATTACGAGCTACTCGCCAATTCTAGCTATATTTTAGAGATGCAATGTAACACCCCCCCCTGTGCGCAGCCTATACAATTAGTCAGTGAACACAATAATGTTTAAGCGGTAGAGGCTTTGCTCACTCATTCGGCTATTTTGCTTTCAAAGCTGCAAGGATTTTTTCTGGCGTTATGAGGAACCCTACTATTCTGCTGCCTACCGCATCATAGAGGGCGTTGGCTATGGCATTGCCCACGAATCGTGCCTTGTCACTCAGAATGTATTAATCATCAAGTTCTTCCATTCGAGCAGACCCAGGTACTATTTCAGTTGTTACATTCCTATTAAAAGGTACTTTCGGGATATCTCTGTGGGTTACAACAGCAGCAACACCAAATAGGTTTTCTGCTTTGGAGGCATTGATTTTTCGGATTTTAGCATGGGGGTAAGGACTTCTCAGGGCTTTACCTATCAGCGTTCCAGTCAATTTCAAGTCTGCAGCAAACTTAGCTACTCCCTTAGCCTTGTCAGGCGCATCTACTCTGGGTAGACGTTGGCCTACAACTGAGAGCTCTTGCCCCATATTAGTTATCTCCCATTTGCCTTATTTCCCGTTGCCGCTAATACGACTACCTCGACATCCTTACATATATCGCCTGTAATTGTCAAGATTATGTACTCGTTCATATGATCAGTGACACATTACCCCCTTTCCAGAATATTCTTTCTGCTGCTCCAGGAATCTTAATGTCGTCACATAACCCAATGTTTGGTGGGGTCTTACGGTATTATATACTTGTTTCCATTGTAGCAGTTCCTCCCTTAGTTCGGAAAGGTCAAAGGAACTATCTGTTATCTCATAGAATCCCTAAAGTATGGGCCCGGTGAGATCGCTTGAACAGCACCATTAAGCTTGGGTGAGCGGGGTGGTAAAACAAACAGCTTGATGCCCCGCTTCCGGCATTCCTCTTCGAAGATAGCCTCAAACTCTGCGCCACCATCTACCTTAATTGCCTTCACCGGGAAAGACATCCTCTTCTCTAAAGTGTCCAGAAAATCGGTAGCCGTATTTGCCGTAGCTCGGCTATAGACACTAACTGTATTCCATCGCGAGACCACAGCATGAGCAGTGAAGTGCTTGAGCAATACCCCGGGCTCTCTAAATGCCTAGGGTTATAACGCCCCCTTCCAACGGTAGAAGGTCTGAGGGCTGATGCGGAAGAGAGAAGTAAACATAAAGGAACGCTACACTAGAGTCTGAGCATTGAACCGAAGAGGGGGACACAACATCTTCTCAATCGAAGACCTGCGTGCTATAATATCGCTAGCCGGGAGGAATTCTGGCACAGACAAATGTCAGTGGGGTGAATTTCTCCAGCAATTTACACAGGCGCCGAGAACACCCCCTTGACAACTGGGGGGAATTAGTATTTAGATTATCTAAAATCTGCTAATAAACAGAAAAGGTCTGAAGCTATGTAGTATCTATATTTAGTCTAGGATATTTAGGTCAATTTCAATCTGCTAACCCAAATATTCTTAAATAACCTCTAGAAAGGAGCCCAAGTTATGTCAGAGCAGGTTTTCACTAACTGTACCGTTGGTGGACCGATTTTCGTCCATGTAAAGGATGGAAAGATAACCCGTATCCGACCTATAGTTTTGGATGACACGGATGCAGTCTCCTGGGCGATTGATGTCAACGGCAGAAAGTTCTCACCACCGAGGAAAGCTACCCTCGCGCCTTACACATTGACGGAAAGGACAAGGGTTTACTCAGAAGACAGGATTAAGTACCCCCTGAAAAGGGTAGACTTCGACCCACAGGGTGATAGGCATCCCGAAACAAGAGGGAAGTCAGGGTATGAGCGGATAAGCTGGGATGAAGCCCTGGATATAGTTACCGGTGAGATGAAGAGAATCAGGGAAACCTATGGCCCAGCAGCTATCACGGCAACTCCCTCATCTCACCACAACTGGGGGTATATCGGTCACTACCTTAGCGCATTTCAAAGATTCTTCAATTTACTCGGATATACAGCTATATTTAATAGCCCGGACAGTTGGGAGGGCTGGGTCTGGGGTGCTAATCATACCTACGGCTTCTATTGGAGACTGGGCATGCCAGAACACTACGACCAGCTTGAGGATGGTTTGAAGAACAGCGATTTAATGGTCTACTGGTCCAATGACCCCGATAGTACTCGTGGCGGATATGCCGGGCAGGAATCTGCTATATGGCGTCTCTGGCTTAAACAGCTGGGGAAGAAGCAAATCTTCCTCGACCCCTACTGCAACTATACCGCCGCCATCATGGCAGATAAGTGGATTGCCTACCGGCCCGGTACCGAAGCGGCCTTGGCTATGGCCATAGCCTATGTCTGGATTAACGAGGATACCTATGATAAAGAGTATGTAGCAACACGCACCTACGGCTTTGAAGAGTTCAAGAGACATATTATGGGTGAGGATGACGGAGTGCCTAAAACCCCGAAGTGGGCTGAGGAGATAACCGATGTCCCCGGTCGAATCATTAAGGCCTTAGCTAGAGAATGGGCAGCGAAGAGAACAAACCTGGGCTGCGGCATGCGAGGCGGCATGGGCGGTGCCTGCCGGCAAGCCTATGCCCACGAATGGACAAGATTGATGATACTGCTTCAAGCGATGCAAGGGCTGGGGAAACCGGGAGTTAATATATGGGGAACTTGCGCTGGAGCACCATTCAATGCCTCATTTAATTTCCCCGGGTATGCTGAGACCGGGATCAATTCAACATTAGCCAACAAACCCGCGGTTAATCCGGTTACACAACATATTTATCGGTTGCATTTCCCATCCGCTATCCTAAATCCGCCGCTACACTGGCTAGGATTTGGTTTCTGCGCAGATTTCCTAGACCAGCAGTTTATACCTCACACCTATCCCGAACCGAACAGCCCTGAGATTAAGATGTTCTACCGGTATGGAGGCTCCTTTATCGGCACCTGGACGGAGACAAGCCGGTGGATACAGGCTTATCAAAGCCCTAAACTTGAATTCGTGGTGAATCAAGATGTTTGGTGGAATTCGGAAACAGGCTTTGCCGATATTATCCTGCCGGCATGCACCAACCTGGAACGAAATGATATAGGTGAATGGGCAGGTTGTGGGGGATTTTCTCGCCATACTCCAAACGCAAATAACCACCGGATTATTGTTTATCAGAAAAAGTGCATTGAACCACTGTACGAATCAAAGTCTGATTACGAAATCTTCTCGGCTCTGGCAGAGAGAATGGGTTTTAAGGAAGATTACACCGAAGGTAACTCCGTGGAGGACTGGATTAAGAAAATGTTTGATACCAGCTCTCTACCGGAGTATACATCCTTCCAAGATTTCAAGAAGAAGGGTTACTTTGTGGTTCCTATGCCGGAAGACTATAAACCAACACCAGCACTGCGATGGTTTTATGAAGGCAGGGATTGTGATACACCTGATGACTTTAACCCGAAGAGAGGTACGGAGAAGGCCAAGGAGCTCGGAACATACAGCGGTAAGATAGAGTTTGTCTCGCAAAGCCTGGCAAAACATCTTCCCGACGACGAGGAAAGACCGCCAATACCCCGCTACATCCCCAGCTGGGAAGGACATACCTCAGAGCTGGCAAAGAAATACCCCCTGCAGCTTATCTCACCGCATCCGAGATACAGTTACCACACCCATTATGATACTCACTGTCCCTGGCTGGGAGATATCCCCGGTCACCGTATATTCAAAGACGGCTACTACTGGCACACTACCCGCATTCACCCCTCAGATGCGGACGCACGGGGTATAAAGGACGGCGACATCGTTAAAATATATAACGACCGGGGTACTGTGCTGGGTATCGCCAAACTCACCGAGCGGATAAGACCCGGGGTGATTCATTCGTATACATCTTCTTCCAAGTATGACCCTGTAGAGCCAGGCAATCCTTATAGTGTAGATAGAGGCGGCTGCGTAAATCTGCTAACTTCTTCCCGAACAATGTCAAAGAATGTTTCAGGGATAGCACCTAACTCCTGTCTGGTAGAAATCTCAAAATGGGAGGTGTAAGAAAAGCTACATAGAGGATCTTGAAAACCCCTTGATTACCAGCCCCTACCACCGGATAGAGCACCCCAGGAGCGGTCAGCAGCTCTTTCTATTGTCCACCATGGTGGAGCTGGAGTATCAAAAGGTAGAACTTTTTCGGTAGTGTTTACTATTGCTATTGATTGAATGGCGCTTGTCGTGGCCTGCCCCCCCAAAAGAAGTCCAGTTCCAGATTCCAGTCCACTCCAGCGGTGGCGTGCTTTATTTACCCTATCTCTTCCAGTTTTACTATCAAGTCACGTAAACTTTGATAATCCGTAGTAGCCGCCTTATTTTATTTTCCCTAATGCTTTCAAGATCTTATCCGGAGTTATTGGCAGCTGGTTTATTCTCACGCCTATAGCATTATAGATAGCACTGGCTATCGCTGCGTGAGGATAAACTGTTGCATATTCGCCTATTCCCTTTGCTCCCAGCGGTCCCACCGGGTCTATGTTATCGGAAAATATAATCTCCATCGGTGGCGCATCCAATGAACCCGGTACCCAGTAATCAATAAGCGCCGGGTTTAATGATTTTCCCGTTGCCGGGTCAAAGACTACTTCCTCCATTAAGGCATAACCGAAGCTCATCATTACACCACCATAGACTTGATTTTCACAGACCTCCGGGTTTATTAGCTGGCCGGAATCATTACCGGCAATTAACTTCAATACGCTTACCTTGCCTGTTTCTGTGTCAACTTCAACGTCAGCAAAGCCAACGAGACTTGCCTTCGCTGTTGGGCCAGAAATCGGGATGTCATGCCTGCGAGCCTGCCCCATAACCTGTGGTGCCAGTATGTGGCTAACAATCTCTTTAACAGGGGCACGTCTGCTGGGCTCCGCTTTTACAAAAACCATGCTATCTTTTATCTCCAGCTCCTCTGGTTTCTTAACTCCCGTCTTCAGGCTCTCCGGGCTCCAGGGCGCTGAGTGAGCCATCTCCAGAAGTTGGCGCTTGGCGTCTGCTGCCGCCACTTTAACTGCTGAACCTTGAACATGGAGAGAGGTAGAGGCACCAACCATGCACGCGTAAGGAACTGTCTCGGTATCAACATCTTTTACCACATAAACATCTTCAACCTTAAGCCCTGCCACCTCAGCACAAATTTGGGCGAATGTGGTCTTGCAACCAGTCCCAAGATCGGTAGACCCTGCCAACACTTGAGCTGTGCCATCACGATTTATCCGCACTAAAGCCGATGCTGCTAGCGCCGGTATTCCACTTACATGAAGAGCAACTGCCATCCCTACGCCTCTTTTCTTGGAACCTGTGACCTCATAGGGCTTGCCCCATCCTTTCCACTTGTTTTCCCAATCAATAGCCTTGGCTCCCTTGTCTATCAACTCATCGTATGCCTCGCTGCTCAGGGTGATGCCTGATACACCTGAGTGACGGAGGGTATCTCCGGCTCGGTGATGGTTCTTTTCCCAGATGGTCAATGGGTCTACTCCCAGCTTTTCGGCCAGCATATCCACCGTTTGGTTTATGGCTAGGCTTTGTGGAACATTTCCGACTCCTCTGATACAGCCGCTGCTAAACTTATTGGTACTCACTCCTGCAGCATCATACCTTACATTAGACTTGGCAAAGATATCGTGGATACTGCCATAGGTAGTACTCTTCCATCCATATCCGCCGTTGTCGTGTAAATGCACATAGTCTAAGGCGGTTATCGTACCATCTTTCTTCCCACCCATTTTTAGACGCAGGATATCCGATTCGCGCCTTTTATATACCCCGTACTCCTCTATGGTCATCCTATACACTACGGGCTTACCGGCTTTCTTTGATAAAAGAGCGGCAAGAAACCAGAACCTCTGAGCGGAATTGAGCGTGCCAAAGGATTGTGTCATGAGAGGCACAATTACCCTCACCTTATGTTCCGGCATATCTAAAGTATCGGCTATGACTTCACGAACGTCATACGGGCACTGGTGAGAAATCATAAGCGTTAACTTGTCGCCACACCACTCAGCGATGCAGGCTGGGGGAGCAAATGACCCATATGTGCTGCCAGTTCTTACTTCAAGATCAACCGTAGCCTCGGCCTCTTCGAAGCCCTTCTTTATATCCCCCCATTCCAGGTGAGATGGCATATCACCAGGCTCAGGAGGACTGGTAACTTTGTTACTCCCCACTCCCCTAACATCAGGAGCATCTGACTTTAAGGCCTCGTCTATGTCAAAGACAGCGGGCAGCTTCTCATATTCCACTTCTATTAAATCAAGCGCTCGCTCCGCCACCTCTTCGCTTACACCAGCTACGGCGGCTACCTCATCGCCCACAAA
>SDBV01014208.1_pt1 | contig 10049 bp, 6 predicted proteins | sample 2277081 | NCBI WGS metagenome assembly SDBV01 (sample SAMN10402039, study PRJNA504765) | marine sediment metagenome | isolation source: marine sediment core GS10_PC15, 223 cmbsf | place: Arctic Ocean: Southern Knipovich Ridge | collected 2010 | reverse complement strand
GGCTCTCGCGCTGATCGCCCTTCCCTTCGCGGCGGGCGCCAAGGAAGAATCGAAAATCCAGATCCGGCTCACGGACATGAGCGGCAATGGCAATGGGAACGGCCTGGGCGGCGGCGCGGTACGGGCCGATGTCCGCACCCATCTGCAGGGATCCAGGGTCATCTTGAAGCTGCGCGCGCGCGGCCTCGACGCAGATACCGAGTACGTACTGCTCTGCAAGGATACCGAGAACGCGATCGATTCTGATGAGCTCACGCGCTTTGTCAGCCGTTCGAACGGCTCGGCCAACGTAACCCAGAATCTTTCGAAGACCGATGACGTGGAAGCGCCCGCCGACCCCCGGGGCAAGTTCCTCGTAATCGCCGACGGCGCGGATGTGTCGATGGAGATCGCCGGCGGCTGGCTCTACGGCGAGCCGCAGGACGACGGCCCGAAGACCAAGATCAAAGAACTCACGGACCTCGCACCGGACGAGGATGCGGCACCCTCGGGCAGAGTGGCCGCTCGCTACGACATGCGGCCCAACGGCCGTGGCAAGCTCTCGATCTCGATGCGACACGTGCCCGCCGGGGATTACGAAATCCTCGTCGATGGCGCACCCGTCGCGACGCTCACACCCAACCGCGCGGGCAACGCGAAGGCCACCTTCCGGACCCGGCTGAATCGCGGGCACGGCTCGGGCAAGGTCAAGCCGCACAGCAAGAAGCAGCCGCTGAACTTCGACCCGCGCCGCAGGGAGATCCTCGTCCAGCTCAGCGACCAAACGCCGATGTTCTTCGGACCCATGCTCGCCCAGATCGACGGGCTGAACACCTGCTCGCCGACCGCGACCGATTCACTGCTCGAAGAAGGCACCGGTCTCGGCGAGGCCACTCTCGAACTCCAAGAGAACTGTGAGACTGGGTTCGATGTCGACCTGGAAGACGTGGACGTGCTGGCGCTCTCTCACGACCTCTACGTGGACGAAACGCTGGTCGCGACCTTCGACTTCGACACCGTAGACGACGGCTCGGGCACGCTCACGGGTTTTGTGCGCTTCGATCCGACTCCGGACGTGGGCGAGTGGCTGCTCGACTTTGCGATCGGAAGCGGCTCGATCGTCGAGGTGTTCACCGCGGGCGCGAATCCGGCCGACGGCTCCCCGGTGCTCTCGGGGGCGCTTCTCTAGACGCCAGAAACCTCAGTTGCGCGTCGCGTCCCGGGCTGGCTTGCCAAGGAACCGCGAGAGCGTGCCCGCGTCACCGCGCAGCCGCTCGAGGTTTCCGTGGTCCACGATGTTGATGCGCTCCCGTCTCAGGCGCCTCTCGGCTGAAACAGCCGACGAGCCGCGAGCTGAAGCAGCGCAAACGCGCCGACACAGACCAAAGGCGCTGTCGCGAGACGCATCCGGTTGCCCTCCACGCCGTCCGTGAGCGCGGGCACGAAGATCGTCCAGGCCGACATCAGTGCGCAGAGCGCCAAGAACCAGCCGATCGGCTCGCGGCGTTTTCGGACCGCGACGGCCGCGCACGCGACCAAGAACAGCGGATAGACAAACGCGAACGGCGTGTACGGAACGGGCCGGTCCCGGATCACCGCGTAGCGATGGACGAACCAACCGGGAACGGCGCGCTCGAACCACGGGCGCAGATTCGGATGCACGATGTCGCGATAGCGAGCCGCGTAAGCGCCGTATCTCGGCCCTCCACCCGGAAAAATGATGTTCGCGCTGTAGGGGAACACGAACGACGGCCGCATCGTCATGAAGTAGCGCCCGGTCGCCATGCGCAGCCACTCGGTGGGGTGCCGAAGCCGCCACTCGATTCCGCGCCTCGTGAGCTCGGCATTCGTATAGAGCACGGCAAGATGGTTCCAGTTCGGGATCTTTTCGAACGAAGGTTGCTTCACCGCTCGCACGATCGACAGATCGTCGCCGGGAAACACACCTTCGAAAGATTCGATCTGCGGCCGGATGCTCGGATGGATTCGCCCGCGAGCGGTGAAGTCCTCGAACGGCTCGTAGGGCTCGGTCGGCGTCCTGACGGTCAGGTTGTGCCCGAGCCACGAGCTGTAGACGAAGTGGTCGAACACGAGTTGGTTCTTGGCCGGCCACAGCAGCGCCAGCACCACGCCGAGCGCAAATCCACCCGCGTACCGGCGCAAGAGATCGGTCCAGCCGATCTCGCTGACGACCCGGCGCGCACCGAGCGCGAGCAGTGCGACCAGCAGGGCCAAGAGCGGATGAAACAAGCTCTTCGTTGCGCACAGCAGGGCCAGACTGAGCATCAGGGCGACCCAATGCACACGCCTTCCATCTTTGAGGAAGACAAGCCAACTCCAGCTCACCAGCAACACGGCCAACAGCGCCGGAATTTCGTACAGAAGGCGATAGCGGTAGAAGCCGAACGCCGGATTCAGGAGCAGCAACGCGCCGCACACCGCGCTCGCAATCCCCGACCCGGTTGCGAGATGCGCAACTTTCAGCAGCGCGAAGAAACAACCCAGCGCGAGGCTCGCGAACAGACCACTCGCGACAGCAGCCTCGGAAATACCCGTCAGATTGGAAACGTGTAGGACGATCAGTGCGAGCGTATTGAGCACTGGAGGCTGGGAATGCAGATAGACCAGGCTGTCGACCGGATGTGCGAGCAGATACGCTCGATCGATGAGCTGCATCTTCCCCCAGTAGAGAACCATCGGCATCTCGAATGCGCGGAGCACGCATTCGTAGGCGGCGTAGATCGCGAGCACAGCTGCGAACCGCGCGCGCCCCGGGTGGCGGACCCAGAGTTCCCTCGCATTCGCCCAGAGCGCGGCGAGAGAATGCGGCAAGCGCGCCCCTCGCTCGGTTTTGACCGACGGGGTCCGTTCCGCTTCTCGATCCGTTCGAGCTTGGTCGGCTTCGCTCAATTCCCCTGCGCTTCCGGCGTGACGGATCTCTGCGTCACCGGGTCGAAACGGTGTCCCCAACGGGACTCGAACCCGCGCGCCCGAATACGCAAAGGTCTGGAATAGAAGGATTGCAAGCATTCACGCTACCCCGTGATGCGCCCCGATGCACCCGCGAGCCCAACCCGGGACCCAAGAGCTGCGAGCGACAGAGGGACGGCCGAGTGGCTCTCGCGTCCCGGTCCTTCGCGAATGGGGTCGCGGTGTTCGCTGCTACCCTATCGGCCGTGCGAAGACTGGAGTTCGGGAATCCGCCCGCGAGGGTTTTCTAGATGGCGAGACTCGCTGTCGGTCTGTCCGCGCTCGTGTTTGCCACAGTAGTCGCGCTGCTATGGGTGCAGCGGGATCAATTGTTCGCCCCGCCCGACGACCCGGTGCCGATCGAAACCCCTGACCAGCCCGACCCCCCGCCGGAATCGATCCTTTCGGCGATCGAAACACTCGAATCCGAGAGCAATGCGAAGTGCCATTCGAGCGCGAGCCGCTTCGAGGACTTCATCTACGGTACGCCGCTCACCGATGAGGGGCGCTGGGCCAACGTGGATCTCCAGAAGCGCTGGGTGCAACGCATCTGGGTGGAGGCGGCGGAGGCGGCGTCGCGAGCGGGCGAGGCAGCGGTATCGCCGCAAAGGCTCCGCGAACAAATCGAGCAGTGGTTCGAGTGGAGCGAGGCCCCCGGTGGGCAGGTCGAGGCTCGATTCACCGACCACCCTCCCCTGACGATTTCGAAATTGCGCGCCGAGCAATACGGCTCGATCGCCTACTCGTTGCGCGCGATTCTCTCGGTGCAACAGGATCGCATCCTTTCGAACGGGGACGGCTTGTTGACGCTGGCCCCGGGTAGCATCGAAGTGCTGCGCAAATCGACCGACACCGTAACGCTCAGCGCCCTGATGATCGCCGACCAGAGCGCGCGCGAGCAAAACGAATTCGAGATCACCGGCGCCACACTGCGCAGCGCGTGGAGCGCATTACTTCCGAACCTGGAGGATTCCGCCCCGCTTGGCGCCAACCCGAGCGTTGCTACGGATGGGAAGTCGAGAGCGCAATTGCTGGCGATGCTCGAGGAGATGACCGCGAGCAAGATCGCTGCTTACCAGGCGTACAACGACCTCGATGATCACGTCGCCAGAGAAACCCTGCTCCGGGCCAATGTCGTTCGTTATTATGCCCGCGCCCCAATACCGGGGAAGCAGCGGATCTGGCCTGTCCTTCTCGCGAAATTCAACGGCCAACTGAACGAGTTCACCGTGGACCTGCTTCTCGAAGCGAGCGCCAACGCCACCGGTGCGAACCACGACCTCATCCGAGCTGTCGACGCGAGCCGCGCCGTTCAACGCTTCATCCCCCATGAAATCGACGATTTCGAAGACGTGCAGCTATTTCCGCGGCTCGCGCCGGCAGACCAGATCACACTAGAGGCCTACGACTGCGAGTCGTTTCGCTATTTCGGTCTCCACTGGCCCCCGCTGGAGCACGCGATCCGCATGCTGCCAAGAGAGGCGAGGTTCCCCGATCCGTTCGCTGCCGAGATCCTTGCCGAGGCGATCTCGCAATACGGCGTCTTGCTGCTGCGAGTGGCGGGCGACCTCGCAAAACAGACCACCGATAACATTCGCCTGCGACCCGCTAGCTTTGCGCTCGGTGCTGCGGTGATCGCGGATCGTGCAAAGCAACACCACGATGCTCCGGACGCCCCCGAATTCTCGAGTCGAATCGTTTTGGTCGAGAGCGGTGATGTCGCCGAACCCCGAGATCTCTTCTTCACCGACGTGACGACATTTAGCGGAGTCGACTACACCCACCGATCCTCGAATTGGCTCCACGAACTGCGTCGAAAGACCGCCAAGACGGCGCCCACCTTCTCCGGTGGCGGTGTCGCAGCCGAAGACGTGGACGGCGATGGGGACATGGACCTGCTCTTCGTCGGAGGCGCTGGTATCGCGCTTTACATCAACGACGGAAGCGGCCGGTTCCGCGACATCACCGAACAAGCTGGAATCAACTTCCGGGGACCGGACGGCAGTTACGCGGAGGCTCGCAATCCGATCATTGTCGACTTCGATAACGACGGCCGCCAGGACATCCTGATCACCTACGTGAACGAGGACCACCGCCTGTATCGAAACACGGGCGGTAATCGCTTCGAGAATGCGTCTCCAGGTTCCGGGCTAGTGGGTGAGGAGATGGTGGCCGGCCCGGCCACTGCCTTCGACTTCGACGGCGATGGTCTGCTCGACCTCTATATCGGCGTTATGGGGGATTATCTCAACGATGCCACACCCACGCTGGATCGCGACACCCGGAACGGAGGCCGCAATAAGCTGTTTCGAAACCTCGGAGGCATGCGGTTCGCAGACGTGACGGCTGGCAGCGGTGCCGGCGATTCCGGCTGGGCCCAGGCGCTATCCCACACCGATTTCGACCGCGACGGGCGCCAGGACATCATCGTCGCCAACGATTACGGCCGAAACGCATTCTTGCGCAATCTGGGCTCCGGGAAGTTCGAAAATAAGGCTCCAGCGCTCGGGATCAGCAACGTGTGGCACTCGATGAACGTTGCGATCGCCGATCTCAACGGCGACGATTACCCCGATATCTACATCTCGAACATGGCCAGCCTGGTAAAGGACGATAAATACATATTCCCCGACGTGAGCATCCCCATGAACCCCAATCTGCATGCAATGGCGGGAGTGCAATACAAGGAATCGAACGTGCTCTACATGTCTCAACTCGAACAGGGCCGGCTCGCCAGGTACGTGCCCTCGAAGGACGTGGAGCGCGGAGCGACGTCCACCGGCTGGGCGTGGGATGCCGAATTTTTCGACTTCGATTGCGATGGGGATGACGATCTCTACGTCGTGAACGGAACCAACGACTACAATGCGTTCGCGCATGTCTTCAACTACGTCGACTCGGATGGACAGCGCGGGCAGTATCTAATGAGCCACTCCCGCGAATCGAACGTGTTTTTCGTAAATGACGGAGGCAAACTCAAGAACGAATCGGCGCGAAGCGGCGCCGATTTCGCCGTCAACTCGCGCAGCACGGCTTATCTCGACTTCGACGGGGATGGCGATCTGGACATCGCGGTCAACAACTTTCACTCCCCGGCGCTGATGTTTCGCAACAACGCCGATGAGCGCGATCTCCATTGGTTGAAGATCCGCCTGATTGGAGATCCAAGTCGTGGCAGCAACCGCGACGCGATCGGCGCGCGAATCGTCGTCACGACGGATGATGGCCTTCACATGACTCGGGAAATTCAGGGTGGTTCTGGCTATCTCTCGATGAACCCGAAGGAGCAACACGTTGGCCTCGGACGTTCTCTATCGGCAGACGTGCAGATCATCTGGCCGAATGGCGAGCAACAGAAGCTCGAGAACCTGGCCGCGAACCGCACCTACACGCTGCGACAGTCCGAAAACGCACAGAAGACCTCCGGCATCGAGCACCCCCCGAACCTCGAGCGCTAGGTCACTCAGCTGGAAGGGTCTGTTGAGCAAGACGGCACCCGCCTCCAACGGGCTTTCCTGATCGGAGCGACTGCTCAAACCCAGATGCCCCGAGCGGGCCAATCGGATCGCTCGGAGCATCGAAACTGCGTCAAATCGCGTACGATTGGCAAATCTCGAGTTCCCGTGAGCAGAAGCCGGTGGCCGATCTAAACCAAAACGCGACCCGAGGCATCCAAGGTATTGTGTCGAATGCCCCTGCCCTGGTTTCGGGTGTGATGAAATCCATCTCTCCCCCGAAGGAAGAGCCGGAACGGCTCGTGGAGCGCGCTCAAAATGGCGATCGAGAGGCTTTCGAGCAGATCTACCGACAGCAGGTTGGGCGGATCCACGCGCTGTGCTGGCGCCTCACCGGAGACGCAGACCTCGCCGAGGAGCTCACCCAGGAAGCGTTCGTTCGCGCCTGGCGGAAGCTTCATCTTTTTAGCGGGCGGAGCGCGTTGTCGACGTGGCTTCACCGACTCACGGTGAATGTCGTCATGGCGGACCACCGTGTGCACGCGGTGCGACGCCAGCGCCAACTTCCACTAGACGATGTTCACTCGGAACGGCTCGTCGCCAAGCGGGAGGCCACCGAAATTGGGATCGATCTCGAGCGAGCGATTGCCACACTGCCCCCGCGAGCTCGCTCGGTCTTCGTGCTGCACGATGTCGAAGGATACGGGCACGCCGAAATCGCTGAAATCGCCGGCATGGCTGTCGGAACCTCCAAGGCCCACCTGCACCGGGCCCGGGACCTCTTGAGAAAGGCGCTTCTAAAATGAACTGTCGCGACGTGAGAACCAGCCTCGACCAGCCGGACTACACGGCAAACGGCGTGCTGACGCCAGATACCCTGGCTCACCTGAAAGACTGCGCAAATTGCGGGCGTTACCGAGAGCGGCTCGCGGCGATACTCGACCCCAGCTCGGTCCTCCCCGGGGCGATTCCGCCTCCAAGCGACCTCTGGCCGGCCATTGCGAGCCGACTCGAGACGACCGAAGAGCGCAAGGTCTGGCGCATCCCGAATTTCCTCCCGCTCGCAGCGGCGGCCGGGATCGCGGCCATTCTCATCGCCTCGCTGTTTTCACTCCCCCCGCGCCAAGGCGAAACCGTTGCCACGCTCCCGATGCAAACGCCAGAGACCGATTCCATTTTTGCCCCTGCCCTGCTGCCGGCCGCAATGGTCGAAATCGGATTCGTTCAGACCCGGGCCGTTCTAATGAAGCGGCTCGACGCCCAGAAGAGCGGCGTGGCCCCTGCGCAGGTCGCTGCCCTGGAGCGAACGCTCGCCACGGTGGCTTCAGCGGCCCAGGACATCCACGCGGCACTCGAACGCGATCCCTACAACGCATCTCTGCTCTTCAAGCTCAGCCACACCCGGCGGCGCGAGCTTCGGCTTCTGCAACAGGTCGTCTTGTGAGCAGAGCAGCCGTGGCGCGCATGCGTTGGGGGGCCGCTAGAAAAGCCTCTAAACCCTTTCGCGCTTCTTCGCATCTCAGTTCCAGAAGCCCGCGAAACAGCGAGTCCGCAGCCCGAGGAGAACTCCAATGAATCGATTTCTAGAACTTCGCAGCTTGATGCTGGTCGTCTTCTCATCGCTCCTGATCGGAACACTCGCTTTCGCAGAAACGAGAAAAGAACCGACCCAGACCTTCCCCCTCCAGGCGGGCGGATATTTGAGCCTCGAGAACGTCAACGGCAACGTGACGATCGAGGGCTGGAAGAAGAATGAAGTCAGCATCAGCGCCGTCAAGACGGGCAAGGGCAAGGATCTCGACCGGATCAAGGTCAGCGTCGAAGTCGATAAGTATGAGGGTAAGGATTGGATCCATATCGAGACCGAGTATCTGGAATCTCGAGGTGGGTTCCTGAGTTTTCTAAAAAGCGCTGGAAGCATCGACTACGCGATCAAGGCCCCCTCAGACGCCATTCTCGAAGACATCGAGCTGGTCAACGGAAACCTGAAGGTTTCCGGGATCACCGGCTATCTGTCGCTGGGTACCGTCAACGGATCCATCACCGCCACCGGCATGGCCGGCAGCGCGTGGGTCGAGACGGTAAACGGCAATCTCGATCTCTCCTTCGACAAGATGAGCGGCGGACAAACCGTGGACCTCGAGTCCGTGAATGGCGCCATCACGCTTCGGATACCTGCGAAGGCCAACGCTCAGGTGGACGCAGAAACGCTCAACGGCAGCGTCTCCAGCGAGTTTGGCCTCACTGTGGAAAAGGGGGAGTGGATCGGACGCTCCATGGAAGGACTCGTGGGATCCGGGGGCGCTCGCATCACGCTCGAAACCGTCAACGGAAGCATCGAGATCAAGAAGCGGTAACGCCGCCAGCAACCCGTCAACCAACTGTCAATCAGCAGATTTGGAGGAGCAATTGAGCTCTCGTTCAGCACCCGTTCGCCAAGATTTTGATGCAAATCCGAGCTGGATGCGCCTGGTTGTACAAAACACGATCTAGGAGGAAATATGTTCCGCATCGCTACGAGCTTCTTTTCCTGTCTTCTGGTTTCCAACCTCGCCTTTGCGCCCGAAGAAGCGGCGGCTGTCAAAGCAGATCAGCCGCGTCAATCGGTGGTGGTCGCGGCCGCTTTCGAGGCCGCGCCACTTCAACTCGAGGCCGAAGGGCCCGGCGCGCTGTTTACGAGCATCGACGCTGCCGCCATCGATGCGTTGGCCTACGCGTATCTGCAGGCCCGGGACGCATGCGATCCCGAATTCATGCGTGGGGGTACGATCCATTCCGTCGGCGGGGGTACCTACAGCTACGGCGAGATTCAACGCGCGAAGCGCTGGGATCTCCACCGGATCAGCTACACCCTCAAGCCACAGGACGTCGCGCGCTTCCACCTCTACCCGGTGAACAAGAAAACCGCGATCAACCGCAGCAATGAGCGGCCGTCGTGGGTGGATCTCCGCTCCGTCGCCGCGATCGACCCCCTTCATCGGCCGCTCTACATCCTGCACCCCTCGCTCGCGGTTCGCGCCTACCGCGGCGAGAGCCCGCAGCCCGTCGAGGTGGCAAACTTGCACCGCCCAGCACGGCCGCCGCGCTTCGCGGGCCAGTGATTCGCCGATGCGCCTGCACTCGGAAGATCGAGGATTTCAACCCGGCTTACGAAAATCGGTCGGCCCGTTTCGAGTGATTAGGCCAGTCCAGCGGGATTTGAAATTTCACACGCATTACTTGGCGCCACTAGCTGCGCGTCGGCCTTCGGCCATAGCTTCTGCGGCGCCGCACAGCCCCATTTCATGGGGTCGTGCTCCTTCGCGTGGTCTGAAAATCAAGGAAGGGTGCGGATCGCGTCGCAGCCTTCGAAGGCTCGCCCGTCGAACGTATTGCCAATCGCGCAGACCAACTCGTCGCCGACATCGAGGCTCACTTCCTTCACCTTGAAGTGACTGACGAGATCGATGATGCCGTCTTGATTGACATCGCCGAAGTGGCCACCGCTGCGATGCGTTGGCTGCGCTCCACCAGGGCCGAACGCGAGCGTCGTCAGGTCGATTTCAGCGACGTCGAACTCGGGCTCACCGAAAATCGCAACCGGAATCACCCCCGCTCTCGCCACCCGCACCGCAGCTGCTTGGGCCGAGACAGAGACCTTGCGAG
>SDBV01014207.1_pt1 | contig 10050 bp, 7 predicted proteins | sample 2277081 | NCBI WGS metagenome assembly SDBV01 (sample SAMN10402039, study PRJNA504765) | marine sediment metagenome | isolation source: marine sediment core GS10_PC15, 223 cmbsf | place: Arctic Ocean: Southern Knipovich Ridge | collected 2010 | reverse complement strand
CAAGGCGAGTTGGGAGACATCGTGTACGTCGACTTACCCGACATCGGCGCGGAACTCGGCAAGATGGATGTGTTCGGCACCATTGAGGCCGTGAAGGCCGTGTCGGAGCTCTTCTCGCCACTGACCGGGGAAGTAGTCGACGTCAACACCGCCCTGGATGGGGACCCTAGCTTGATCAACCAGAGTCCGTACGAGGACGGATGGATGATCAAGCTTCGCGTTCAGAATGCGGCGGCGATCGAAGCGTTGATGTCGGCCACGGATTACGCCCAGCACATCGGCGAATAACCTGCCGGGGCACAGGCCCAACTGATACCACCCTGTCACGCCCCGGTTTCCCCCGGGGCGTTTGTGTTGCCGCCTGCGATGGGCTTTCCCCGGGAGTAATGAGGAGTTTCATCACCAAACGAGGAGTCCGTCATGGGATCGCTCACATTTCACGGCCACTCGTGCTTCGAGTTGGCGGGAAGCGGCAGCCACCTCATCATCGACCCGTTCTTGACCGGCAATCCCCTTGCTGACATCGGGCCTCGCGAGGTGTCTTCGCTCGACGCGGTGCTTCTCACTCACGGGCATGCTGACCACATAGGGGACGGGATCGCCATCGCGAAGGCGAACAATGCGACCGTGGTTGCTCCCTTCGAGCTCGCCCAGTTCTGCGAAGCGAAGGGGTGTTCGGTACATGCGATGCACATCGGCGGCGCGCATCAATTCCCGTTCGGTCACGTAAAAATGGTGGTGGCTTTCCACGGCGGCGGCGTGGCCGGAGACGAGAGCGGGCAATACAGCACCTTCCCCTGTGGTTACGTTGTGACGCTGGACGGCACTCGGGTGTACCACGCCGGCGACACCGCCCTGACGCTGGAGATGCAGCTCCTCGAGGGACTGGTCGACGTGATGCTCGTGCCCATCGGCGACAACTTCACGATGGGCGTCGAAGACGCGGCCCGTGCAGTAGATTTCGTGAAACCGAACGTGGCAATCCCCATGCACTGGGATACCTTCGACGTCATTGCGGCCAACCCCATGGAGTTCGTGGATGCCGTCGGCGCCACTGCGGAGGTGACCATTCTCAAACCCGGACAGCGCTACGAGTTCTAACCCGAGCACTGGTTTCGATTCAACTCAGCATCTTCGAAACGAGAAGACGGTAGATGCCTAAAACCCTGAAGACCCTTCCCCCCACCGACGATTTCGTCTCGCGTCACAACGGGCCGCGCCGTGAGGACGTCGACGCCATGCTCGACGTATTGGGCTTCGACAGCTTGGACGACCTGATCGACGCGGTCGTCCCGGAGAACATCCGGATGTCGCACCCACTGGCGCTACCCGATGCGCAACCGGAGGAGGCAGTTCTCGCGATGCTGCGAGAAATGGCAGATCACAACACGATCTGCCGGTCCTACATCGGAATGGGATATTCGGATTGCGTTACCCCGCCGGTCATTCTCCGCAACATCTTGGAGAATCCGGGTTGGTATACCTCGTACACGCCGTACCAGGCGGAGATATCGCAGGGGCGTCTCGAGGCGCTGCTCAACTTCCAAACGGCGGTATCGGACCTCACGGGCCTGGAGATCGCCAACGCATCTCTCCTGGACGAGGGCACCGCCGCAGCGGAAGCCATGACGATGACGCTCCGCGTCAGTCGTAAGGGGGAGGGCGCAACGTTCTTAGTGGACGAGGCCTGCCACCCCCAGACGATCGCGATCTTGCAAACCCGGGCCCACGCGCGCGGGATAAGCGTGGTGTTGGGAAATGCTGAGACATTCGAGTTCGGCAACGGCGTCATCGGTGCGTTGGTGCAATACCCGACCACCTACGGGGAAGTTCGCAATTACAAGAGTTTCTGCGAGCGGGCGCATGCGGCCGGTGCGCTCATAACCGTCGCCGCCGATCTGCTCAGCCTTACGATGCTCACGGCACCAAGCGAATGGGGCGCGGACGTTGCCGTAGGCAACAGCCAGCGGTTTGGCGTTCCCCTCGGCTACGGCGGCCCCCACGCCGCTTTTTTTGCCACCAAAGAGAAATACAAACGGGTGATTCCCGGACGTATCATCGGCGTCACACGTGACCCGTCCGGCAATGCGGCGCTTCGCATGGCACTCCAGACTCGAGAGCAACACATCCGGCGCGACAAAGCGACCAGCAACGTGTGCACGGCGCAAGTGTTGCTGGCGGTGATCGCCGGTGCGTATGCCGTGTATCACGGCGCCAAAGGGTTGGCACGCATCGCCCAACGCGTTCACACGCTCACCGCCCTGCTCGCCGAAGGACTCGGCAAACTCGGCTCCGCCAGGGTGGTGCATGATACGTACTTCGACACGCTGTGCGTCGAGGTGGACGAGGAGCGGGCACCTCAGATTCACGAGGCGGCACGGGCTCGCAACATGAACCTGCGGGAGATCTCATCCACTCGGATCGGCGTGTCACTCGACGAGACCACCCGTCCGGAAGACGTCCGGGAACTGCTCGAGGCCTTCGCGCTGAGCGAGCCACTCGGATTCGACCTGGAAACCCTGGAGCCGCCGGATCACGAGGGGATTCCAGCCGACTTGGCGAGAGAAACGCCGTTTCTCACACATGAGGTATTCAGCCGTTACCGGTCGGAAACGGAGATGTTGCGGTACCTCAAGGCGCTCGAAGACCGCGACGTGTCGCTCACATCATCGATGATCCCCCTGGGATCCTGCACGCTGAAACTCAACGCCACCACGGAAATGATCCCCGTGACTTGGCGGGAGTTCGGCGGGTTGCACCCCTTCGCCCCGGAGGATCAGGCCGCAGGGTACCGGCAAATGTTCGAGGAACTGGAAAGGGATCTGGCGGAAATCACCGGATTCGCCGGGATTTCCCTGCAGCCGAACGCCGGCTCGCAGGGCGAGTTCTCGGGGCTCCTGGCCATCCACGCGTACCATCAGGCGCAAGGAGAGCCGCATCGTAACATCTGTTTGATCCCCAGATCGGCTCACGGCACCAACCCGGCGAGCGCCGTAATGGCCGGGATGCAGGTGGTGGTGGTTCAGACGGACCAGGGCAACATCGATGTGGGCGACCTCAGGGCGAAGGCCGAGGAACACAGAGACAACCTCGGAGCGCTGATGGTGACCTATCCGTCGACGCACGGTGTTTTCGAAGCGTCGATCAAAGAAGTTTGCGACATCGTCCACGAACATGGCGGCCAGGTGTACATGGATGGGGCGAACCTCAATGCCATGGTCGGTTTGTGCCGTCCCGGCGACATCGGCGCCGACGTCTGTCATCTCAACCTGCATAAGACGTTCTGCATTCCACACGGCGGCGGCGGCCCTGGCATGGGCCCCATCGGCGTCGCCGAGCACCTCTTGCCGTACTTACCCAATCATCCGGTGGTCGACCTGAACCTGCCGGCGTCACCGGGGCCCGTTTCGGCGGCCCCTTGGGGCAGCCCGTCGATCCTGCCGATATCCTGGGCGTACCTCCGCTTGATGGGCGCCGCAGGCCTCACTCAGGCCACCAAGGTGGCGATCTTGAACGCCAACTATGTGGCCAAGCGGCTGCAGGGCCATTTCGAGCTGCTGTACTCCGGAGCGAACGGGCTGATCGCACACGAGTGCATTCTCGAAGCGCGACCATTCAAGCAGTCCGCGGGCGTCGAAGTAGAAGACATTGCCAAGCGCCTGATAGATTATGGGTTCCATGCACCCACCGTATCATTCCCAGTCGCCGGTACGCTGATGGTCGAGCCGACGGAAAGTGAATCCCGGGAGGAGCTCGACCGGTTTTGCGAGGCGATGATCGCGATCCGCGAGGAGATCAGGGAAATCGAAGACGGTATCGAGGACCGGCAGGACAACCTCCTCAAGCGCGCTCCGCACACGTTGCAGGATGTCACCGCCGACGAATGGAGCAGGCCCTACTCACGGGAACGGGCCGCGTTCCCATCGGCGGCGACGCGGCGACACAAAGTTTGGCCCTTCGTTGGACGGGTTGATGCCGCCTACGGGGATCGCAATCTGGTATGCACCTGTCCGCCGACGGACGCATACCAATCGGAGCCGGCGGCTGCAGTGACGTGATCTCGTGCGCTGGAAGCTGATCATCGATCCGGTGGGCCGGCCGGGCCGCGACAACATGGGCATCGACAGCGCCCTCCTGCGCTCCGCGCAGGAGGGGAGACCCTGGGGCGGGGGCGGGGGCGGGGGCGATGCTTTTCTGCGACTGTACTGCTGGGATCCGCCCTGCCTCTCCTTCGGGCGCAACGAACCGGCGACGTCGCGCTACGACGTCGAAAAAATCCGTGAGCTGGGCCTGGACACCGTCCGTCGGCCTACCGGCGGTCGCGCCGTGTGGCACGACGCCGAGCTTACCTACGCGGTTGCCGCTCCTTATCACGCATTCGGTTCTCTGCGGCAAACCTACCTGACCATCCACCAGATGCTCGCAGGGGCACTCGAGCGCCTAGGCGTCACGACCACGCTGGCGTCCCGTCGTTCCGGGCGGGCTCCGCGTCCTTCCGCCGGCGCCTGCTTTGCCCTGCCCGCGGGCGGAGAGATCGTAGTAGACGACCGCAAGCTCGTGGGTAGCGCCCAGGTGCGGACCGGCAAGGCCTTTCTACAACACGGATCGGTGCTGTTGGAAAACGGGCAGGACGTCGTATCCGACATTACGATGGGCACGATTCCGCAAGTTTGCGCCACGTCGCTCGGTGAAGTTCTCGGCCGCCGCATCGCGTTCGACGAAGTGGCGCGGGCAATCGCCCTCGAGGTGCGCGAGCGCTGGAGTGGAACTTGGAGCGAGGAATTGCGCTCGCCTGAAACCATTGAAAGCGATAAGTTTGGTGACGCGTCTTGGACATGGCGAAGGTAACCAAGGCCTTCCACGGGAGAACGGCATGCCGGAAATCAGAGTCGCAACCTGGTTAGCTCTCGCTTCTGTCACGGCAGTGACGGCCTGTACACCAGAGGATACAATGTGTGCAGGAGCCTGCGGCACAGTGGTTGTCGACATTAGCGGCGCCCCGGAAACGCTACTTCCCGTGTTTGCCGTTTCGGTTGACGCTCTGGCGATTGGCAGCTTGATGTTCCTACCCCTCGCCGAAATCGGCGACGACCTCAACTTCGTCGGCGACGAGGGTTTCCAACCTCGGATCGCGCGGAGCTGGATCTTCGAGGATTCCGTCACGATCGTGTTCGAACTGGACCCTCGTGCTCGCTGGCAAGACGGTCGGCCGGTTACGGCACGGGATGTCGAGTTTACTTTCGACCTGTACCGCGATCCGGTGATTAACTCGACTGGGGCGGATGATCTCCGGTCTATCAGCGCGGTCACGGCTCGTGACGAGCGCACGGTTGCCCTCACCTTTACGCACCCGTATCCGGAACAGTTTTACGACGCCACATATCACACGCGCATTCATCCTGCGCACCTGCTCGACACTATCCCCCGCGCTTCACTGCGATCCCATCCCATGACGAGGAATCCCATCGGCAACGGTCCGTACCGGTTTCGCCGCTGGGACGCGAATCAGACCGTGGAACTCGTTGCCGACACGACATTCTTTCTCGGAAGGCCGGGCCCTGCCCGTATCGTGGTGCAGGTCGTGCCGGACCAAAACACGATCGTGACCCAGTTGCTGGCGGAGGAAGCGGATTTCGCGATCCAGATCCCTCCGCCCAGCGTCGATCGGGTGCGACAAGCCAGACACCTCAATCCTGTCGGATACCCCTCTACCGCGTATTTCTTCGTTGGGTTCAACTTCCGCGACCCCGACGAGCTTTCCCGACCCCATCCCCTCTTCCGGCATCGATACATCCGCGAAGCGCTATCGGTCGCATTGGATCGCGAGTCCATAGCGCAGTTCACCTTCGGAGAGTTTGCCGGAGTGCCCTCAGGCCCAACCAGCCAGGCCAATCCACTCTGGAATCTGGACATCCCCAAAATCCCGTACGACACCGTTCGCGCCCGCCGACTGTTGGCCGCGCAAGGATGGTCCGATTCCGATGGTGACGGCATCCTGGACCAAGACGGGCAACCGTTGATGTTCGAACTCATCCTGCCCAATTCGAGTCCGTCACGCCGACAGGCCGCCACCATTATGGAAGAGCAGCTGCGCCGAATCGGCGTGGAGATGCACATTCGCGAGTTGGAGTCTGTCTCGCACACCCAGCGGTCGGAGCGCGGTCTCTTCGACGCGACGTTCTTCGGGTGGGGGCAAGATCCCAAACCTCTGGGCAGCATCTCAGGAACATGGGGCAGCGATGGCGCGAACAACTACGGCAGGTACAGCAATCCACTTTTCGACTCTTTGCTCGCGGCCACGAGCCGCGGCACCGACGCTGAGCAGATCCGCCAGACATGGATGAAAGCCTTCCGCGTCATTCAGAACGATTGGCCCGCCATTTGGATGCTGGCACCGTTCCAGGTGAGCGCCGTGCACACCCGTCTGGAAAATGTCTTCGTGCGGCCCGACCAAAACTGGGGCGCGACCATATGGCAATGGCGGGTGCGGCCGGACCAGATGCTCCCACGCGATCGCATGGGCATACAGTAGGTGACACGTTTCCTGGTGCGGCGAATCCTTCAGTCCGTCGCCATCGTGTTCATCGTCGCCACTCTCACCTTCCTACTCGTTCATATCGCACCGGGCGACCCGGCGACCGCTCAGTTTCGCGACCGTCCGGTATCACCGGAGATCGTCGCCCAATACCGTCGCGATTGGGGGCTCGACCGGCCGCTCTACCGGCAGTATCTCAGTTATCTCTCCAACATCGCACGTGGCAACCTCGGGCAGTCGTTTTCGCTGAACCGACCGGTGAGCGAGGTCGTACGCCAAGCGCTGCCCAACACCGTCTTTCTCGCAGTTGCGGCACTTGGCATCAGTTTCGCGGTGGGGATGGTGATCGGCACGGCCCAGGGCGCCACGCCGAACTCCCGATTCGATCACACGCTCACGGCGGCCACGTTGGCGATTTTTTCCATGCCGATCTTCTGGTTCGGCCTCATGATGATGCTCGTGTTCGGGCAGTGGCTCGGTTGGTTCCCCGTGAGTGGCGCGACGTCTCCGGTTTACTCTGCCCTCCCGTTTTTGGGGCGTGTCGCCGACCGCTTGCATCACCTGGTGTTGCCGGCCCTCACCCTGGGCCTCGGAGGCTCTGCGGTCGTCGCGCGGTTTCACCGAGCCGAGATCGCCGAAGCGTTCGCGCAAGACTTCATCCGCACCGCCCGCGCAAAAGGGCTGTCCGAGCGGAACGTGGTGTTCCGTCACGCATTGAGAAATGCGCTACTTCCCGCCATCACTATGTTCGGGCTCTCGCTCCCGGTGCTGTTCTCGGGGGCCGTATTGGTAGAACACGTGTTCGCGTGGCACGGAATGGGCCTGGCGGCATTTGAGGCCGTCGGGCGCCGTGACTACAACGTCGTGACGGCAATTGCGTTGTTCGGAGCCATCATGGTCGTGATCGGCAATGTTCTCGCCGATCTGGCATATCGCCGAGCCGATCCCAGAACGAGGGCGGCGTGACGCGCTGGTTTCTGATCGCCGGAGTGAGCGGCGCCCTATTGGTCGCGGTTCGCTTTCAGCGCATCCTGGAGTTGCTCACCACCCCGGCGCCCGGTACCGTGCTGCCGGCCATCGGCGCACTCGCTCTTCCGGTCGCGGCGTTCGGGGGTTGGCTTTGGAGCCGTCGTGGTCACTCGTCAACCCAAGACGTGTGGGGCCGGCTGGTTGCCAGCAAGAGTTTTCTGACTGGCGCCGGTGTCGTTGCGACACTTGGCCTCGCAGCACTCCTGGCACCCGTATTGACGTCGTACAACCCCAACGCCCAACCCGACATCCTCGGCGCCGCGACCTTGCAACCGTCTTGGGCGCACCCATTCGGCACCGACTTCTTCAGTCGAGACTTGTTGAGTCGCGTGCTGTACGGTGCTCGATGGTCACTTGGCATTGCGCTCGTGGCAGTCACATTGCTCGTGGTGGTTGGTACCGCAGCGGGAATACTCGCCGGATGGGCAGGCGGCATCGTGGATGCGGTCGTCATGCGAATAGTCGACGCCGGGATCGCCATCCCGCGCATCCTCCTGCTACTGGTGATCGCGGCGCTCTGGGGTAGTCTCAACTTCTTCGCCTTAGCGAGTCTGCTCGGCCTGACCGGCTGGTTCGGCCTGAGCCGCATCGTCCGAGCGGAAGTCCTGAGTCTCAAGCAACGGCCGTTCCTCCATGCGGCCCGAGCGCTTGGCATCTCACGCCGGCGCATGGTGACTCACCATCTCCTCCCTAACCTCGCGGCGCCGATAACCGTCACCGCAGCACTCGGAATCGGCAACGTCGTGCTGACCGAAGCCAGTCTCTCGTATCTCGGCATCGGGGCGCCCCCACCCGATCCCGGTTGGGGAAACATCATCCGAGAAAGCACCAGCATCCTCCTCTCCGCACCATGGGTCGCCTTCTTTCCGGGTGTCGCCATCTTTCTCACGGTGGTGGGCTTCAGCCTGATCGGCGACAGCCTGCGCTCCGCACTCAACCCGCGAACCCGATGACCGCACTGCTCAGAGTTCGGAACCTCTCGACGAGCTTCGCTACCGAATCCGGGCTGGCGTGCGCTGTGGATGGCGTGTCGTTCGATCTCGCGCAGGGCGAAACACTCGGCTTGGTCGGCGAATCCGGCTGCGGGAAAACGGTCACCGCCCTATCGATCCTGCGACTCATCGCAGAACCGCCGGGACAGTATGGTGAGGAGAGTCGCGTCGAATACGACGGCGTGAATCTGCTCGAGCTGTCAGCCCGCGACCTCCGAAAGATCCGGGGCGCGCAGATCGCCATGATCTTTCAGGAGCCGATGTCCAGTCTGAACCCCGTCTTGACGGTCGGCTCGCAGATCGTAGAAGCAATCCGCGCCCACGGGAGCGAATCGCGACGCGAGGCAACAGAGCGTGCGGTCGAGCTGTTGACCCTGGTGGGCATTCCGGAGCCGGAGCGGCAAATCAACGATTACCCGCACCAAATGAGCGGTGGCATGCAGCAGCGCGTGATGATCGCGATGGCCCTGTCTTGTCGTCCGAAGATTCTCATTGCCGATGAGCCCACCACGGCGCTAGACGTAACCATCCAGGCGCAAATCCTCGATCTCCTCATGGATCTCAAGGTGCGTTTCGGAATGTCGGTCTTGTTCATCACGCACGACCTGGGCGTGCTGGCAGGCATAGCCGACCGTGTCGCCGTGATGTACGGCGGCAAGATCGTTGAGGAAGGCGAGGTGCGTGCGATCTTCGGGCGACCGGCCCACCCCTACACGCAGGGGTTATTGCGAGCCGTGCCGCACATCGATCGCCCCACCGTACAACTCAGAGGAATTCCCGGCGCGGTGCCTACCGCAACCGAGTGGCCTAGCGGATGTCGCTTCCATCCGCGTTGCTCGCAGCGAATCGATCGCTGCAGCACAGAGATGCCCCCTGATATCACTACCGAGGCGGAACACGTAGCGCGGTGCTGGGTGGCAACACCCGCGGGAAAGTCCTGAGTTCCATGAGTTCCTCCAAGGCTTTGCTGAGAGTCGAGAACCTCGTGAAGCACTTTCCGGCCAACGGCCTGTTTGGGCGGAGAGATTATGTCCGCGCCGTAGACGGCGTCAGTCTTTCTCTCCCACGCGGTCAGACCTTGGCACTGGTAGGGGAAAGTGGCAGCGGCAAGACCACTCTGGGACGTTGTATCGTGCGGCTCATCGAACCGACTTCCGGTAGGGTCTCGTTCGACGGGGTCGACATCCTCGCTCTGCGCAGGACCGACATGCGTGCTCTGCGGCGCAGGATGCAGATCGTGTTCCAAGATCCCGCCGGGTCGCTGAACCCTCGAATGACGGTTGGCACGGCCGTTCGTGAGCCGCTAGAGGTGCACCGCATCGCACGTGGCAAGGACGCGCGCGCTCGAGTCAACAAGCTGTTCAGGGAGGTTGGCCTCGATCCGAGCCTCACCACTCGGTATCCGCATGAATTGTCGGGCGGCCAGAAGCAGCGGGTCGGCATTGCACGGGCACTGTCGATTCAACCCGAGTTCATCGTCCTCGACGAACCCGT
>SDBV01014206.1_pt1 | contig 10051 bp, 11 predicted proteins | sample 2277081 | NCBI WGS metagenome assembly SDBV01 (sample SAMN10402039, study PRJNA504765) | marine sediment metagenome | isolation source: marine sediment core GS10_PC15, 223 cmbsf | place: Arctic Ocean: Southern Knipovich Ridge | collected 2010 | reverse complement strand
TTCGTCTTGTCTCTTCTTACCTAGCGCCGCCTCCGCTTCGATCTTCTGAACCCAGCGGTCTAGGCGCTCGTAAACGTTGGCACCAAGCCAGTAGAGCGCAGCGAAGTTGTACACGCCGAGGTCGATCGCCTCGTTGCGTGGGCGGACTTGTTTGTACTTCCGCACCCGCCGGCCGTGCTCGTACCGCCACACCACGGCATCGCCGGCGAACTGCGCAAAATATTCATCGTCACCACCAGTATCTGTTGGTTGGTTGAAGTGAATGTACCCTGGGCCGGGGTTTGGGATGTTGAGGCGGGCTAAGAGAAGGTCTTTCCCGGTGTCTGTCCCGACCGAGATCAGCTTCACGCCCTGGCGGTTGGGCTTCTTCGGTGGCGTCCCGATTAACGGTCTACCCCGTTGTGAGAGCCCCCGAATAGGGAACACGCCCTGGCGAAGTTTACCTCGGCAGAATTTGTACACTTCCGTCGACAGATAATTGGTGTCGACCCCACAGGCCCGGATTCGGATCGTCGGACCAAGTTCGTGCTGATAGGGGCGTGTCAGGTAGGCGTTCAGCCTTTCCCACACCTCTCCACCTTCCGGATCACCGTAAATCCGATAGTGCGTCTTCCAGCATTCTTGCCCTTTCCCCCATCCGTCAATCTCCAGTTCCAGTCGGTCCTTCTGTACATCAACGCCAGCGGTAAGGATGGCAACGCCCGCTGGCGCTTCGGCGATAAACGCCTCACGCCGACTCTTTAAACCTTCGGGATCTACCTTCTCCAAGCTTTCCTCCCACGAGTCGCCGATCGTTGCGTTGACGAACACCTGGAGCAACTCGGGGCTGCTCTTTGCTTCGATGAACTCCTGGCCGATATCGACCCACTCCTTCCAAGGCGAGTAGAAGATGTCGATCCGAAAGCCGACGTGGCGCGACCACTTCACCCCCGGCTCAAGATCACCGTCGGGTGTCTCGTGCCACCATTCCCCCTCGGCCGCCATCCGGTACTTCTCCGACTCGTCGATCAGCACACCGCAGTGCTGGCAGAGATACTTCGCCCACTCAACCCGACCCGTGCGCTCGTTGCGCTCAAAGATCAAGCAGTAATCGCCGTCTTTGTTTTTCCAGATCATGCGCTGCAGCTCGCCACACTTGGGGCAGGGGACGAGGTAGTAGTGACAGAGCGAATCGGCGAGCGACTTCTCGATCCGCGATGAGCCCTTGAGCTTCGGCGAGCTCCCGTGGGCGATCTTCCGGTTGTGGAAGGTGATGGTGCGTTTCTCAGCAATCCCGATCGGATCGCCCTCTGATCCCGCCGAGGCTTCGAACCGATCCACCTCATCGAACAACAACCAGCGGATCGGCCGCGCAGCCAACCCCGCCGGGGCGTTGCTTCCGACAACGGCGATCTGACCTCCGGGAAATTCCTTCTCTTGGATCGTGTTGCCCGAATCCCGCGACCGGGGATCCTTCACTTTGTCCTGGAGGCACGGGGTATCCCGGAGCATGTTCGCGAGCCGACGCTTGCTCCAGTCCTTGCCCAGCTCCACCGTCGGCTGCACCATGAGGATCGGGCCGGGGTCCTGGTCGATCACGAACCCGACCACGTTGTTGAGCACTTCCGTGTAGCCGACCTGCGAGGGCTTCTGGACTGAAATCCGCTCGACCTCTGGATGGCTGAACGCGTCCATGATCGCGCGGAGGTAGGGCACACGACTAGTCCGCCAGCGGCCCGGCTCAGCCGAACTCTCCCGGCTGAGCATCCGAAACCTGTCCGCCCACTCCGAGACCGTCAGTCTAGGGGGAGGGCGAAGCCTTGCGCGAACCTCTTCGCGCAGCGCGTTTCGCAGCCTTCTTCTTTGCTGGTCTTCTACGGTTGCGTTTTCCAGTGCCGTCATTGTCCTCGTCCGCAGTTTCCTGTAGCATCGCCAGGGCCTCCCGCATTCCCTCCGTGAGTTGCGCCGTCATCTGCCGTAGCGTTTTGCAGCCCATTAGCCGCGGGGCAGCGGTCGCTGGCACATTCAGAAGTCGGGCGCGCAATCGGTCGAGAATCCGTCCGAGTTCCTCGCGCGCGGTCCGGGCTTTCACGCTTTCCGTTTGTAGCAGCTCGAGTTCCAGTTCCATCTTCTTGGCTCGCGCCGCTTCGAACCGCTCTTGAGATTCCTTGAGGCCTGGGCGGGTGGCCTTGTCGCGCTCGATGCGCCGTTGGTAATACCAGACGACCGCCTCGATTCCGTAGTCGTACGAGCGCCCCCGCTTGGTTCGAGGTATCCCATCGAGTACTAAGTTGTCGATCTGGCGGGGTTTCAGCCCGATTGTGTCGGCAAATTGCTTCTTGTTCAAGTTGTATCTGCAACACTCTCACGGAATTCTGTAGCTAATGAATAGTCGAGCTAGTGCGTCCCCCTCGGGGAAGCCCTGGATAGGACCCCGTTCTCTTAACATGCACGCCCATGACACCCGGTGTGACAGGCGGCGCAGAGCCACTCAACGCGCAGTGGATACTCGTAATCTTCGTGGTGGCCATGTAATCGATGACGTGGTGGCGCCATACCGCAACGCGCGCAATGCTTCGGCTTTACAATCCGTCCACTCTGCACCGCATTGCCCAGCTTCTTTCGGGCGTGGGTCTCATCCATCCCAGGTACATGGAGGTCGAGAGACCACAGTGCACGCAGCCGCTCCTTGCGTGCGACCGCGCGCTGTTGGCACCGTGCTTCTCGCTCACGGCGTCGTTCCTCCATGCGCTGGTGTTGTTGTTGTTTGAGATGCCGGCGGTACTCATCGAGCGATTGGTACTCCTTTCCCTTGCGCTCAGCCGCCCGTTGCTTCTCTCCTTGCCGCTCCTCCTGAGGCCGTGCCCGTCCTAACGCCCTACGACACGGAAAGCAGATCCGGCTCCCATATCCAGGGAATTCATGAGCGGCCTTTGCCTCACCGCATTGTGAGCACACACCCGCTCTCTTACTGGCGTTGCGACGCTCCCGGTAACAGCGCCGGCAGTGCCGGCGTCTGTACTGCTTGCCATCAACGCTATAGAGAGGAAAGCGCTCCAGTGACTTGTCCTCACCGCAGCCTTTACATGCCCGCACAACGGGCTCCATCACCCTATGATTCTTGATGTCATTCACCGTTACATCTCCGACCGTCGCGCGATTGTATCGCTGGCACGCCGCGGCGTCGTTCTTCGATCGAGCGGTGGCGGCCCATCGCCCGTCATAAACCAACGACAGAGACCCCTCCCGACATACTGCTCAATGGCCATCAAGGCATCGGCAGTGACACGCCGTGGTCCTAACTGGTAGTACTTCTGCACCGTGCTAAAGGGCATGCCGAGCATTTTAGCAGCGAGCGTCAGGTTACCAGCGAAGCCCCAATCAACAAGACGCTGAAACCGGACGTGCAACCCAACTAATTGCGCTTGTGGAAGTGGAACCGGGGGCATCACGTCCCTCCAATCCTTATCCTAAACGTTCGAAACCATGCTGGTATCGGTGAATCACATTTCGGCAAACAGAGACCTCGCCTGGCTTTGCACCGCTGCTTCTCCTTCCTAATGGGCTGGCCACAGTCCTTACATCGAGCGTGCGCCCTTCGGGTCGGGCCTAGCATCACCCTCGCCCTCCATTCCCCGGCAGGACGATCTGCACCGGCACGATCCCGCTCTCCGCTTTCTTCTTGATGTGGTCCCTGATCACATCCTTGGCCACCTCCAGCAGCCCGAAACAGAGCAGGCCGTTGTCGATCGGCCCGTGAACCTGGATTGCGCCGCTCGGGCTCATCGTGATCGTCAGTTTCTTTGTGTTGTTACCCATTGTGCTCCACCTCACTGAGTAGACGTTCAATTGCCTCTCTAGTATCACGCGGCAATTGCCTGACTATCGCTGCGATGCGGGCCGCCATGTTTTCCACTTCGGCATAGTCCTGAAAACTGACATGCACCTCATCGACCAGAAACCGGGCATAGTGACGATCCATCTACCTACCTCCTCTCCCAACGCCAGACACGTCCGCTCGAGCAATGCGACGGGCTTGCCGACCGATGGTCTTGGCCTTCGGGTCTGAGCGCCGTGCCGTGGCCAGCGCCTTCTTGAATGCCTGGTGGAAGTTCTTTGGGAACTCAGCACGTACAGTCTTCTTCCCTGTGTCCACGAACTCGAGCCGGTCATCGATCCTGGCCTGCGGGGTGAACCGGAACAGTGTGCGGATGCGGGTGTCGAACTGCCGCCTAGTTGAGATGCTCGAGGCCATAGCCCGTCCCCCACGCTTCCTGCCCCGTGGACCGATGCGCTGGTAGATCCCGCCCCGTCCACCGGGCAGACGGATCATGAAGGTTCGCTGTTTCCCTCTGAGCGCCTTACCCACCTGCTGGAATTGGAACGATCTCGGGCGCTTGGCTCGGGAGATGATCCCGGTCTTGGTGCGTCGTACCTCCTTCGGCACCGCCAGTCGGCTCCCACTCCTCGGCCTCTTGGTGCTCGGCGTCTCGAACTTGGCGAAGATGTCCGCTCGAGCTTGGCCACCCGGCGGATCGATGCTCACCTTGGCCTCGAGTCTTTGCTTGGTGGCAAAGGGTTTGATCTTCACGGCCCGCTGGGCGAAGGTGCGCCGGCGAATCGTGAAGACCTTCATGATCTGACGGGTCTCCACCCTCTGGAAGTCTTTGGCGGTATCGTTGATTGAGACTTTTAGCGCATACGGTAACTGGCGCGCTGTCCCGTCCATCAGGGCCTTCAACTGATGGAGGTTCGACTCGACGCTTACTTTCAAGCTCACAGTCTGCGCCTTTCGGCCGTCTCGCTAAGCCAGATGGACACAGCATCCCGCCACGTGTACGCTCGCCATAACGGCGGGGTCGTTTGGCCTTGGAGATGATCCCGGTCTTGGTACTTCGTGAAACCAAACTCGATGGAAGTCCCCGGTGGCAGCTTAGTCAACGGGAACGGTTGCCACCGAAACCGGAGTGAGCAGATACGGATCACGCCACTGAGGCCCATTTTTTACTTCGGCGTGATTGTGTTGGTGACTGTCAGATAGCCCAATCCGTGGAGCTTCTGGTTCTGGCTCGTGGTGGCGATGCACTTGATCAGGTACTTCACCCCATCGACGCCATTAATGATTAATTGGCTGCAGACGGCTCCGGAGATTGTGGCCGAACCTGATATAATGTCGCTCGGTGAGGCATCAACGCCTTTGACGACTGTTGCGGAGAACACCGCCAAGCTGATTGTCTCACCGGTAGCGAGCTGGTCGGTGTACTTAAAAGTCACGACGATGTCTTCGTCGACCTGTTTCTCATCAAAGGCTTCGACTTCAATCGCTTGGCTCATGGGTCTACCACAATAGAGGTTGTGCGCTCTGGGGTGATCGACCATTGCCGATCAACCGTGATGGCCATCTTACGTTCTGGTAACTTGATCGACCACTGGCGGCCAACTGTGATGGCCGTCTTACGCTCCGGCAGCTTGATCGTGAATTCGGGAACGGCAACAAGTGCTGTCGTCAAAGCGCCAGTGGCCGTTGCACTCCCCGTGACCGAACCCACGAGGGGGATTTGCGTCGTTAGGACACCCGCACTGCTTGCCGTGCCGGTCACTGCAGCACTCAGCCTGATGGCCGTCGTCAGGGCACCCGCTGTGGTCGCAGTAGCAGCTAACGTCCCCTGGAGCGGAATCGCAGTACTCAGGTCAGCGCTGACAGCAGCAGACCCCAGGATTGATCCGGCCAACGCAATGCCCGTCGTGAGGCTACCAGTCGTTGAGGCCGTCCCCGTCACACTGGCCACAAGTGGGATTTGCGTTGTCAGGTCTGCAATGATCGTGGCCGAGCCGCTGACCGCTGCTGTAAGTGGGATCTGTGTCGTAAGAGCACCGGCGGCTGTCGCCGATCCGGTGACGGATGCATCTAGCAGTACGGTGCTATCTGTGAGGTCCGCAGCCGTCGTCGCTGTGGCCGTCACAGCAGATTGAAGGGCGATGCTGGTGGTCAGCGCCCCCGATACTGTGGCAGATGCAGAGGTTGCAGCAGCCAGTGCAATGCTCGTGGTGAGAGCACCTGCAGTTGTGGAGGAGCCGATAACTGATGCCGCAAGGGCGATCTCGGTCGCAAGGGACGCTGCGGCTGTGGCGCTTCCCGTGGCCGAACCCACAAGTGGGATTTGGGTCGTCAGTGCCCCGCTGACCGTCGCACTTCCCGTCGCAGCAGCAGCAAGGGCAATGCTGGTTGTGAGCGCACCCGCTACCGCAGCAGATCCGGTTGTACTGGCAGCCAAGGCGATCCCGGTCGTGAGTGCCCCGGTTGCACTCGCAGAGCCAATCGAACTTCCAGTAAGCGGGATGCTAGTCGTGAGCGCGGCCGCAGTCGTGGCAGACCCGGTTGCCGATGCCGTGAGTGCGATGCCAGTGGTGAGTGCCCCTGCCACGCTGCCTGAGCCGGTCACGGCTCCAGCAAGCGGGATAGTCGTCGTGAGCACACCCGCAGTCGATCCGGTTCCCGAGACCGTAGCCACCAGCGGGATACTGGTAGTGAGGGCACCGGAGACCGAGGCGCTTCCCGATGCCGTAGCCGCGAGCGTGATACTTGTCGTCAGAGCGCCGGCCGTCGTCGCCGATCCTGTGGCCGACGCCGCTAGGGCAATCCCGGTGGTCAGCGCCCCGGCCGTCGTGGCGGACCCGGTTACTGCAGCCTCAAGTTTGAGGAGTGTGAGATCACCTGCCGTGGTAGCAGAGCCGGTGACCGAACCCGCCAGGGCGATCCCGGTGGTGAGTGCCCCGGTCGTTGAAGCCGAGCTAGTAACTGACGCCGCAAGCGCGATTCCGGTCGTGAGCGATCCGGCGACTGTCGCCGACCCGCTCGCACTTCCGACAAGCGGGATGCTGGTTGTAAGCGCACCTGCGGTCGACGCGCTTCCCGATACCGAGGCTTCAAGGGCGATCCCGGTGGTCAGGGCACCAGCGGTGGTAGCAGAAGCAGAGACCGCCCCAGCCAGGGAGATGGCTGTGGTTAGAACAGCAACCACAACGGCGCTGGCGGCAACACTCGCAGCCATCTTGATCGCCGTGGTAAGCGCACCAGCCACCGTCGCCGCTACTGACACCGACGCCTCCAAGGCAGCGGCAGCAGCTCCCCCAATATCCACCTCGTTGTACTTGACCCCCCCGTCAGCGTAGATGTAGGCGTGTTTAGTGCCGCTGCGGTCGTAGACATTGGAGGAGATATGGCCGATGTTGACGCCATCTAATACTTCGGTGTCAACTCCATCGTTTTTGTCTTGGTAAAGATCATGGTCGGTGTCGTCGGAATAGAGTAGGTATTCATCGGTTCCATCTACAGCCAAGCAGGCATACGGCAAGCCAACAATAGATTCAACTGCGTTGTCGCTAACGTCCACATTGGGTGTAAAGGCCCCAGGAGCATCAGCACTATCGAACTCGGCATAGCTAATTTTGCCTCCAAAATCCTTATAGGGACAGCGGACGCGCTGAGTTCCGCTGTCGTCATAACTGACACCCCGACAGAAGACGTGGTCGAGTCCATAGACCGCAGAGTCACCCGCAGCGGGGAGCGTTTCCAGGGTGTTGTCGCTTAGTAGCGTTCGCTGAAAAATGTCATTCAGGGTAACGTTTTTGAAGAAGAAGTGCATCCTATCTGCCGATGGGTCGTGGACAATGACCGCACCCCTCCAGTGTTCAGTTGCCCCCTCCTCGCCAACCGCAATACCCACGTTGGCAAACGTGCCGTTTTCTTTCCTAGCGTAGTCCACTCGGTCATAGGGATTCCCCATCTCGGTATCGGTATCGCCAGCATAGAGGACAACCACGTCGCCATCGGAACGCACGCCGACGGAACAGCACATATAGTTACTTGCTACCGGAGCGTCGGCGATCGCTTCAACCGTTGTGTTTACAAATGTTCCGTCCCATTGATCGGTTGCCATATGGAATAAGCTGTAACCCACACGTCCCGTGGTTTTTTCCTGGTGGGCAATATGAAGATCGGTGCCGTCCTGAAAGGCCCACCAGGAATAACAGTCATTGGTTAGGTTGGGTCTGTCCGCGCCGTCCTGTTCGCTGAACGAGTCGGTGGGATCGGTGGCCTTGTGGACTTCGATAAGACCGGCATCGGTAGAGTCGAGGAGTACGGTATAGACCGCACCACCCGAATAGAAGGGGCCGGAATAGCTAGTGTTTCTAAATGGGAACGCGACGTTGGCAATCGTAACCGGAAGCGCCATTACTCAAGCACCTCCCCGGTACGTGCGTCAATCCACGTCGCGCCGGGAATCAGGGCGGCCCAATTAGCCAAGGACTTCCAGTTGTAATCGGGGTCTTGTGTTGCGGGGTCGTCGGCTAGAACGTAGACCATGTGCGCCGTCTTCTGCTGCCCGCCAAAGGCGTTCATGTCGGCGTCGAGTTGAATCGCCTCCGCATCGGTTAGCGATTCCATCACGCTTTCCGACACGATGATTTGAGGGTTGCCGTTCACCTCAGACTTGATGGCGTTCCGGCCTGCTGTAGTAGAGATGTCTTCATCGAGAATCAGGATGGTGCCGCGCCGTGGGCCTGGCGTCTTGAGGGCGGCCAGAATCAGAGAGCCACGCCCAGAGTCGGGGTCAAGCCCTACCTTGGCTATTTCGGCCCGGATCTCAGCCTCATCATCGTTGTCCTTCTCGGCTTGGATATACAGCGACGTATCCACGCACACGACGTTCGTGAACCCGTTTTGTACCAGCGCACCACCTACCCAGCCAAACCCACCGCCGACAATCACGAATCGGCGGTTGAAGTTCGCCGGGGTTAGATAAGTGGTGAAGTGGTCGGCGATCCGCTGGACGATGCCACCTCGGGCGCTCTTGTGATAGTGGAGCTTGACTTCTTTCCGCGTGTTCGGATGCCCGTCTGGGAAGGCGCCCTCGGCACCAAACGAGTAGGCGTCGTTCCAGTCGTCTATCGTGTCCCAAGTATGCAGCGGCATACAGGGTCAGGCGAACGTCACATCGAGATCGCCGATCGCGAACGCCGGTGCCGGGTCGCCGTTGTTGATGTTCTTTGATGCCGTCAGCGTACCGTATAACAAGAAGTTGCCAGCCGTCGTGGCGTCCAGAATCGCGAAATCGGTGACTAGGCCCCAGCTCGCCGATGGTGTCGGGAACGTGATGGCGGACACGTTGTCGGTGAGTCCATCTGTGCCCGACGTGCCGCTCCAGTTGGCATCGAGTGGGGGAGTATCCACCCGTGCGTAGTTCCCGCCCGACACCTCCGTTCCACCACCAGCTTCGCCGGGAGCTGCTGTGTAGAGAGCAACCCCTAACACAGTGGGCTTCGCGAAGGTAAGCGTCCGGAAGATGTGCCCCCGGACTTGGACTTCGAGATAATCGCTCATGTTAGCCATGGCTCAGTCCTCCTTCGGCAGGTAGGTGATGATGCCCGGCACTTTTTTGCCGTTGAGCCAAGCGTAGGCCCGCTTGATTTCGTCGTCGCCGAGCTTCTCGGGCCAGAAATACTCGGCCTCGCCGTACATGACGACCAACAGGGCGGTGATCCAATCGAGCTGGTAGCCCGCCAGTCCCGCGTTTGCCCTGACGGCCTGCAGCATCACTTCCGGACCGTGGATCGCGGCCATCATCCCGGCCCACTTCTTGAGAGCATCGGGAATGGTGGTGATGGCAAGTTCAACCGCCCACCGCTCCAAACGATCCGCCGTGATGAGATCGTAAACGGTCCTGGTGTTCACCGTCCCATGAATCATGCGGTGCTCCTCGATGATCGCCGTCTCACGGTCACGGAGTTCTTCCTGTGTTGCTCGCATCTCTATCTTCCTCCTAAAGAGAATGGCCCACCCTCTCGCCGTTGGTTCGGCAGAAGGTGGGCCACAGGCCCGCAATTGTGTGTCAACCTACAATGTAAAAATCCTTACCGCTTTACGCCACTCCCTGAAAAGAGAAGGCCCGACCAGAGGACTCCGCCAGCCAAACACAGCCCAATAACCATCCGGACACCATCGGCAACCATTCCCCCTACGAGGAACCCGACGAACAGCGAGAGCGCCACGTGGAAGCGATGTCGTCGA